>Ga0256833_1001687_pt1 | contig 16023 bp, 14 predicted proteins | sample 356284metaG_FD_190535 | JGI IMG/M metagenome (GOLD analysis project Ga0256833, IMG submission 190535) | Hydrothermal vent microbial communities from Mid Atlantic Ridge, Atlantic Ocean - 356-284 | ecosystem: Environmental > Aquatic > Marine > Hydrothermal vents | place: Atlantic Ocean: Mid...
AAAATTCTTGACGCTCGGCTTTTTTTCATTTTCCTGTCCTCTTGTTTTATTTTGCGTTCAACTCGTTTATGCCGATTGCTATCAATATAAACCTTGTCCAAAATTTTCAAAAGAGAATCGTGGAAGACAGGCCGCACCAGGCACGCGGAAATGATCGATTCGCCATCATGCCGGCACGAGTGACATTTTTCTTTATCCTTGACCATACAAATGAGCCGGACACCATGATCTCCTGTCCCTCTTTGTTTTTTATAGGAAGCAATTAAGTCTATCAACCTTGTGCTAATAAATCCGTCATCGGTAATCACCGCGACGGCCTTCCTGTCATTGGAGAGAGAATACAAACGGCTTTGCAGGTTTTCCAGCGAACGGACGGTCTCGACCGAGAAGGCGTAACGTTTCAGAGTATCCTTGGCTATGCGACAAGACCATTCGTGACTGCAAGCAACCAGCGCCTTGATTTCTTTCCCCCGCTGAATGATGCCAAGAGTTTCCGCAGGCTCCTGTTCACGACTTTCAGGGTCGATTTCAAAAGGGATATGAAAAGTAAAGGTCGTTCCTTTGCCCGGCTCGCTTGAGACCGTTATCTTTCCCCCCATTCCTTCAACAAATTGCTTCGTGAGGGCAAGCCCCAACCCGGTGCCCCCGTATTGTCTCGTCACCGATTCATCGGCTTGGGTAAAGTGGTCAAAGACATATGACAGCCGATCCCTTGGAATTCCCACTCCCGTGTCAATGACCCTGAAACGGACATCCACTCTTCCATTTTCCCGTGAAAGGGTTTCGGCGCTCAGGGCCACATAACCTCTTTCCGTGAACTTCAACGCGTTACCGACAAGATTCCGAAATATCTGACCTATCTTGAGCTGGTCTCCAATCAAATGAATCGGAACGTCGGGGGCAACGTGGCAGAACAGGTCTAAATTCCTTTCAGCGGCCGCATGGGTGAAGATCTGAATCGTCTCCTCCATAATTTCCCTCAAGTCAAAGGAGGTATTTTCATACGTCATCCTCCCGGCTTCGATCTTCGCGATATCCAGGATATCGTTGATCAGGGCCAGGAGGGTTTTCCCGGCCTTGTAAACCCCTTCCGCGTAACGTTCCTGCTCCGGCTCAAGGTTCGTTTCGGCGAGAAGTTGCGTCATTCCGATAATGGCATTCAGGGGGGTCCGGATTTCGTGGCTCATGTTGGCGAGAAAGGTGCTCTTTGCCTCGCTCGCCTCTTTCAGGCGTTTCTCAATCTCGAGCCGTTCCGTCAGATCGTGTCCGATACAGAGCATCTCCTGTAACTTTCCCTGCGGATCCAGGATGGGAGTGTTGGACCATGAAATCCACACGCGCCGCCCATCGGCGCAAATATTTTCATTTTCATGGTAAGAATACGCCTCTGGATTTCGGAGCAGGTCCTTGGCAAATTGCGTAAGATCCCTTCCCGTGCTCTCCTCTTCGGGGATGAAGATGCTGAAAAAATCCCGTCCGATGACATCTTCCGGGCTGTAACCGAAGAAATCCAGCCCGAATTTATTTATGAAAAGGAGCTTGCCATCCGGCGCGATGCGAACAATGATACTCTTCGCGTTTGCGATGATAATCGTGGACTTGAGCTCCTCAATATTCCGCTCTTCCATGTAGCGTTGGCGTTTTATCGCCGAGGCGATCACGTTGGCCGCCACTTTAAAGGTGCTGATTTCGAGCTCCGTCCATCTCTTTGATTCTTCACAGTCTTCAAAAGAAAGAACATAGCGCAAATTCGCGCCGACCTCCATGGGAATCAGGCATATCGCCTTCGACCCCCTTTGAAGAAGCGCGTCTTGCTGATCGGGGGTTCCTTCCGAAAGGCTGGCAATGACCGGCGAACCTTTTTGGAGCATTTCAAACCATTCTCTATGGGGCCCTTTACTGCCCGGATAAACCGTTTTTTCTGGAAGATTCTCAAACCTGGAAGGGGCGGTCCAGGTTGCCGGCCTTTCCACTACGATATTCCCTCCCTCCATCCTGGGGCGGCTTATGGTAACACGACTCACATGCGCGGCCTCCCCGAGAATCCGAAGAAACTCAGCGGCGCTGTCTTCCCATCGCTCCGACACAAGCAGGAGACTGGAAATCCGGCTTATCGCCTCGAGAACGGCGTCCTTCCGGGTAATGGCCAATTCCCACTGATGCTTCAACGTAACGTCTTCCACCATCCAGACATATCCCCGCTGGGGGTCGCTTGAATCGAGGGCCCGACCCGTCATCTTTCCGTATCTGATGGATCCATCCTTGACTTTGAGGGGAAGCTCAATCTGAATGGTTTCCCCTTTGTTAAGCTTTTCATACATTTTCCTGCCTAAGGATTCATAATCTTCCTTGGATGGATAAATAAAAGAGGTGTCCCGTCCCACCAATCTCTCAGGCGCCTCGCCGTATAAATCTCCCATGGCTTTGTTTAAACGTATAATTTTTCGGTCTTTTATGTAGGCGATCCCGATGGGGGCGTTATCCACGATGAGATTCAACTCCTGAAGCGTTCGCTCGAGGCGTTGCTCCAGTTCGATTTTGTCCGTGATATCCTCTTTGACGGCGATAAAATGGGTAATCTCACCCCTTTCGTTCTTCAGGGGCGTAATGCTTGCCTTCTCCCAGAACAGACTCCCATCCTTTCTTTTGTTGAGGAAATTTCCCTTCCATACCTTTCCCTGTTTTATGGTTCCCCAAAGATTTTTGTAAAATTCAGGGGGATGAATGCCTGATTTCAGAACTCTCGGGTTTTGCCCGATGGCCTCTTCACGCGTGTAGCCCGTTTCAGTGGAAAAATACGGGTTTACATATGTGATTGTTCCATCCTTTTCCGTGATGACGATGGTGCTGGCCACCTGCTCGATCGCTTTGGAAAGCTTGCGGATCTCTTCTCTGGTCTTTACGATCTCCGTCAGATCGGTGATAAACGCGAAACGGAGATCTTCTCCCCCATGACCCCTCACCAGGTTGGAGCTTATGTGGACAAATCGCTTCTTTCCTCCTTTTGTTTTCAATTCGACCTGGAACGAACAATGCGGGTTGTCCTTGTGGGCCGCCTGCTTTTTCATGATATCCAGGTTCTCTTCGTCCACGAAGTCAAACGGCAACTTCCCGATAATCTCTTCACGCGGGTATTCCAGCATGGCACATAGCGCGTCGTTCACCTCGAGGATCCTGAAATCATTTGGATCCACCACCCAGAATCCCTCCGAGGCGGCCGCGATAATCGCCTTATACCGAGACAAGAGGCGGGAAAATTCTTCACGTTCATTCTTTAACGCCTCGTTCACCCCAATCAATTTCACATTATCTTGCAGTTTCGCGCGATAGAGAAAGGCAATGCCCAGAACAGTAAAAAATATGACGACGAGGATTATATAGATGGGCGTCATCACATTCCTAAACAAGGACGTCATCATCCTTTTAGAAATTCCGTGAAAAAGGTAAACCTCCTCGGCTTCCAAGGGCGCCACGAACAGATAATAGTCGCGGCCGTCCCGGAGGTTTTTTATTTTTATTTTTCTTTTTTTGAAGAGATTCTTCCAGATTCCCTGGGGAAATCCCATGCTTTGAATGGCTTCAGGGGGAAATTGCCGGGATTTTTTAAGTTTTTCCCCAACGGGCGCGGACAGTCTGCCCAGCGAATAAAGCTTGCCATCGGAGCCGATGATGATCCCGTCACGCGTGGCTATTCCGTTGAAAAATGATTTTTCCAGTTCATCCACACCGGATCCGGATCCCACGTGAAAAATCCCCTCGGAAAAGGCCTTCCAGGAAAGCTTCAAGACCACCACCCCGAGGGGGGTTCCAGACTTCGCGATTCTCGAAGAAAAATAGAAGCCGAGGGCTCTTGACGTGACTCCGACGGCCGGATAGAATCCGATTCCTTTTTTCATGGCATCCTTGAAATATGGGCGAAAACCGTAATTGTGTCCCACGAACGAGGGTTTGCTCGAAAGGATGCAGGTGCCCTGACGATCCATCAGATAGGCGGCGAGAATCTTTGGGGAAGCCGCCACGGAACACAACTGAGCGCGCGCTGTTGCTTTTTCAGAAGGATTCACCTTCTCACCTTGTTCCAACACATGCTTTATCTCTGGAGAAACGGAAAGCACGTCTGTGTAGGCCTTAAGAATCCTAAACTTCGTATTGATATTTCTCGCCTCTCCGTTAATGAACTGGTTGTAATATATTTGATTTTGTTTCCTGACCATCGACAGGGCCCACCATCCGATTATGACCTCAAAGATGACGAAACATGCCATCACCACAAACATCCAGACAATCCTTCGTTTCATACAGACGCTCTCCAAGGTTTCATAAGTGTTACGCGTGAGGCTATCCTCATAGTGTCTTTCTCTCTATGCATATCCAGATGATGGAAGATCTTCCCTTAAAAATATTCAATAATCGTTTGCAAAAGAACTTCCAGCATCCCTGATTTTTTATGCGTTTTTATTTCTCGCCACTCTAACTAAATCCCCATCGGGCGGTCCATGGAACGATACTGGATCGCCTCGGCCACGTGGTGGGCGCAAATCGTCCTTGACGCGTCCAGGTCCGCGATGGTCCGCGCCACCTTCAAAATCCGGTGATACGCGCGGGCGCTGAACCCAAGCTGGGCGATGGCCGTCTCGAGCAGCGACTCCCCCTCTTTCTCCAATTCACAGAACTTCTTGATGTCGCGCGTCCGCATCTGGGCGTTGGTGAAGACCTTCCGGTGGCGGGAAAACCGCTCCGTCTGTGCGGCGCGCGCCCGCTCAACCCTTTCCCGGATAGCCGCGGAGGACTCCCCGGCGCCCCGTCCCTTCAGGGCCTCGTAGGGAACCGCCGGCACCTCGATCTGTATATCAATACGGTCGAGCAAGGGCCCCGAGACCTTCCCGCGGTACCGCCGAATTTGAAGGGGCGTGCAGGTGCAGGCGTGGGTGGGACTGGTGAAATAACCGCACGGACAGGGATTCATGGCCGCCACCAACATGAAACGCGCCGGATAGGTGAGGGAAATAGCCGCTCGAGAGATGGTTACCTTGCCGTCCTCCAGGGGCTGGCGCAACACCTCCAGGACATTCTTCTTGAACTCCGGCAATTCGTCCAGGAAGAGAACCCCGTTGTGCGCCAGGCTTACCTCGCCCGGCTTGGGGATGGTCCCGCCCCCGATGAGACCGGCGTCCGAGATGGTATGGTGCGGCGCGCGAAAGGGCCTAACGCGGATCAAGGGCACCTCTTCGCCCGTCAGTCCCGCCACACTGTGAATCTTGGTGGTCTCGATACTCTCCTCGAAGGTCATCAGAGGAAGGATGGTGGGAATCCGCCTTGCCAGCATGGTCTTCCCCGATCCCGGCGGCCCCACCATGAGGACGTTGTGGCCCCCGGCCGTGGCTACCTCGATGGCCCGTTTCGCGTGTTCCTGGCCCCGCACGTCCGAGAAGTCGACCTCCTCTCCGCTTGTCGGGGCGGCGAGGAGTTCCGGGGAGGATTCATAAGGGGTCAGGGGCTTTTCCCCGTTGAGGAAGGCCACAACCTCGTGAAGATACCTCACCCCGTAGATGGCAAGCCCCTTGACGACCGCCGCCTCCCTCGCGTTTTCCAAGGGAAGGATCAATCCCTCCAAGCCCTTTCCCTTCGCGGCTGTGGCAATGGGAAGCGCCCCCCGGATACGCCGGATTCCCCCATCCAGGGAAAGCTCCCCCGCGATCATGAACCGAGAGCACCGCTCATCGTCGACGATCCCGGTTGCCGACAGGATTCCGACGGCGATGGGAAGATCGAACAGGGTGCCTTCCTTTTTGACATCCGCGGGCGAGAGATTGACCGTAATCCGCCTCGGCGGGACCTCGTAGCCTGAATTTTTTATGGCGCTTCGAACGCGGTCCTTGCTCTCCTTCACGGCACCGTCCGGAAGGCCCACGATGGCGACGCTGGGCAATCCCAGGGCAACATCGACTTCAACGTCTATGGGTATCGCGTCGATTCCCATGACCGCGCCGGTTTGTGCTTTCGCTAACACGTCATTCCTTCCTTGAAATTCGTTACCGCTTATGAGATTATACGTTATGATATGGAAAATCAAGGAATTGAAAGGGTCATCCGTTGGAATTTCGCCAACTTGAAACCTTCCTAAAGGTCGCGGAACTCAAGAGTTTCAGCAAGGCGGCGCAGGAAATCTTCCTGACGCAACCGACGGTCAGCGAGCATATCCGCCAGCTCGAGAACAAACTCAACACCAAGCTATTCCTTCGGACGAAGCGGGAAACGATTCTCACCCCGGCCGGACAGCTTTTTGCGAAGCACGCGAGAAAATTATTGGAATTACGGAGGCAGGTCCTCTTGGAGATGGGCCGGTTCTCCGATACCGTGGAAGGGGAACTCGTCATCGGCGCCAGCACGATCCCGGGGGAATACATCCTGCCGAAGATCATTGGGAGCTTTCGCGAACGTTTTCCCAAGATAAAGATAGAGCTTGTCATCTCCGATTCCAAAAAAGCGATGGAGTGGGTCCTGGACCGGCGGTGCGAGATCGCCTTTATCGGCTTCGATCCCAACCACCGGTTACTCACGGCCACGCCCGTTTCTTCCGACACAATCGCCCCGGTTATCAACGCCGCCCATCCCCTGTCTGGAAAGGACCCCGTGAGTCTCAAGGAGCTCCAGGGAATTCCCCTGATCCTGAGAGAGGCGGGATCGGGAACCCGCCGTGCCGTGGAGCGGGTCTTGAACGAAAAAGGGCTTTCCTGGAAATCCTTCAACGTGGCGGTCATCGTCGGCAGCGCCACGGCCGCTATCAACGCTGTTCTCTCGGGTCCCTTTTTTTCCTTTCTCTCGTTGAAATCCGTGGAAGGAGCCCCTTATCACGACCGTTTGAAACCGCTTCGAGTCCCCGCGTTCCAAAACATCCGGCGGCGGTTTTTCATGATCCGGGGCAAGAAGAACCTTTTGTCTCCCCTGGCCCAGCACTTCATGAAACATATCGAAACCACAATTCTTGAACCTGACCCCTCGTGATTAAAGAAAAACTATCCGAAAAATTCCACGAAATCATGCGCAAGGAACTGACCACCTGGCTGCTCCTCTCCCTGGCAATCCACATCGCGACGCTCACGGCCATCGACCTTATCAACCGCAGGCACTTCATTCGCATCTCTTCCCCCGGGCCCATCCAGGTTTCCCTCATCGAACCCACCCCCCGGAAAAAACCGGCCGTTCACAGGGCGCAAAAGCACCATGTCAAGATCTACAAACAACGCATCGTCAAGACGATCCCCCGATCGAAAGTGGTTGTTCACAAACAACGGATTATCCGTCGCATCAAGAAAGGGGCCATCCCTACCAAGAACCCCCGGGAAGAACAGCTCAAAAAGGCACTGGAGCGCATCAAGAAGAAGGTTCAGCAACGGGAGACCTCGTCCGAAAAATCCACGCCCGCGCCGGGAGGCGGCGGCACGCTGGGGGAAAAGAATCTCTACTTCTCCGTGGTCCGGAACAAGGTCATGCAAGGGTGGGTCATCCCGGAAAACCTCATCGAGGACGTCTACAGCCTGGAGGCCATCGTCACCTTCACCATCTACAAGGACGGCCACATCTCCGACGTTCAGCTGGAGGAGAGCTCTGGAAACAAATATTTCGACGAATCGGTTCTGCGAGCCGTGCGTAAGGCCGCGCCCTTCCCGCCGCTGCCCGCCAATATCAGGCAGAAATCGATTGAAATCGGCATCCGCTTTCGGCCGGAAGAAAAGAATATCGAGGGATAACCCGTGATTAATCGCCCTTTGAGCGCCGCTTTTTCGGCTCTACCGGCGGCAGGGGCTTCTTGCACTTCCGACAGACCCCGGCATCCGAGGGATTCAGCGACATGCAGTGGGGACAGTAGCGGAAACTTTCCCGCTTCTTGTCGATACCCTTGGTGATGAGCGCCAGGCCGAGAATGGCCACGGCGATTCCTACCGCGTAGAGGGGTTTGAACCAGGTCGACTGCCGCCACCACCAAACGTCCAGCCGGACAATGCCCACACCTAAAAAGGCAATCCCCGCACCGATGAACCAAAATTTCTTGTTTCCCCTGATATAGTCCGTATCCGTCATGCCCGCTCGATTAGTGGAGCAGCCCGTAGGAGATATAACAGGAGCAGATAATGGCGGTGGTAATTACCCCCGCCACGGACGGCCCGATACAATGGGGAAGGATCATGGCCTCCGGTTCCACCTCCATGGCGCACTTCTGCGCCACCTTCGCGGTGGTCGGAATACAGGAGACCGCGGCGATACCCACCAGGGGATTGACCTGCCTCTTGCTGAAATAGGTCACCAAAAGCCCCCCGGCCAGCCCCCCCACCGCGGAGAGGATCAGGGCGATCATGCCCAGCAGCATGACGAAAAAGACCGATTTGGAAAAGATGGTGTCCACGCTGAGGAGGGCACCCAGGGTAAAGCCGAGGAAGACCGTGGAGCCGCTCAACACCACGTCGTTCAGGAACTCCTGGAAACGCTTCAGGGCCGCCGTCTCCTTCACGCCCACGCCGAAAAAGAAGCTGGCGATAAGCGGCGCCGCCACCGGAAACAAAAGGCAGAGCACGACTCCCGCGACCACCGCGAAGGCGAACTTCTGGGCGGGAGAGATGACGGGCAGTTCCTGCTCCTCCATGGTGATCCCCCGCAGAGGCTTGGGAATCATCATCTTAATGATGTAGGGATAGATGGCGTAGGCCACGCTGAGATAGACGTAGGCCACCACGGTGATAGGAACGAAGAGCCGCTTGGCCAGCATGAGGGAGGTGTACAGAACGATGGGCCCGTCCGCGCCTCCCACCGAGGCGATGGCCGCCGCCTCCTTGAAGGGGAACCCGAAGGCCACGGCGATGGGAAGGGTCAGAATGGTTCCCATCTCCGCCATGACGGCGAGGAAGAAACTCAGCATGGGCCGGGCGATGAGGAAATCGACGTCGGTGATGACCCCGATCCCCATGAAGACGAGGCAGGCGATAAGCCCGTTGGTAAAGGTGAAGGTATAGATGGGCTGGAGGAAATAGACCTGCAGGGCGTCCATCAACGCCTTTACGTGGCTCGTCAGGGGGCTCAAAAAGAGGGTCCCTACCCCGCCCGCGCCGGGCAGAACCAGCATCCCCGCGTTGACCATGCACATGGCGAATCCCATGGGCACCATCAAGAGGGGATCGAGAATTTCTTTGTATCCGAGATAGAGGAGAAATCCTCCGAGGAGGATCAGGAAGATCCGCCCGAAGGCCATGACACCCGGAACCAGGAAGAAGGTATGGATGCCGGGAAAGAGTCCTACCAATTGATCCAACATCGACCGCTCCCGTTACATGCTGATGACTTTTCGAATGCCTATGACCACCACGCCGACGAACATGGCCACCACGAAGGTCACGCCGTAGATTCCGAGGGCGATCTTCAGGGCCTCAACCCAGCTCATGGCTACTCCACCACGGCGAGAAGGGAGTTTCGATCCACCGTGTCTCCGGGCTTGACCTCCACCGACTTCACCACGCCGTCGATCGGTGTCCGAACGGGAATCTTCATCTTCATCGACTCGAGAACCAGCAAGACGTCCTTGGCCTTGACCGCGTCTCCCGGTTTTACCTTGACTTCCAGTATCTTCGACAACATCTTCGCCTTGATTTCTTTTGCCATCGTCACACTCCTTTTCTACAGTGGGATATTCCCGTGTTTCTTTTCCGGTCTTGATTCCTGCTTTTCCAGGATTGAATCCAACGCCCTGAAGAGCTCGCGACGCGTCTCCGCCGGCGCGATGACTTGGTCCACCAGGCCGTAAGATGCCGAGAGGTAGGGTCCCCCGAACTTCTCCAGGTATTGCCGCTTCAATTCCTCCAGGCGTTTCTCCGGATCCTGCGCCGCCGCGATTTCCTTCCTGAAGATGATCGCCACAGCGCCCTCGGCCCCCATCACCGCGATATCCGCCGTGGGGTAGGCCAGGACGCGGTCGTAGGCCATGTCGCGACTGCAAAGGGCGATGTAGGCCCCGCCGTAGGCCTTCCGCATGATGAGGACGATCTTGGGAACGGTCGCCTCGGAGTAGGCGTAGAGAATCTTCGCCCCATGGCGGATGATCCCGTCGAACTCCTGGGTGGAACCCGGAAGGTAGCCCGGGGTGTCGATGAGGTTGACGAGGGGGATGTTGAAACAATCGCAGAAGCGGACGAACCTGGCGATCTTGTCCGAGGCGTTGATATCCAGGACCCCCGCCATGAATTCCGGCTGGTTGGCCACGATGCCCACCACGTGCCCGTTGAGCCGCGCGAGACCCACCACCACGTTCATGGCGTATTCCTCGTGGATCTCCATGAAGCTCCCCGCGTCGAAGACCGCCTCTATGACCTCGTGCACATCGTAGGATTCCTCGGGATCCAGGGGGATGACCTTGTCAAGGGCCTCGTCCGAAGCCAAGCCCCTGTCCGGCTCACGGTAGGGCGGCACCTCGTAGGCATTCTGGGGGAGATAGGAAAGCAGTCGGCGCACCGCCTTGAAACATTCATCCTCGGTCTCGTGCGCGAAATGGGCCACCCCGCTCACCTGGGCGTGCACATCCGCCCCGCCCAGCTCTTCGTGCCCGATCTCCTCGCCCGCAACGCGCTTAATGACGTCCGGGCCGGTGATATACATCCGGGAAATCCCACGCACCATAAAGACGAAATCGGAAAGCCCGGAGGCATAGACGGCCCCGCCCGCCGAAGGTCCCAGGATCAAGGAAAGCTGGGGAATCACCCCCGACGCGAGGGAATTCCTCTTGAAGATGGCGCCGTACCCATTCAGGGAAAGGATACCCTCCTGGATTCTGGCACCGCCTGAATCGTTCATCTGGATGAGAGGGCACCCGTTGGCCATGGCGAGATCCTGAATCCTGGCGATCTTCTGGGCGTGCATCTCTCCCAGGGACCCGCCCAGCGTGGTGAAGTCCTGGGAAAAGAGATAGACCTTCCTCCCGTTTATCCGGCCGTAACCCGTGATGACCGCGTCACCGGGCATCCGTTTCTTGTCCATCCCGAAATCGGTTACCCGGGTGGTTACGAAGGGATTGATCTCCGAAAAAGAATCCCTGTCCAGCAGTCGTTCGATCCGCTCCCAGGCCGTCAACTTTCCCTTCTTGTGCTGGGAAGAAACACGCTTCTCACCGTCGCGTTCACGGATCGCCCGTTTCCGCGCCTCCAAGTCTTTAACAAGCTCTTCCATTTTTTTTCCTCCGCAGCGTTTATATGAGGAAACACCCGTATTGTCAAGATAAAGCGGAACCGGAATCTGATTCGGCTTGAACCGCAAAGGTTAAACATGGTATATGTTTTTGGGGGAATTATGAGACATCAGAAAAACGGCGATCTGGCCAGGGCCATCGAGATTCTGGGCTTGTCTTCTCCCTTTTCGCTCCTTGACATCAAAAGGGCATACAAGGAACGGGCGATGGAATTTCATCCTGATCGGGGAATCCCTGGAAGCGAGGGAGAGGAGGGGATGAAAGAGATTAACTGGGCCTACCGTACCCTCCTTGAGCGGTTCGAGCATCTCAAGATTTCCCTTGACCTCCTCATCTCTTCTTCCAGGTCGGACGAGGAGAAAATCCGCAATCGCTTCTATTACGACTGGATGCCCCCAGACGACAAAGAGGTGGAAACGGCATGAAAGAAGCCATGTTGTGGGAAAAGCTGTCCGACGGAAAGATCCGGTGCCGTCTCTGCGCCCACGCCTGCCTCATTCCCCCCGGCAAAAAAGGGATCTGCCGCGTGAGGGAAAACGTGGCGGGACGGCTTGTCACCCACACCTATGGAAAACTCGTCGCGGCCCACGCGGATCCCATCGAAAAGAAACCCCTTTTTCATTTTCTCCCCGGGTCTATTTCCTATTCCATCGCCACCCCCGGCTGTAATTTCACCTGCCGCCACTGCCAGAACGCCGCCATCTCTCAGGCGCCGAGAGAAACGGACCGCGTGACGGCCGAGTTTGTCCCCCCGGAAATCGTCGTGGAAAACGCCCTCGCTCATCGGTCCCGCAGCATCAGTTACACCTACACAGAACCCACCATCTTCTTCGAATACGCCTACGATACCGCTGTGATTGCCCATGAACGGGGACTCAAGAACGTCTTCGTGACCAACGGGTTCATGTCCATGGAGGCCATCGACAAACTCGAGGATGTTTTGGATGGGGCCAACATCGATCTGAAGGCCTTTTCCGATGATTTTTACAAAACGATCTGTGGAGGGCGGCTGGATCCGGTCAAGGAAGCCATCGTCGCCATGCACGAGAAGGGAATCTGGGTGGAGGTCACCACCCTCGTTATTCCCGGTTACAACGACGATCCTCGGCAGATAGAGGCCATCGCGGCCTTCATCGCCTCCATCGACCCTGGCATCCCCTGGCATATCTCCGCCTTTTACCCCACCTATCGGCTCACGGACGCCCCACCCACCCCCGCTCCCACGCTGGAAGAGGCCCGGCGGGTTGGACTGACCAATGGACTTAAATTCGTCTACACGGGAAACATTCCGGGGAACGAGGGGGAAAGCACCTACTGCCCCGGCTGCGGCAGGCGGTTGATTTACCGTATAGGGTTTGGAATCCTGGAAAACCTCCTCGATAACGGCGCGTGCCCTTTCTGTCACGTAAAAATAGAAGGGCGATGGATATAATGGGAAAGAAAGACAAAAAAACCTCCGAGGCTTTTCAGGTTCTCCCAGTCTCCGGGGAAGAGATCCGACGTCAGCGCGAGGCGTCAGGTATCAGTCTTGATGAGATCAAAGAAAGGACAAAGATCGGGAAATTTACCCTCAAGCTCATCGAGGACGACAGGTATTCTTCCCTCCCCGCCCCCGTCTACCTGAAGAGTTTCATCCGCCAAATCGCGCGAATGATCGGGATGGACCCTGAAAAGACCGCCGCCGGCTACCTGAAGAGGATGGAAGAACACCGAAAGGAAAAATAGACTTTTATGGTAAAGAAACAGACATTGGCCGTCATTCTGGCGGGGGGACTCGGTTCGCGTCTCTATCCCCTCACGAAAGACCGGGCGAAACCGGCCGTCCCCTTTGGTGGGAAATACCGGATTATCGACTTCACCCTGAGCAACTGCATCAATTCCGGCCTACGCAAGATCATCGTCCTCACCCAGTACAAGTCATCTTCACTCATTCGGCATCTGCGTGACGGCTGGACCATCCTCAACCCGGAGCTGGGGGAATACATCCTCAATATCCCCCCTCAGATGCGTATCAGCAAGGACTGGTATCTGGGCACGGCGGATGCCCTCTTCCAGAATCTCTATTTCATCGACACAGCCAACCCCAAGTATACCCTTATCCTTTCCGGTGATCACGTCTATAAGATGGACTATTCGAAACTCATCTGGTACCACCGACGGAAGGGGGCCGAGCTGACCATCGCCGCCAAGATCGTCCCCCTCGGGGACGCCCACCATTTCGGGGTCATCCACGCTGACGAGACTATGCGGATCGTCGGGTTCCAGGAAAAGCCGGAGGCCCCGGAGCCACTTCCCACCAACCCCGAGTTCGCCCTTATATCCATGGGCATCTACGTCTTCAACACGGATTTCATGGTGGACGTCCTGAAGAAAGATGCCCAGGACCCTCGTTCCTCCCACGATTTCGGCAAGGACATCATCCCCGCCCTCATCAAAAAACACAAGGTCTTCATCTACCCCTTTGGCGGCACGAGGAAAAAACCCCGCTTCCCCGACGACACCTACTGGCGCGACGTGGGAACTCTGGATGCCTACTGGGAGGCCAATATGGACCTGGCCTCCGTGACGCCCAAGTTCGATCTCTACGACCCCGACTGGCCTTTCCGCACTTACCAGGGACAGTTTCCCCCCGCGAAATCTGTCTACGACAACGTGTCCGGTGGACGCGTTGGGGCGGCCCTCGACTCCCTTGTCTGCGGGGGCGTGGTTATCAGCGGGGGACGGGTCATCCGTTCCATCCTCTCCCCCGGCGTCCGCATCCACAGCTACGCGGAGGTGATAGAATCGGTTATCTTGGATCGTGTCGACGTGGGAAGGCGGGCCCGTATCCGGAAGGCCATCATCGACAAGGACGTGAAGATTCCAAAGGGCATGGAGATCGGGTACGACCTGGAAGAGGACGCGAAGCGCTTCACTATAACGGAAAAAGGTATCGTGGTTGTCCCAAGAGGTATCGTTCTTTAATGATGTCCGTGTGGACATTTCCCACCTGAATTGTCCCCGCGGCATCCACGTCTCCAATCGGGATGTTATACACGTTCACCCCTTCTCCAAACGGTGGTTGTGCCACGCTCATCGGCATCTTTCAGGACTTGCCCAGCCTTTCAAAAGCTGCCCATGGAAGGAATAACCGTCCTTTTGGCTATCCCTTCTAAGATATATGCGTCTATGGGAACGCGCCCTTCTCACAGGGGGTATATGATACGTTTATTGAAACATTCAGGAATATGCGGTATAAAATACGGGATTTAAGATAAGAAATAGCTGGTTTCGGTTACGGAGGTTTAGAGAAAAGTGATTTCCAGAGGGAAAATCCTGGGCATTTTTATTTTGACGGGACTATTTATAGGCGTTTCATGCCTTCAAGGCATTTGCGGTGTTGTGCTAAAAAAACAGACCTACACCGTCATCCCGGGGAAAGGAAGCACCCCCCCCACGCAAGTCTGGATCGAATACGCCCAGAATAATAAGGTGGCGGTTTACCAGAGAGACGCCGTCTTTATCACCGATATTGGAACGAACACCCTGATTAACATCGTTCCTTCCAGAAAGATCTACGCGATTAACGATATTGACGCGTTCATCAGGAAGATTCGGAAAATCGTGGCCCAGATAAAGGCGCAGCAACCGCCAGAGAGAAAAAAATCTCAAGGCTCCCCCTTGAAGGTAACCGTCAAGAAGACGGGGAAGACGAAAAGCTTCCTCGGATACCCCTCTAAGCAGGTGATTCTCTACGCGAACAATAAGAAGGCGAAGGAATTATGGATTACGGACAAAATCCCCTTAAAAAAGGAGATCGATATCGATAAGGCCTTCAAAAAACGTTTCCAGATCGAGGACATCTTCGTGGACTTGTCCGGCACGAAGGATATAGAGGCGACCGACGAATACAAAAACCTCTTTAGGGGGGGCTGGGTCTCCATGATGACGATCACCTACAACGCGGGAACGGAAGACATCGAGCGCGTCACGCAGGTTCAAATAACAAAAATCGCCGAGAAGATCTTCGAAGTTCCGAAAGGGTTCAAAAAGGTGTCCATTGAAGAATTCATGCGTCACTAAACCGGTATCTTCTGAGATTCCCGAGACGCTTGACAAGGAAATCTCATGATGTTTGCTGGCTATATCTTCGACTGCGATGGAGTCCTCTTCGATTCCATCCAAGCGAACATCGAATTCTATAATTATCTCCTCAAGGCCTTTGGAAAACCGCCCATGACGCCGGAACAGGTTGCTTACATCCACATGGCGACCGCCGAGGAGTCTGTCGACTACCTCTTCCGGGGTGATTCCCGCCTGGGAGAGGCGCAAAGGCTTCGCCTCAACACCGATTATCATCGTTTCATTCCCTTCATGAAACTCGCCCCCGGGGCGAAAGAGACTCTGCATTCCCTGAAAAACCAGGGACGGAAGCTCGCCATTTGCACCAACCGCAGCACGAGTATGGAGGCCATCCTGGAGCGGTTCGATCTCACGCGTTTTTTCGATTGCGTGGTTACCGCCCTGGACGTGAAAACCCCCAAGCCGGACCCGGAAGGACTCCTCCTCGTTCTCAAGGCCCTCAAGATCTCCCCTGAAGAGTCCCTTTACGTCGGGGATTCTCCCATCGACGAGGAGGCGGCGCGGCTGGCGGGGATTCCCTTCGCCGCCTATCGGCGTCCTGACCTGGGAGCCGATTACCACGTTGATACCTTCGAAAAGATTCTTGTCCTGAAACCCGTAATAAACGGAGTCCGTCATGCCCATTGCGACCGGCATTGAGGTTCTCGCTAAGGCCCACGAGGGAAACTACGCCG
>Ga0256833_1001688_pt1 | contig 16021 bp, 13 predicted proteins | sample 356284metaG_FD_190535 | JGI IMG/M metagenome (GOLD analysis project Ga0256833, IMG submission 190535) | Hydrothermal vent microbial communities from Mid Atlantic Ridge, Atlantic Ocean - 356-284 | ecosystem: Environmental > Aquatic > Marine > Hydrothermal vents | place: Atlantic Ocean: Mid...
ACCTAGCTACTCCCAGCTTTGAAAGACAACTCGAAATTGTAGCTCGCTTTGCGGATCAGGACCCATATCTTTATGGTCTTATTCAATTCGATAATCCCCTTGGAGAAGAAATGCGTCAAAAATATCTTAAAAAACTTCAGGAACTAGCCCAAATTTCCTCGGAACGAGACCTTTCCAAGTTTGTTGATCTCTTTAACAAAGTACAAAAATTAAGCCGCCGGTTGAGAGTAGAATAACCCTTAATAATTAAATATCAGAATTGTCTTAGCTTTTCCCAAAAGAAGGAAAAAACTTAATTTATAAGCGCTCCAGACGGGCAAATTTGAGGTGCAAAATCTTTTCTCCAGCTGAAATAAATTGCACTACTACTTTATCTATGTCTGCCATACGTTTGACCTTTCCTTCTCCAAAAACCGGGTGCCAAACAAGTTCTCCTGGACGAAAAGAAGAAGGAGTTTCTTCGAGATCTTCTTCTAGCATAAAAGAGGACTCTTCAGCGCGCCATTCTTCGAATTTTTGACGTACTTCTTCGAGGAAACGGGAAGGCTTGCTAAAAACCCGACCCTCTCCAGGAACATAAAAAGTAGCGGGATAAGTAAGAAAAAGGTTCTCTTGAGCCCTGGTTACTGCTACGTAAAAGAGGCGCCTTTCTTCTTCGATATCTTCTTCTCTGCCCACAGCGTAACTAGAAGGGAACCGACCTTCGGCCAAAGAAATCACGAATACCGTATGCCACTCAAGGCCTTTGGCAGAATGCACTGTAGAGAGAATAAGTTTTTCGTCTTCGGGCTCCAAGGTTTCCACCTCTGCAACACTTGCTTCTGGAGGTTCCAAAGCCAGGTCTGCAAGAAAATCTTCAAGCCGTGAATATTTGTTGGCAATAGCTAAAAGTTGTTGGAGATCCTTGGCTCTTTTAGGATAATCATCATAATATACTCGGGTAAAAATGGGCTCATAGTAATCATAAAGTAGAGAGAGCTGCCCTTCCGGGATTTTTTCGGCTCGAAGTTTGGCCAAGAGCTTTGCTAGGGTTTGAAGACCTTTGGCATAAGAAGGCCTAGCAGGAAACCGGGCAATTGCTTCTAATGGGTCAGCCTCAGAGCGCAAGAATTCCATAATGCGTTTGGAAGTTTTGGGGCCAATACCCTCAATAAGGAGCAAAACACGATTCCATGCCAACATATCATAAGGATTAAGAAGTAAGCGGAGGTGGGCTACGATATCTTTGATATGGGCGGTTTCAATAAGTTTAAGGCCACCATGCTTTACAAAAGGAATATTGCGCTTGGCGAGTTCTAATTCTAAATCAAAAGAGTGGTAAGCTGAACGGAAAAGAACTGCAATCTCTTGAAGTGGCACCCCTTCCTCACGAAGTTCTAAGATCCGATCTGCGATGAAACGACTTTGGTCAGCTTCATCGCGAGCCTTATAAAGAAGGGGCCTTTTTCCACCTTCTTTCCTCGTAAAAAGGCATTTGGTGTATTTTTCTTTAGCATGTTCAATAACAGCATTTGCAAGATCTAAGATTGGCTGACGAGACCGATAATTCTCTTCGAGCTTTATAATTTTGGTTCCGGGGAAAAGTTTGGGAAACTCCAAGATATTTTTAAAATTTGCCCCTCGAAAGGCGTAAATAGATTGAGAATCATCCCCTACCACCATAACGTTTCCGTGTTCTTCAGCCATCAAGCGAACTATTTCAGCCTGCAAGGCATTGGTATCCTGATATTCGTCCACCATGATAAACTCAAAACGCCTTCCCATCTCACGGCGCACTTCAGGAAAAGCTTTAAGTACCCGGTACCAATTGACAAGGAGATCATCATAATCCATCAATTGGTGTTCTTGTTTATAACGTATGTAATGTTCAAAAAGACGGGCTAGGTCTTCCAAATCGTCTAAAAAATGGGGATACTCTTCAGCGACTACCTCCTCAAGAGAAAGTCGCTTGTTGATGGCTTTACTAAAAATAGAAGCAATGGTCTCTTTTTTGGGAAACCGACGCCGTCTTTCCGAAAGCCCTAAAGCCGTACGGAGCAAATTGATGGCATCTTCGGCATCTCCTCTATCAAGAATGGTGAATTGGCGTAAATAACCTATCAAATGCCCATATTGACGGAGCATAAGATGGGCCAAGGAATGAAAAGTACCGCCAGAGACTCGCTCGCACTGTTCGTCAAGAAGGAGAGCAGCCCGTCGAAGCATCTCACGGGCAGCTTTTCTTGTAAAAGTTAGGAGAAGGATTCTTTCAGGCGGTACCCCTTCTTCTACTAAGCGAACCACCCGGTAGACTAAAGTACGAGTTTTACCCGAACCAGCCCCGGCAATCACCAATACGGGACCCCAAAGAGTCCGTACCGCCTCAAGCTGGGCCGGATTTAAATCTTTGGCGTAATCAAGCCTGTATCCCATCGTCCAAAAGATTAACCTACCCCTAGGCTTAAATCCAGAGAGCTTTTAAAGAGAAAAGTTGAAGTTTTCCAAAGGGGCTTTAGAGTGATGCTTGTATGTTTGGTATTAAAAAGGTCTATCTCTCGCGAGAAATAGCTGAACACCCTTATACCCAAGAAATATTGCAAAAACTAAAAATAGAACCGGAAATCCTCAAAGAAGATCTTCCTCCTGTACCTTTAGCTCCCTGGCCGGAAGTTATTTCTTGGGGGAAAAAGGTCCTTTTTCTTACTCGTTACAAGGGCCGCTTCTTTCGGCGTTGCCCTGGCACCAAAGCCTATCTTTGTTGCGGTTACCATATCTTTCACATCGGACAGGGCTGCCCCTTGGACTGTACTTATTGTATCCTTCAAGCCTATTTTAACCAGCCGTGGCTTACTTTTTTTGTAAATGTACTTGAAGAAGGCTTTGCGGAACTCGAGGTAGCCCTCAAGGAATATCCCTTTCTCCGGATAGGGACGGGCGAATTTACAGACAGTTTTGCCTTTGAAAGATTTACCCATCTTAATCCAAGACTTGTAGAATTATTTGCCGCTCAAGAAAGTGGGGTGCTTGAACTTAAGACCAAAACCGTATCTATAGAATCTCTAAAAGGCCTTTCTCACCGCCGGCGCACCATCCTTGCCTGGTCTTTAAACGCCCCGACCATCTCGAAAAACGAAGAGAAAGGAGCTCCAACCGTTGAGGAACGCATTTTAGCCGCCCAAAAAGCCTCTTCTTGGGGGTATCCAGTAGCTTTCCATTTTGATCCTTTGATCCGGTTCCCAGGCTGGAAAGAAGAATACGCATCGGTTATTGCATTTCTCTTTCGCCACGTCCCTGCCCAAAATATTTGCTGGATAAGTTTGGGCAGCCTTCGTTTTATGCCAGAACTCAAAGAAATTGCTTACAGACGCTTTCCACAAACTAAAATTTTTAGTGACGAATTTATCACCGGGCTTGATGGCAAAAAGCGCTATTTCCGCCCCCTAAGGGTAGAACTTTATCGCCATATCTGGCATTGTATTCAAGAATTTGCCCCTCATGTCTGCGTGTATCTGTGTATGGAAAGCCCAGAGGTGTGGCAAGAGGTCTTTGGTTTTACCCCTTTTTCAAAGGAAGGCCTTTCTAAAATGCTTGATGAAGCAGCCCGGAAAGTTTGTGGGATTACGTAATGAAGGATTTTGGCACCTTTTTTAGAAATATCTTATTTTTGCTGCTATTTTCTTTGGTGTCCCTTGTCTTGGTGTTTTCCTGTAAAAGAAGTTCGTCTCAAATTTCCTCAAAAACCTACCGTTGTCTTGATTGTCATAAGATAAAGCTTGATGATAAACACAGTTTTTCCTGCACTGTTTGCCATCAAGGAAAAGAGCCAGCTCCCTCAGCCACCGTGGCCCACAAAAATCTTTTGGCCCGCCCGGCAGCACCAGCTTTTATGGAAAAGACCTGCGGCTCCTGTCATCCTGAAAAAACAAGGGCCCTTAAAAAGGCCCCTCACTTTACCCTTGAGAAGGAAATTAACCTCGTCCTCAAAGCCTTCGGCTTATCTACGGTTTCCTCACCTTTAGCACTGAAAGAGCCTGAACAGATCCAAAACCTTGAAGATCTGGTACACGACCTTTTAAGACGCCGGTGTCTGCGTTGTCACCTTTACTATGAAGGAGATTCTTACGCGGAAACCAGACGGGGGCTTGGGTGTGCAGCTTGCCACCTTCCTTATGGTAATGGTGGGCTTGAAAGCCACACCTTTTTATCTTCTCCACCAGATAGAAACTGTCTCCACTGTCACTATGGCAACAGGGTTGGGTTTGATTATTATGGCATGTTTGAACACGATTATCCGTACCAGTTTAGGAGCCCTCTTTTAGAAGGAGAACTTCCCCCCCGGCCTTGGGGGGTAGAATTTCACGAAATGCAACCAGATGTACATTTGGAGGCAGGAATGCCGTGTTTGGCCTGCCATACAGGCTCAGAACTTATGGAAGGTCAAAAAGGCCCCCAGTGTACCGACTGCCACCGAAATCTTCCGGGGAAATTCCATGCCCCTCAGGTGCTCCAAAAGGCCCAGTGTAGTACTTGCCATGCTACCTGGTCTTTCCAAGATCAAGGAACCTACCTTCTTCTCCATTATGAACCAGATTGGGAAGAATGGGCCGAATTTTATGCCCAAGGATCTTCTGAAGTAGAAGAGATTATTTCTAACTACTTCAGAGAAGGAAAAGCCAAAGCCCTTATGAAAGATAAGTTTTCTGGCAGATTAAAAGCTGGCATCTGGTTCCTGGGCTTTAAAAAACGCCGATTTGCCGAAATCCCTTTGGGACGCGACGATAAAGGGCGTTTGAGCGTTATGAGACCTCTTTTGGATCTCCATTTGAGTTTGGTAACCCCTGAAGAAGAGGTACTTTTTGACAACATTTCCCCATCAAAGATCAAAAAAGACCCTAAGGCCCGTTACCTCCCCTATTCTCCCCATACCATCGGACAGGCCGATTATTTTCGGACGCAAAAAGTGCTTAAAATGACTGATGAAAGAAGCAATTTTGAACCCCAAAGGCCTTAAAAAGGCCCTCTCCGGGATACTCTGGTTGGGAAGAACAGATTTTACCAAAGTAGCTCCCTTTGCTCCTGGAGAACTCGGAAGACTTCTTACTCCTCACGGTCAATTCCTGGGAATAGCTTACTTTAACCCCCGAAGTAGTATTTTAGCCCGGATTCTTACCCGCCAAGAGGAAACTATAGACCACAATTTTTTCCGTGCCCGTTTTCAGAAGACCCTTGAGTTCCGTAAACGCCTTTACCCAGAGGAGAATGTCTTTCGTTTGATTCACGCTGAAGGAGACCTTCTTCCAGGACTTACCATAGACCTTTATCATGATTGTGCGGTGTTTCAGATTTCTACCGCTGGGATGGAGCGCCTAAAGCCGGAAATTCTTAAAGCCTTAAAGGAATGTGTTCCTCTTAAGGCCTGGGTATTTAAAAATGATCTTCCCGCTAGAAAAGAAGAAGGGCTCCCGCTTTATATAGAGAAAGAGGGGCTAGAAGGACCTTTAAAAATTTGCTGTGACGGGCTTTATTTTTGGGTTAATCCTATAGCAGGGCAGAAAACAGGTTTTTTCCTCGATCAAAGAGAAAACAGAAGACGCCTTGCACGTTATGTAAAGGATAAACTTGTCTTGGATCTTTTTTGTTATACCGGAGCCTTTGCCCTTTACGCCGCCAAAGCCGGAGCAGCAAAAATTTTGGCAGTTGACCGTTCTCAAAGTGCTCTTCAAACTGCAGAAGAAAACGCCCGTTTAAATGGATTTGCCGGAAAAATTCAATTTGTTCAGGACAAAGTAGAAAAATTTTTAAGTTATGCCCCTGAAGCAGAAATAGTAATTTTGGATCCACCAGCCCTTATCAAAAAAAAGAAGGCCTACCAAAAGGGAAAACGCCTTTACCGAGAATTAATACGGGCCGCCCTCAAGGTAATAAAGGGTAACGGTATTCTTTTGGCCTGTTCTTGTTCGCAATTTTTAAGTTTAGAAGATCTTTGGTGGCTCTGTCGAGAAGAAGCTTCAAGACTCGGGCGCGAAGCAAGCCTACTTGAAATAGGGATCCAATCTCCAGATCATCCGGTCTATTTACCTATGCCAGAAACTTTCTATCTCAAGGGGCTCTTTTTGCGGATTCTTTAAGGCCTTCAACGAGTCCCTGAAGGTGTCTTTCGGCACATACTACCAAAGATTCAAGATCATACCCTCCTTCAAGGAGAGAAATAAGAGGAATATTTCTGCATCCAGCAAAGTTTCCCAAAAGTTTTGACATTTCATAAAAAGCTTGAGAAGTTAGATTAAGTAAAGAGAAGTCATCGTCACGATGCGCATCAAAACCGCAGGCAATGATAATCCCTTCCGGCGCGAAGGTTTCAAGCAAAGGAATGATTTTCTTATGGAATAACTCTAAGTACTTTTTGTCATCTGCTCCAGCAGGAAAGGGAAAATTGAAATTGTAACCTTTCCCAGGGCCTGCTCCACGTTCTTCAGGAAAACCCGTCCCGGGAAAACTTAGGCGAGGATCTTCATGAAGACTGATATAGAGAACCCGCGGATCCTCATAAAAAATCTCCTGGATACCATTCCCATGATGAGCATCCCAATCCAAAATAACAAGGCGGGAAATGCCACCATATTCAAGCCAATACCTAGCAGCCAAAGCACAGTTGTTTAGAAAACAAAACCCAAGCGCACGCCCGGGGAGAGCATGATGGCCGGGAGGGCGCACCGGACAAAAAGAAATTTTTTCTCCCTCCCGGGCAAGATTGACAGCTTCTAAGGCTGCTCCTGCTGCCAGTCTTGCTACTTCGAAAGTATCGAAGGAAATTTGATTATCAGCCCCTCCAAAAGAAAAACGCCCTTGAAAACAGGCCTCCTCCAGGGCCAGGAGATAATCTTTTTCGTGCACCAAATAAAGTTCTTCAAAAGTAGCTTTACGGGGGGTTCTAAGCTTGATTCTTTCTTTTAAAGGCCCGCTTAATAAGAATTTGAAGATAGCTTCAGAGCGCAAAGGGCTTTCAGGATGTGAGGGCTCGGGACAATGACGCTTAAAACCTTCGGAATAGAAGAGGTTGATCTGCAAGTAAACTCCAACTCCAAAAAACTAAATTTTTAAACCCAATTTATAAGTCAAAACTTAACATACGATAATTTTCTGCAAAATATTCCGTATAAGACCTTTGCAAAAGTACCGAGATTAGTGTTGCAAGGGATCCGTTCCCATTTTTCGGAACGAAAAATCATCTTCAGGTTTTACGGGGCAAATAAATTCTGACCATCTCATAAGCGCCAGAAATTGACATAGCTCACTCCTAAGTTTAGCTCTTTAATGAAAACACATGGATAAATATAAGTTTATGTGAAATAGATCTCATAATCTACTGGTCCAAAAGCCTTGGCGAGGAGAAAAAAATGAAAAACAAAGAAGTAGCGGAAATATTCAGAAGGGTGGCGGCGCTCCTTGAGATCAAAGGAGATAATCCTTATAGAATAAGGGCCTATCAACGGGCCGCACAAAATATTGAGGCCTTAACTGTAGACGTAGAAGAATTGGCAGCAAAGGGAAAGCTGGAACGCATACCGGGAATCGGAAAGGATCTAGCTCAAAAAATCAAAGAGATATTGGAAACCGGGACCTTACAAAAATATGAAGAACTCAAGCGCGAAATACCACCTGAACTCTTAAAATTTTTGGAAATACCTGGTTTCGGCCCGAAAAAAGCCAAAATAGTCTATGAAAAACTTGGCATCAAAACCATCGAAGAGCTGGAAAGGGCCTGTTTGGAACATCGCCTTTCCCGTCTTCCAGGATTTGGCCCTAAGACCGAAGAAAATATCCTCAAGGGAATCAAACTCCTGAAACAAAAAAGAGGACGTCTCCCCTTGGGGCTGGTGCTACCTTGGGCCGAAGAAATTGTGGATCTTCTCAAGAAAAAAAGCCCTGTAGACCGAATCGACATTGCGGGAAGTATCAGACGACGCAGAGAAACTGTTAAAGATATTGATATTTTGGTCACCTCCAAAAAGCCTCACCAGGTGATGGAAATTTTTGTAACCCTTCCTATGGTAGAAGAGGTGCTCCTCCAAGGAGAGACCAAAACCAGTGTAAGGCTTAAGCAAGGTATCCAAGTAGATTTACGCGTGGTAGATCCTGTGTGTTATGGAGCTGCGTTGGCCTACTTTACGGGGTCAAAGGCACATAACATCCGTATCCGAGAGCTTGGAGTACAAAGGGGTCTCAAAATAAACGAATATGGTATTTTCCGGGGGCAGGAACGTATTGGAGGCCGGGAGGAAGAAGAAGTTTTTGAGGCAGTAGGTCTTCCCTGGATCCCGCCAGAACTACGGGAAGACCGGGGAGAAATCGAGGCAGCACAGGCCGGGAAATTACCCCGACTGGTAAATTATGACGAAATTTTAGGAGATGCTCACGTACATTCTAAGTTCAGCGATGGAAGTGCTTCTATTGAGGAAATAGCTGCCTATGCCCGCCGTTTGGGTCTCAAATGGGTCGGAATTTGCGATCATTCACAGGGTTTAAAAGTTGCTGGCGGAGTGCCGATTGAAAAAATAATGGAGAAAAAAAGGGCCATCGAAACCTTTAATAGACACTCTAAAGACATAAAACTTCTTTGTGGTACAGAAGTGGACATCCTTTCCGATGGGAGTTTAGATTATCCAGATGAAGTCTTAAAGGAGTTTGATTTGGTCATTGCTTCCATCCATAGTGGTTTTAAGCAGGAAGAAGAAAACCTTACCAAGCGGCTTATAGCAGCAATTAAAAACCCTTTTGTGCATTGCATAGGCCACCCAACCGGCAGGCTCCTGGGAGAAAGAGAACCTTATCCGGTAGATATCGAAAGCGTAATAAAAGCTGCTGCGGAGTTGAAAACCGCCTTAGAAATAAATGCCTACTACAAAAGGCTTGACCTCAATGATATCCACAGTCGAGCAGCTAAAGAAGCCGGAGTCAAACTCCTTATTGGTACCGACGCTCATCTAGTAGATCAGATGAATTTCCTGCATTTGGGTGTAGCTGTAGCCCGCCGAGGCTGGTGTGAAAAAAAAGACATTTTAAATACTTTGGATTACAAAAAATTCAAAAAATACTTGAAAGAAATCGTCTCATGGAAGTTAAAACAAAAGAACTAAGCCTTTTCAAGGAATACGCCCTCTCCTTTTTGATCTTCCTGGCTGGGCTTATCTATCTCTATTTTCCTGTTTTAAAGGGGCTTGTTTTTGATTGGTGGCACGATCCGAACTATTCTCATGGTTTTCTGCTGCCTTTGTTTTCACTTTATTTGGTATGGGTCAAAAGGAAAGAACTTGTCTCTCTCCCCTTTCAGGGAAACTGGTGGGGAATATTTCTTTCTTTAGGCGGGCTTTTTTTGCTCCTTTTGGGTTGGATAGCCGGAGAACAATTCACCCAACGTTTTTCTCTTTTAGTAGTCTTTTATGGAGGACTTATTTTTCTTTTTGGCTGGCCTTTAGCTAAGAAGCTTTTCTTTCCGGTGTGGATAAACATTTTGGCTATCCCTATCCCTTACGTTATTTATAATAGTCTTACCTTTCCTCTTAAGCTCTTTGCTTCTAAAGTGGCTACTGCCCTTCTTCAGCTTTTAGGTTACTCCGTTTATCGAGATGGAAATATTATCGTATTACCCAACATGGTCTTAGAAGTAATAGATGCTTGTAGCGGTATCCGGTCTCTTATTTCTCTTTTGGCTATTTGTAGTATTCTGGCTTATTTTATGCGTTCTAATCTCTGGCGCACGGTCCTCATCCTGGCTTCTATTCCCATCGCTATCGGGGTAAACGTCTTGAGAGTCTTTCTTACAGGCATACTCTCTTATCATCTAGGACCTAAAGTAGCCCATGGTTTTTTTCATACTTTTTCGGGAATGTTGGTCTTTGTTCTCTCTATTTTTTTAGTTTTTACGCTACATTTCTTCCTTGCTAAAAGATGATTAAAAGGGCCCTTTTCTTAAGTATCTTACTATTAGCTTTTTCTTTCCTGCTGGAAGCCGTTAGCACCCAGCATCCTACTCCTCTCAAAAAGCCCCTTAGCTTCTTTCCAAAGACTATTGACGGCTTTAGCTTTCAAAGAGCCAGCCGCATGCCCTCTGAGGTAGAAAAAATTTTAGGAGTAGATGACTATCTTATGTGGGATTACTGTCGCCAGAAGAAATGCTTGAGTCTTTACATAGGTTTTTTTGAGGAGCAGCAGGAGGGGGCTATGATTCATTCCCCCAAACACTGTATGCCTGGAGGAGGCTGGCTTCCAGTAGAAGAAAAAATTATTACCCTTCAAACCCCCTCGGGTTCGATCAAAATCAACCGTTTTGTCCTTCAGAAGGGAGGAGAAAAGCTCCTAGTGTATTATTGGTATCAAGGCCGAGGCCGCATCGTAGCCGACGAATATCGTGACCGTCTCTATCTTCTCCTCGATCGTCTTTTAAAAAAGCGCTCTGACGGAGCGTTGATACGCCTTATAACTTCTTACCAAGCAGGAGCCGAAAAATTGCTCCAAGAATTCACTTTGGCCCTTCTACCCATTCTGAACGAATTTTTGCCTTAAGGCCAGGAGACTAACATTTGCTGCGCAATTTCTCGGGCCTGTTCTGGGCCTGCAAGGGTCTCAAGCAACTTGAAGGCAAAGGTCATCGCTGTGCCCGGCCCCTGGCTGGTAATAATATCTCCGTCTACCACTACAGGGGCATCTTCAATTTGGGCACCTTTAAGCTCGCTTTTGAGGCTAGGATAAATGGTGGCCCGTTTGCCTTCCAGTAATCCAAAGGCAGCCAAAGCCCCAGGAGCTGCACAGATTGCAGCACACTTTTTACCCTTCTCTCTTATCCGAGACAAAAGCTCTTTGACCCGCGGATCTTTTTTGAGATTTTCTACCCCCGGCAGGCCTCCTGGCAATACTACTAAATCGATCTCCTCAGGGTTGAGGGCCTCAAGGGTGGTATCAGGCACAATTTTGACGTCCCGTGCGCTGGGAATAGGGCCTTCCTGAAGACCAGCAATAATCACTTCTATCCCACCACGCCTCAAAACATCGATAACTGTGACGGCTTCCAGTTCCTCAAAGCCTGGGGCTAATAAAATCGCTACTTTTCCCATCATCCCCTCCTTATTACAGAATTTTTTATCGACAATATCCTTTGGGACTCGTTCCCATTTTCCGTTCCGAAAAATAGAAACAGATTGAACTTAGATTTTCAAAGATTAGCCAGAATCAAGATTTGTTTACACTGTAAAGAGACCTTTAAAAATTGCCAAGTTTAACCTTGCAAGTACCACCGCTAGAGACTGTTTTTTTATTACTAAGAGCACCTTTTGCCGACATATCCTTTTCTTGAGATCCGTTCCTATTTTTCGGAATAGATCCTAACCAATGTCCGTCCTTTAATGCCCTCCATTAATAATCCGGAAGATTTTGGCTTTCTGGCCTCTTTTTAGACCAAAAAATTTAAGTATTTAGATCACTGCTCGATTTCTTATGCAGAAGTTCATCTCTGGACCAGCAATATGCTGGAAGCAAAATGGGTTTTTAAAAATCTAAACTCTCGTTCCAAGTGGCTTGTTCTTTGGGTTGTTTTCAAAAAGCCCGGCCTTTCGGGGCGGCAGGTAGCTGAAGAAGCCGGGCTTTCCTGGGCTCCGGCCAAGGCCGCGCTTGATTATCTGGCGGAAAAGCACTTTATCTTGGTGCGGGAAAGGGGGCGGCAGAAGGCCTACTTCCCCAACGAGGATCACTTTCTCTTCCCCGCCCTCAGGGTGTTTTTTCCGCCTTCCGGAGCAGGTGGCCGACGATCTCTTCAAGGAATTGAAGGATTTTCTGGCCCCTGAGCACACTCTTCTGGCCGGAAAGATGGGCCGTCATGTTCTTTCCCTGGTCTTTAAAGGCCAATTACCTCCGGAGAAAAAAATTCGCTCCTTTCTGGCCCTTAAAGGGCTTGGGGGGTAGAGCCCCATCTGCTTTCGATACGGGAGAAAGAAAAGATCCGTGAACTCATCAAAAAAGACGGGATCTCTCTGGGCATATCCCTTCAGGTTCTGGAGAGATCCCTTACGAAGGAAAAACTCACCTTTTTTGACTTTTAGAGGAAAATGCGCAGGCTGATTTTCATCAATCGCAAAGGAGGGGTTGGCAAGACGACCTCGGCGGTCAACATTTCGGCCGCCCTTGCCCTTCTGGGGAAACGGGTCCTTCTGATAGATCTTGACACCCAGGCCCACGCCACTTTAAGCCTGGGGGTAACATCGCCTCCGGCAACCATTTTTGAGGCCCTCTCAGGGCGGAAACACTTTTCACCGCTTGAGGTTCGGGAGCGACTTTTTCTCGTGCCCTCCTCGGCCCGCCTCTCAGACTTTGAGGTGGAAGCCGTTAAAAAACCACAAAGGCTTTTGGCCCTTAAAGATTTTCTCGTTCTTCAGGCAGAGAATTTTGACTTTTCCATAATTGATACCCCGCCAAGTCTCGGCGTGATAGTGCTTACAGGGCTCCTTGCTGCTGAAGAAGCCATCATTCCCATGCCACCCCATTTCCTAGCCTTAAAAGGGCTTGCAGAGACCAAAGCCCTCATTGATAAGGTTTCCCGTAAAAATCCTGCTCTTCATCTAGCCTAGATCCTGCCGACTTTTTTCAACCCTCAATTGCGTCATACCAGGGAGGTGATGCAGGAGATAGAAAAGGTTTTTGGCAAAGACCGCCTGCTTCCACCCATCAAGAACAGCGTGCGTCTTGCTGAAGCTCCAGGTTTTGCGAAGACCATTTTCGAATACGCACCCAGAAGTCCTCTGGCCGAAGCCTACCAGAAGGTAGCCAAAATAATCTTAAGGGAGGGGCAAAGTGAGCCTGGGCATGAGTCTTGAAGAACTCCTTGAAGAGGCCTTTGGGGAAAATTCTTCCTCCAGAGCTTCAGAAAGGGCCCCTCAGGGGAGGGGAGAAGAAATCTTTCAGAAGGGGGTGAAATACCTAAAAGAAGGGGCCTATTTAAAGGCTGCCGCCCACTTTTTAGCGGTTACTATCTGGGATCCCGCACATCATAAGGCCTGGAACAACTTAGGGATCGCATATCTCAAGCTGGGGGAGGCTGAGGAAGCCCGCCTGGCCTTTGAAAAGGCCCTGGCACTTCGCCCAGACGACCCCCTGGTGAAAAAGAATCTCACCTTAATGACATCTCTTTATCAAAAATCCGGAAAAAAGGAGGAGAAAGATGGCCAGAAAAAAGCTTGCTAGACCTGGTAGCAATGTAATTCCCGTAGCAGAGGAAACTCTTGAGAAAAAGACCGCTGGCCTTGCGGCGGCAGCAGAAAGGCGTTCCCGGACACTGGCGCGCCAGCAGGCCCTGGCAGAAAGGCTGGCAGCGACGGTGGAAGAGATTACCAGTGCCATCACGCAGGTGGTCTCTTCGAGTGAAGAACTTGGCCGCACCATGGAGACCATTGCCGCCGGGGCGGAGGAGGCCTCAAGCGCCACGGAGGAAAGCCGGGCCGCCATCGCCGAGATAGAAAAAACTGCCCAGAGCTCCCTTGAAAACATGCGCCGTTTTCGAGACCGCATGGTTCACCTGGAAAAAGAAGTGAAGGCCTCTAACGACGAAATAGCCAAGCTTGCCCAGAGTGTGGAGGCTGCCTCTGAAAAGGCAATGGATTCCGCCAAAATGATCCAGAAGCTTGAGGAGAAGAGCGAAGAAATATACGGCATCGTGCAGGCCGTGGTGCGCATTGCCGATCAGACCAATTTGTTGGCCTTAAACGCCGCCATCGAAGCCGCCCGGGCAGGAGAACACGGGCGCGGCTTTGCCGTGGTGGCCGATGAAGTGCGAAATCTGGCTGAGATCTCCGAAAAAAGTGCCCGTGATATTCGCGGAGTGGTCTCTCAGATCCAGGAAGCGGTCTTAAAAGTGGTGGAAGAAGTGCGCCAGGCAGCAGAACTTTCGGCCCAAGAAGCCGAAGAGGCAAGGGAGATTATAGCGCAGTTAAAAGATGTCCTGGAAACAAGCCGGGAATTGCGCGAAACCGCAGAAACCCTTGCCCAGCGGGCTGAAGAAATTTCCCACAAGAGCACGGAGTTTCTGGAAATTGCCGAAGAGGTGGCCTCTTCTGCCGAGACCCAGGCTGCAGCTGCCGAAGAGGCCACCAAAAACGTAAAAGAGCAGAACGCCGCCCTGCACGAAATTCAGGAGGCAGTAGAAAGTCTTCTGGAGCTTGCTGAAGAACTAAAAGTATCTACCGACCCGCAAAAGAGTGCCGAGGGCCTGGCTGCTGCGGCTGAGCAGCTTTCCGCCAGCATGGAAGAGTGCAGCAAAGCGGCCGAAGAAATCGCCACCGCCATAAGGCAGATTGCAAACGCTGCCTCAGATCAGGCCCGTGCCGCGGAAAACGGCTCCCTCATCGGAAACGAACTACTTGAACGGGCCAAAGAGATACACCAGACCGTCCTTGAAGCCCAGAAGATTCTTGAAGAACTTACCCAGAGCATTTCAGAAAATCGCCAGAAGGTAGAAAAACTCATCGCTGGTATTCAGGAAGGTGCTTCTCGCACCCAGCAAACCACCTCCATGGTGGTCTCCCTTGAGAATTACACCCGCCAGATCGAAAAAATTGCCGAACAGATCACCATGGTAACCATTCAGACCAACATGCTGGCGGTGAATGGTTCCATTGAGGCGGCCCGGGCCGGGGAGTTCGGGCGTGGTTTTTCGGTGGTGGCCGGAGACATCCGGGCCCTGGCCAACGAGAGTGCTGAGAATGCAGAGAAGATCAAAGACATCGTGCGGGGCATTCGGGACGAAACCCAGCGGGTAGAAGAAGACCTTAAGGCCTCGGCGCAGATGGGTGAGGCTCAAAGTGAACGAGCCGGTATTGTGACCCAGAATCTGGAGAAAGTAACCACCCTTTTGCGGGAGGCCAAAGGGGCTCTGGCAGAGATCGCCACTGCCGCTGAAGAAAGCCTGGCAGCCATTGATCAGGCAAGCAAAGGGGTGGAGCAGATTGCCTCCGCTGCGGAAGAAGCAAGCCGGGCGACACAGGAGGCCTCCACCGCCGCCGACGAAATCAAAAGCGGCATCTCCCAGATCGCCGAAGCCGTTGAAGAAATTGCCTCTCAGGCTGACGAACTTCAGCATTCTTAAGGAGGCGCGCCATGCAGGAAGAAAAACAGATGATAATCTTTCAGCTGGCCGGCATAGAATTCGGGCTACCGGTAGAAAGTGTTCAGGAGATCGTTCGCCCCGGGGCCTTTGTAAAGGTGCCTCTTACGCCCCCTTACATCCTGGGGCTCACCAACCTCAGAGGAAACATCTTACCCGTCCTTGACATGAGGATGCGCCTGGGGCTTCCTGCCCCACCACCAGACGAACACTCGCGTCTTCTGGTTTTGCGTTTTGAGATGGGGGGCGTGTGCCTCCTTGTGGACGAGGTGCGGGAGGTGCGTTCCTACCGGGAAGAAATACTTGAGCCCCCGCCTGAGACCGGGGAAGACTTCGGCGGCTTTGTGCGCTGGGTCGCCAAATTTGACCGGGGTGAAAGGGTAGTCTTCTGGCTGGATGCCGGGGCCCTTCTGGGAGAAAAAATAGAAGCGCCGCACTTAAAGACCGGGTTTCAGGCCGGAGGGAGCCTGCCCGCTGAAACCTCCCACGGGGCCACCTCTTCAGAGATTAGAGTGCTTTCGTTTCGTCTCGGAGAAGAAGAATACGCCTTCCCCATCGAACGCATTAGAGAAATCATCCGTTATCGTTCCCTTCACCCCATACCCGAGGCCCCTTCTTATGTGAAAGGGCTTCTTACGCTCAGGCAAAAAGTGGTGCCGGTCTTTGATCTGCGGGCTCTTCTGGGCCTTGAATCTGTTTATTTTGAAGCCTGCAGGAAAATAGAACACCTCCAGAAAATTCTGGAAAACCAGCTTTCTTTTCTGGAAGAAAATCCTTCAGAGGCCAGAAAAGAGCTTTTGCGCCGGGGAAAAGACTTTCTGCTTTCTGCCTGGGTGCAGGAACGCCTGGAACATTCCCGACACGAGCAGGAATTTCAGCTCTTAAAAAAGATCGAGC
>Ga0256833_1001689_pt1 | contig 16013 bp, 15 predicted proteins | sample 356284metaG_FD_190535 | JGI IMG/M metagenome (GOLD analysis project Ga0256833, IMG submission 190535) | Hydrothermal vent microbial communities from Mid Atlantic Ridge, Atlantic Ocean - 356-284 | ecosystem: Environmental > Aquatic > Marine > Hydrothermal vents | place: Atlantic Ocean: Mid...
CTGACAACCATCGCTACGTCGGGTGCGCCGTACTTCCTCGCCAGCCTTAACGCTCCCTCCGCTAAGTCGTTGCCTATGCCTGACCTGTAGGCGGTTCTCCATACCAGCTCAACTATTGCTTCGGGGGTTCCCCACTCCGCCTTTAGGCCTCGGAGCGCCTCCTTCGGCACCTTACCCATCTCAACTAGCTCCATGAGTGTCCCTATCGTGTGGCCCATGGATATCGTGTCTAGGCCGAGCTCGTTGCAGAGGAAGTTCGCCTTGCAGATCGCCTCCAAGTTATCGGTGCCTGTCTGCGCGCCGAAGGCCCATATCGTCTCGTACTCGGGCCCGCCACCCTCGCCGCTGAAGGGCGAGTTCGTTACCTTAGCGTACCTTGCGCACCCTATTGGGCATCCCCAGCAGATCTCCTCCTTCTGCTTGCCCCAGTCCACAAACTCCTTAGCCAGCCTCTCACCGCTTATCTTCTCCGCCCCTGGGAATACGCCCGTCTTGAAGTTCCTCGTCGGGAATATCCCTGCCTTATTGATTATGTTCACCAGCACCGCCGTACCGAGCTTAGGTAGTGCCTCAGCCGTAACGGAGTTCTTCTTTATCTTATCCATAGCCTTAACTAAGGCATCCCTTAACTTGCTTGGGTCAGCCACCGGTAGCTTTCCATGACCCAGTACGGCAATGGCTTTGAGTTTCTTGGATCCCCATACTGCTCCATGCCCTCCCCTGCCTGCAGCCCTGTTCTTATCGTTCATTATTGACGCTATCCTAACTAAGTTTTCTCCGGCTGGCCCTATGCATGCTACCTTAATCTTCTTGGCCTCATCCTTACCCACCTCCGCCGCGAGCTCCTCCTGAATAGCGTCGGTTGTTGCGTGCACGTCCTTGCCCCAGAGATGCTTCGCGTCTCTCAGCTCCACCCTCCCATCCCTAATCCATAGGTACACCGGCTCCTCTGACTTATCCTCAATTATGATGGCGTCAAAACCAGCGAACTTGAGCTCAGGCCCAAACTTCCCCCCGCTTTGAGAGTCGTGTATGGTGTTCGTGAGTGGAGACTTAGTTACTGAGGCCCACCTACCGGCTGAAGGCACCCCAGGTATCCCGGTTAATGGGCCCGTAGCGACTATCGCCTTATTTGACGGGCTTAGCGGGTCAACCTTTGGGTTAACCTCCTTGAGCATTAGGTATACTCCAAGCCCTCTCCCACCAATCCAGTTCTTGAGCACCTCCTCAGGAAGCTCCTCAATGCTTGCTTTACCTGACCATAAGTTAACTCTGAGTATTTTGCCTGCATAGCCTCCCAGCAAGAATTGCGCACCTCTTCACGCTATAAGCGTTTGAAAAATTATTAATTTTCAGTAATGCATTATTGATTAACATTCTACTTAAGGCTGTCAATTGAATTCATTAAACAACCAGTCAGGTTTAAAGCACTATTTCTATGAAAATAATAGATGGCTTCCGAACCTACGCCATGGGTGTTGAGGCTTGCCCAGGAGGTACGGTGATACGTACTTCACCGACACGCAGGTCAAGGTGCTTGAAATGTACTTCAGCGGGATGAAGGTTGATGAAATAGCTAGGAAGCTCGGCAAATCCAGAGCGGATATATACTTAATACTTAGGAGGGCTAAAAACGTAGTTAGGCGGTGCTCCAGGACGCTCGAGGTCTACGCCTCGGTGAGAGGATTCATTAACGTAGACCTTGAGGCAGGGAGAGACGTGCTCTCAGCTATTGACGCTGTCTTAAGGGCGGCGGACGCACATAACATTAAGTTATCGGAGACCTCAGCCCAATTACTGATGTCCCTCCTGAAGACTGCCGAGGCGTGCGACGGCATTGAGGGCCTCTCTCTCAAGCGCCCGATCGAAGCGAAGATAAGGAAAGAGGGTATCGTTCTCTTTAAGTGCGTTGCGTGATGTGACGTGGTACCCTAATCACCAGGTTACCCTGCTTATCCTTAGGTTCCTGCCCGCCTCCTCCAGTAGTAGCCAGTCCTCCGTGCTTAGGTACCAGTCCTCACCAGCCAAGGCGTTATCCTCAACCTGCTTCTCGTTCTTCGCACCAGGTATCACTATGACGGTGTCGGATGCCTGAATTAACCACTTAAGCGCCACCTGAGCTGGGGTTTTTCCGTACTTCCTTGCGATTTCAAGGAGTTTCTTCACTAGGGTGTTGTAGATGATCCTGAAGTTATCTGCTTGGAAGAGCGGGTCGGCCTGCCTCACGTCGTTGAATTCGGGGAGGTTACCTGGCGTGTACTTCCCTGTTAGGACTCCCTTAGCTAGGGGTGACCACGCTATTATTGAGAGTCCCTCGGCTTCTGCGTACGGTATTATCTCCTTCTCCGCGTCCCGCTCCACCAGGTTGTACCTAACCTGATTACTCACTACGTCCTCCCTAGCTAGGCACGCCCTAGCAGAGTCCAGCAACTCTGGCGGAAAGTTGCTCACGCCTATGGCTTTAATCATGCCTAGGTCAACTAGTTTCTCTAGCGCGCGCATGTATTCACACGTCGGTATGTTGTGCCATGCCGGTGGCCAATGAACCTGCATGAGGTCTACCACATCCATACCTAACCTCCTAAGCGACCTCCGCGTGGCCTTAAACACGTCCCCGTACGCTAGGAACTCGCCAGGTATTTTGGTTGCGATTACGAAGTGCTCCCTAGCGCCCAGCTCCCTAATCGCGCGGCCCACGAACTCCTCGCTCATACCCTGCCCGTAAACCATGGCGGTATCTATGAAGTTGATGCCTACCTCTAACGCCTTAGCCACTATTTTCTTGGCCGTGGCGTAGTCCTTAACCCCCCAAGCGTCGCTGAATTGCCACGTACCTAAACCAACCACGGTTACCTTAATTCTGGATGAGCCAAGCTCTCGTTTCCCTAGCACCATCCAGGAATAACCCTGTTATGCTTAGGTGCGGGCAGTAAAAACGCTTATGTAGCGATGCCTTAAGGGTGCCATGTTTACCCCATCTTCTCGCTTTTACAGTAACTGTAAAACAAGTAAACTTAACCCTTGGAACCTAGTAGTGGTTGCCCGTGCACTATCTTTTGGAAACTATCGATATTTTGAAAACTTGCACGGGCTTCCCCCTCAACCACCTCATCTCCGTCGGTGGTTCATTGGGAGCTACATCGACGGCTACCACTGGAGCCGCCTTACGGTGGATTAGATATATTCTCCCGCCTCTGATGGCTACCATGCCGTCATTGAGGCGGGAGAAAAGATTTAGGCAAGCAACATACTGTGCATTGAATGTGAACCCGCATCTCCTGCATTTGAATGTCTCTTTATCAACTCTATTCCTTCTATCAACGTAGTTGCATAGCGGACATGCAATTGATGACTTCTTGGCATCTAATTCAAGTACATTTAATCCTCTCTCACAGAACTTGTAGTCAATATACATTATGAATCTACGGTACGGGAACGTTGATAACCTATAGTTCAATTGCTTATTCTTCCCTCTATTATTGAGCTTTAAATCTCTAAGGTTCTCTCTAATAAGGTCAGCATTGTATTGTCTAGCAATCTCAGCCAATAGGGTTGTTATCTTCCTTAATCTATCTTCTACACGTTTTCTTTCACGACGACCGTACTTAGCTAGAAGCTTATCTCTAAGCTTCTGGTTCTTCACTCTCTTCTGTATACTCTTCCTAATCCTTCTGTAATTGGTTCGTATCCTCCTAATCTCGTGTCTTATCGAGAATAGTATAGCCTTTTGTTTATCATAGTCTATGAGTAAGCAGTCAATACTATCCTCATTAATATCTATGAAGAGTTTGTTCCTATGCTTTTTCACTTCAACGTTTCTACGTATTGTTAAGAGGAGATATATCTCATCTTCATCAACTAGTATCTTCGAGTTACCTAGCTTAGCTCCTAAAATCTCTCTTTTTGCGTACTCATATTCCATTACCAGGAATCTAAGGTAAACACCATTACCCTTTGATACAGTTAGTACTGAGAAGCCATGCTTCTTTTTAAGCCTATAAGTGTCAATGTGTAGTTCTACAACCTTGTTATCCTCTACACTTGGTGGTGAAGGCTGTGATACTTTCTTCTTTTTCTTCTCTGGTAACCGCTTCCATTTGTTTAGTAGTTTTCTGTAGCTACGGTACATTGCTAGTGCTCTCTTGTATGCTTCCTGAACAAACTTATTGTGTAGATGTGGATACTTCTCTCTCAGCAATCTATAGCATAGCTCGTGTGCTTTCCTCCTACTACGTACATCGTTCTCAATGATAATGCTTAGTGCCTTCTTTATCATTGTTGTATAGTCGTTTAGGAGAGAGAATAGTTGGTTCTTATCACTTCTTGTTAGTGGTATGAGTTTAAGTTTAATTGTTTTCTCAATTGTTTTAATCGTCTCTTACCACCTCCTCTATAACCTTTCTTATCCTCCTAAACTTCTGTGAACGCTTACCATAGATTCTAGCGGCAAAGCTAATGACTATGGAGACGAAATCCTCGATGAGTTCCTCCATGTAACCTTTCTCACTCTCCTCAACAACCTCTACTCTAACATCGTGTGACTCAAAATATCTCCTGAGATAATCAAACCCAAACCTAGTAAGCCTATCCTTGAACTCAACAACCACTATATCAACTTGCCTACTCTCAACTAATTTGAAGAGTTTAAGCAACCCATTTCTATCTTCCTTTAACCCACTAGCAACATCAGTTATCACATCAACAACCTTGTATCCTTTAGCGGAGCAATAGCTTCTCAACCTCTCAACTTGCCTATCAAGATTACCATCCTTCTTCTGCTTATGGGAACTTACACGAGCATAGATTACTGCTCTAACCTCTCTAGGTTTTTCTCCTAGAAAGTGTTTAAGCTCACTCTCAGGTATCATCCAGAGCTTACCAATCCTCCTAGCTCTCAGCTTACCAGCTTTAATCCACTTCCTAACAACAACGCTAGAGACATTCAACATCCTAGCAACTTCAGAAACTCTATACAACCGCTCCATCTCTCCTCAATAATAAATGAAGTTTCTAAAATATTTAAAAGTTTCTATAGTTTCCGAAAAACTCTAAATACTCAAATAAGCAAATAGTCCTTGACCTCACAGAATTTCAAACCCTTCAACTCTAAGCTCCTCAATGGTTTCGACAGCGTCATCAATTCCCGCGGGGTTATCCTGGAAATCACTACTAGTTGGGAGGCCTTAATCCTTGACGCGATAACGGGGAGGAGCATTCTGACCTTACCGTCACCGCACTTGTGGTAGTCATCGAGCACGAGGACAACGCCAGCCTTGTCCATGCCCTCCACTAGTAGGTGCGCTAGGAGGCCATCATCGCGCTCACCCCTCCGTAACGCGTCAATCAGCGCTACATAACCCCTCCTCTCAAGGGCTGACGCCGCATGCCTCAGGAAGGAGTAATAATCCTCAAGGCCTGTGAACTCATACCATATAACCTTACCTGTTAACCCGTACCTGTACACGTACTCAGTGACGAGCGAGGTTTTACCAACGCCTGAGACGCCGGTGACGATGACCGCGCCGGGTAAGCTCTCCCGCAGTATTTTAAGGTCATTCTCCCTCCCCACGAAGATCATTAGTCGCGGGGGCAGTATAGGTTTTGGTGATTAGAGGGAAAGTTTATGTGGGTTTCTGGTGTGTTTTCTTTTTGGTGTCTTGCGGGGTGATGGGAGCGTTGCTCCAAGCCCCGCAAGGCGTGTCCCCGTAGATGGGAGGGTCGTTCCGTTACCCTCGACAGCCACCCATGACCCCACACGGGCACAAAACCCGTATGGGCGAGGCGGAACTCCCTAGGCGCGACCACGAACCCACATAAAATGACTGGAATGACCACCTAGGGAGAAACGGTGGGGCGTCGTAAGACAGCACTAGCGCCCTGTTGGCCTCTTCACGGCATTCCTCCCCAACCATGCCTAAGTCATTAAGCAGTACCCTGGGTGTTGGGTACCCAGCCATGAGGGTTAAAGCCTTCTTGGTTAACCTGTATACCTTCAAGTTCCTGTCGCCGTAGCGAACCCATGAATACTTCACTAACCCATACTCTTTAAGTCTCCTCAGCTTCCTTGAAACCACGGATTCGTCCGTTCCAGTAACCTCAGCTATTTGACGCGGGCTTAACTCACCAACTGATAACGCCCCGATTATCTTGAGGACAACCTTACTTGACAGTAACTTCAACAGGGTGGAGACCTTGCTCAGATCCTCCACGGCTTCCACGCCGTCGGAAACCACGAACTCTACACCATCCGAGCCCATCCTTTAATGACATACTTGTTTATCTGCTTTAAAAGTTTAACAGTAAAACCTTAATTACCTATTAAAGCACGAAGCCCGCCACCCTAAAAGTTGTGGATGAACAGAGGTGCGCAGGAACACGTTACAGCAAAAACAAGCTCAGGGGGTTGGGGAACACGTCATGTCTTCTTCTCGACCTTAACAACTACCTTAGTTGTGTCCACCAACGTATCCTCTATTGGGCAGTGCTTCTCAACGAACTTCATTAGTTTCTTCAGGCCCTCCTCGCTAGCGCCGGGCGCGTCGACCACTACCCTCACTCTGATTTCCTGGAAGCCCGGCTTGACGTCCTGACCAGCGAATCCCCTGGGGTCGTAATCACCCTCAACCTCTATCTCCATGCCTTTTATCTCTACACCGAACTTCCCGCTATGGTAGCGCGCAACTATGCCTATACACCCGGCCAGTGAGGCTAGGAGGAGCTCCGGCGGTAGGGGGCCGGCATCCTTACCTCCGGCAAATTCAGGTAAGTCCTGAACTATCACGTGTTTGCGGGCCTTCGTAATGACCTTAAAACCCTCCTCAAGGGTTGAGGTTACCTTCACAGTTTTAAGGTTCTTTTCGCGGATCTCAGGCAAGAACGTCCCCAAGCTATATGTGAAGCACGTGCCATTAAAAACATGTTTGAGCTCAACTAAGTTACCGCTAACCTAGGTGACTAAAACCAAGCTAGAGACGCTCGTAAACACCCGTTAAGAAATCGTGTTTAGGTAATAAGGAAAAAACTCCACACTATATGATTTCAGGGGCGCCTACACCATGAGTAAACCTTTTATGGGTTGTCCCCAGTCTGTTAATTGAAGTAAGCATATGGTGAAAACTTGCTGAATAAAAAGCCTCTCCGCCCCACCCGCTGGGGCGGCGACGGGGCTTGGGATGTGTGGCCCTGCAAGGGCCGCCCGAACCTGCGTGGGTTAAGGTGTAGGTAAGTCAATCCCATCCTGTATGGGGGTGAAGGGTAGATGGCAGGTAAAGGTCTGGCCATCGCGGCCGCAATAATAATCATAGCAATCATAATAGGTGTAGCAGCATACTACATGACTCAAAAACCAGCACCGGCAACCATAACAACCACACCACCAACCACCTCATCCCCATCGACAACTTCAACATCGTCACCCTCGCCAACATCGTCAGCAGCCCCAGCTAAGCCGGTCCTGACAGGCAACTTCGAGAAGGACGTCATAGCGATCGGCAAATACCTAGAGTCGAAAGGCATACACACCGTTAAGTTCACGGTATGGGCTACGGGAGATCCCAACAGCGTAATGAGGATGTACGGCCTATACCAGGCAGCCTACGACATCAATCAGATCTGGAAAAAGAACGGCATAAACGTGAAGATCGTCATGAACAAGTTCTGGGAGAGCAGCTTCAAGAAGCTCTACGACGAGTTCATCTCTGCAGTACCTCAGGGCACTAACGGCGACTTCTTCGTGAATAGCTATATCTACATCGCTAACCTAGCAAGCCAAGGCTACATACTTAACATAAATAATTATGTTGAGAAGTACTGGGACAGCGTCTTCAAGGACTTCTACCCGGCAATCATGAATGCTGCTAAGTATAAGGGTCAGTACTATGCAGTGCCTCAGGACACTGAGGCTAGGCCGATATACGTTAGGAAGGACGTTGCCGCATGTATGGGTTGGGACATAAGTAACCTGGCCCAGCTAGTTAAGGAGGGTAAGTTTACGTGGCATGACATGTTCAAGAAGGCTGAGGAGGCGGTCAGCAAGGGCTGTGCTAAGTGGGGACTAATTCACAGGAGAGGTAGCGCGCATCCGGATCTCATGCAATTCATCTTCGCCTACGGAGGTAAGCTCTACGATCCAAAGACAGGTAAACTAGTATTCGATGTCCCCGCCGTGTACAAGTGGTTTATGACTGAGTACGTGTTCGCACAGCATAAGCTACTGCCTAAGGACATGATGTCGTGGAGCTGGGCACAGCAGATACACCCAACCGTGGTGAATAATTGTAAGGGCTCACCGACAGGGTGCACGCTGTTCTTCATCGGCGGCACCTGGCACTGGACGGAGTGGCAGACCAAGGCATACTACTACGACCCAACAACCAAGAAGCTAAGGCCATTAACAGCTGAGGAGGAGGTTAAGAAGTTCTACTACATGCTGTTCCCGGCCGGCGACCCCGGCGACAAGCCGGTAACGCTAAGCCAGCCATTCATGTGGATGATCGCTAAGAACGCCGGCAAGGACAACCCGAACTACAACCAGCTCAAGGACGTGTATCACGAGTTAGCGTTCCTGATGGTGGTGGATGCCAGCAAGCCAGTGATAAATGCGGTTCACAGCGCTATCTCAGGCCACCTACCAGTTAGGAGAGCGGCTGCTGCCTTACTAAAGAATGAGACTTGGATCAATAACCTGATCCACATGAAGCTTAACCTATGTCCCACGGTTATGAAGGCCATAGCACCTATCGTACAGAAGACCGCTAAGAAGATAAACATTGAATTCCTAGCTAACGTCAGCTACATGTTAGAATACACGCACCTAGCGCCAAGCCACCCACTCTACCCGAAGCTAGCAGGGTTCTTCGCCGACGCGATTAACAAGGTGTTAATGGGCGAAATGACACCAAAGCAGGCAGTAAATTATATGATACAGAAGATCAAGGCAGACCCACAACTCTCAGCCAACGTCGAGATAGTTGGTAGTATACCGACAAACTGGTCATTCCCATAAGGGGGATAGTCCATGAACCTCAAGAAAAAACTAATATTACTTTTTTTCTTGGGACCCATGCTCTTCGTTGTTATACTTTTTTACGTCATCCCGTTATTCCTGTCAATCTATATCAGCTTTACACCCATGACTGACTGGAATGTAAATAGGTACTTAACACAATTCATAGGATTAGCGAATTATTACAGATTAATTCATATAATGATGTACGACCCGGACATGAGGGCAGTCATAATAACCACAGTGGTTTTCACTAGCGTTACGTTAGCAATTAACGTGCTTGGCGGGCTCCTCCTAGCCTTAGCAACATACTTCATGGACGAGCGACTTTCAGTACCTTACCAAGGCCTTTGGCTACTTCCGCGTATGACGCCAATAGCTGTTTACGCCCTACTCTGGTATTACTTCTTCCACAGTTCCGGAATAGGGTTACTTAATACTATACTGATGAGGTTACACCTCATAAGTCACCCGATAGCATGGGGTTTAGATCCTCGCTACCTTCCTTGGGGGGCGTGGTTCATAATAATATTCATAAACGGTTTAGTTGGGGTTAGCTACGGCATGATAATATTCTACGCCGCCTTCAAAAGCATACCTAAGGAACTAATAGTTGCTGCTAGGGTTGATGGTGCCTCAACCTTCAGAATAATAAGGCATATACTGTTACCCTTAACTAGGTGGCACTTCACATTCATAACAGTATGGCAACTATTCTCCCTATTGACGTCATTCGCGCAAACATACCTGTTAGTTGCTTGGAGAGTTGTCGACAGCACATGGGGTCAGCCATGGGCACTTTACGTATTCAGAACAGCGTTTACAACCACGAAGGATCAGGGTTTAGCTGCTGCTGCCTCAACGTTCCTCTCCGCCATTGGGATAGTTTTAGGTATTGTTGCACTCAAGGTTCTAAGATATAAGGAAATGATCTTGGAACCTAAGGGTGATATATGATGCCTGAAACAACCGATGTTGAAACAATCAATAGGCGCCGCATGAATGTAGTTTTAGGGGTAGCCGTGCTTTTGGCATCGTCACCAATATTAATATCGTATTTCGTCTTAATAGCATCGAGCTTCACTAACCAGATGATTACCGGAGGTATTATGGGTCAATTAATCTTCACACTGCAAAACTGGGTATTGTTTTTTGAGGGCAAACTAACCGTTACTGCTGCTAGCGTACTTAGTTTTTGGAACATACTTCATTATATTCTTAACACGTTCATAGTTGCTTTCGGGGTCATGATAGTTGTCACGGTCTTAGCTACATTAGCAGGCTATGCGTGCTCCAGGATGAGGTTTAAGGGTAGGAAGTTCTTGATTCAATTACTTATACTACTACATGCATTCCCAGGGGTCTCTCTTATAATAGCTGTTTATGCTCTTTACATATTTTCGAAGCAACCACTGCCTCAGAATCTTTGGACGTTTTATGCATTCCTCTATGTAATTGTGGCTAGGGCCGCGCTTGAGGTCCCCATGGATGTTTGGATCATGAAAGGTTTCTTCGATAAGGTTCCTTGGGAGGTGGAATGGTCGGCACTAATAGACGGTGCCTCTAGAATTAAGGTGTGGAAAGACATAATATTACCGCTGGTTAAGCCTGGAATCGCGGCGATAGCGATATTCTCGTTCATGGCTGGGTGGGGAGCGCTTATCTACGTGATGGTGTTCCTCCCCGCCACCGAGAAGACTCTGGCGACGTACATAGCGGGTCTTTTGGCTGGCGGGAGCTTGGAGGTGGTTCATCTCCCGATAGTGGCTGCGGCAGGAACCTTCTACTTGATCCCCACGTTAGCGTTCTTCACTTTCGTACGTAGGTACATGCTCCAGACAAGCTTAAGCGGTATAAAGGGGTGAGGGTGGGTGGTAAGCGTAAGGCTTGAGAAGGTAACGAAGAGGTTCGGGAAGGTGGTGGCGATAAACAATGTCAGCCTGGAGATAGAGGACGGTAAGCTCTACGTCCTCCTAGGGCCTTCGGGGGGAGGGAAGACCACTACCCTCTACCTCATAGCGGGAATCTATAAACCCACCTCCGGCAGGGTGTACTTCGATGAGAAGGACGTGACGGACCTAACGCCTGCCGAGAGGAACGTTGGTTTAGTGTTCCAGAACTACGCGCTCTACCCGCACATGAAGGTTTACGATAACATAGCCTTCCCGCTCCGCCTAAGGAAGGAACCTAAGTCGAAGATAGATTCTAAGGTTCATGAGGTGGCTAAGTTCCTCCGCATCGAGAACTTACTCGACAGGTACCCGCACCAGTTATCGGGCGGGCAGCAACAGAGGGTTGCATTAGCTAGGGCCTTGGTTAAGGAGCCGAGCGTCCTACTCCTTGACGAGCCGCTAAGCAACTTGGATGCCCTGCTCAGGGTCTACATTAGGGCTGAGCTGAAGAGGATGCAGCAAGACCTGGGAATCACGAGCGTGTACGTTACTCACGACCAGTCCGAGGCACTAGCAATAGCTGATAAGATCGTGGTCATAAATAAGGGAGTTGTTCAGCAGGAGGGCACGCCGGAGCAAATATATGAGAACCCCAGGAACGTGTTCGTGGCGACATTCATAGGTAACCCGCCGATGAACATCGTTAAGGGATCCGTGCTCGAGGACGGCACCATAGAGACCACGGGCTCACGCCTGACGCCGCCAGCGGCGATGGCTGAGAAGATAAGGAAGCTAGGCCTGAAGACAATATTGATGGCGTTCAGACCCGAGAACGCCGTGGTTTCAGAACACCCTATGGAAGGTAAGTTCTCACCCTTAGGTGAGTTATTCGAGGTCGAGCCCCTAGGGAGGGATGCTGTAGTCACGGTCACTGTGGGTGAGTTCGTCATTAAGGTCGTTATGCCGACCAAGGAGGCGATGAAGTTACGCATAGGGTCTAAGGTCTACGTCAACATAGACCCCAACACCATCAAGTACTTCGACCCCAACACGGAGCTCAACCTAGAGTACATTGAAGCGTAAGTCAATACCATTTTAACCCCACACCCCACCTATCTCCACGGCCCCCGCGATGCCGGCAAGCACGCTCCTACTCATTAGTGAGGTCTTAACTACCCTCATCCTGGCCTCAGCTACTGCCCTCTGGGGGTATGGACTCTACGGGCTCCGGAAGAGCCTCTCAGCACTTAGGAAGCCCGACCCGGACATCACTCGCACACCTAAGTTCTCCGTCATCATACCTTGCCGTAACTGCGCCGACACCATAGTAATCACTATTAAATCCATAGCTGCGCAGAGCGTTAAACCCGCTGAAGTAGTCGTTGTTGACGATGGAAGCACCGACGGATCAGTCAAGATTGTGCGTGCGCTTGCCTCGGAACTGGCTAGTCAGGGGGTAAGGGTGAGCGTATTAAGCGTTGGTAACGTCCCGACCGGGTGGGTCCCTAAGCCCTACGCGTGCCTCCAAGGTTACCATAGGGTGAAGGACGAGTCCGAAGTCATCGTCTTTCTAGACTCCGACACGTGGTTCACTAAGGAGGACGCGCTGCATGCATTAGTGGGTGAGGCATGGGTTACGGGGCTAGCATCGTATGCCCCACGATTCGTGTGCAGCACGCGTGCCTGCCGCGCAGCTGAGGTTCTCCTGACAACGCTCTCCCACGCGTTTCTAGGCTTCGATAAGGTGTTTGACCCTAACTCAAGGATTGCCTGGTTCTTCGGGTGTTGTTGGGCGGTGCGTAGGGATGTTTACGAGGCATTAGGCACTCACGAGTCCGTTAAGCATGAGATCGTTGAGGATAAGGCATTCGCCGTAACCGCTAAGCGTGGAGGTATGGGCTTCACAGTGCTTGCCGGCTTCGATAAGGTGGCTTCCCTCTGGCACCCTAAGCTAGGCGACACTGCTAACGTCCTTGCCAGGATATTCTGGAGAAGGATAGTGTGTGAGCGTGGACGCTCCTTAATGTATGCCGCATTATTCCTCCTGCCTTACCTAACTCCCGCGCTGGGGCCCGCATCCCTGGTCAGCATGAATCCCTTCCTCATAGCGGCTGGTTACGTAGCGTACGCGGTGTGCGTCTTAACGCACATGGCTGGGTCTAAACTCAACGGTTACCCCCTCACGTACGCGCTTGCCGCGCCATACGTTGGTGTTGCCTTGATATTCATGCTCATGTCCCGCATACTTAAGGGGGAGTTTGAGTGGCGTGGTAGGAAAGCGCATGAATTACTCAGCAATACTCACGCGTGCCTAGCTTAGTGGGTTGGGTGTAACGCATCATTTACTAGGGTTTCCTCATACTTACCTCGGGGGTTACGCGGCATGCTCATTGATAGGGTGGCTGCGTGGGTGCTTAAGCAGGCTGAGCGCGTGGGCGCGCCCTTAAAGGTTATTGAGTACGGTGTTGGTGTGATGTACTCCTACTCCCTAATCGAGTGCTGTGGAGAGGAGTATTTGGGGGTGGCGCTAACGCCGCTCGAGGACCTAGCCGGCGTGAGGGTTGCGCCAGTAAGGCGCGTTAGTGGCGTTTCCGAGGCGCTATCGCTTGTTTCCTCCCTAAACCCCCTGGAGAAGAGCGTGGGTGTGGCCGCGGTCAATGCCGTGTCCTCCTACCTGCTCTGGGGTGCTGGTCAGCGTCGGGGGCTTCAAATTGAGGTCGGCGTCGACATAATTTCCGCGGTGCCTCACGTAGCCTCCGGTAAGGTTCTCATCGTCGGGCATATGGGGCCCTTAGTGAGGGCGCTGAAGGAACGCGGTGCCGAGGAAGTATATGTTGTTGAGAGGTGTGCCGCGATGAGATGCCGCGGCGCGTTAAGCGACTCAGCCCTCCCTAGGTTAGCTCCGGAAGCTGATACCTTAGTAGTCACTGGCGCGACGCTCGTTAACGATACTTTAGACCACATACTGTCTCTAAGGAAGAGGGACTCCACCCTAGTCCTCGTCGGGCCTACGGCGGGCGCGCACCCAACCCCACTCTTCGTTGAGGGTGTTGACGCGGTTGCGTCGATGCGTGCTGTGAAGGTTAGCGCGGTGCTTGACGTGATTAAACGTGGTGGCGGCAGATGGGACTTCACTAAGTTCAGTGAGCAGTACGTTGTTAAGGCCTCATCAACTCCCTCAACCTCTCCCTAAGGTATTGCCCGAGCTTTTCCGGATGGGGAGAACCGGGGTGCGGCTTCATTACGCTCCCCTCAACGCTTAGCACGTGCCCTAAGTGCTTTACCCGCACCTCGTGGGACCCGGCCAAGCCCAACGCCATCGGGCCCCCATCCACGGCGCTCAACCCTACGGGGCTTGGAGCGCGGCCCCTACCACCCCGCAGGGCTCTACCCAACAATAACCTCACCCACCAACCCACATAAACCCTTCCTCAAAACATCAAAACCTATACAGCCCCCTAGGAAGAAACGGTACTTCCCAACAACCAATAAACCCGCAAACCTAATAAAAAAACCTTAACCCGCGAAACTACTGCTTACCCCTCAGGTATGGCATGGTCGTGTAATAACAGCTGAGCCTTAAGTTAGTAGCGTACCTAAGGACATTTGATTTCCCTAGGCATACTGTAACTTTAGACTCAGATATTTCGTCAAGACAATACAGCATCCTGAGGTTTGGCACGATTACTATACAGCTTCAAGGTTAATATTAATACGCTGACACCATGAAGAGATTAGCATTCATTATCATCTCTTATGCGCTGCTCCAACTAACTCACTAATACTTTTTGCGCTGTGGTGCTGTAGCCACTTCCTCAGACCATCTAGTATTTCCTCAACTACTTTGTCATTGCTGACCAATGCTGTGCCTACTTGAATAGCCTTAGCACCCGCTACTATGAATTCCGCAGCCGTCATCCAGTCGAATACCCCTCCAACACCTACGATGTCTGCGCCATACTCCTTGTACACGTCATATATTATCCTAACCGCTATTGGGTGTATTGGTGGACCTGAGAGGCCGCCGTATACAGCCGTGAGTACAGGCCTCAGTGCATATACGTCTATGTACATAGCCTTGACGGTATTTATCAGTACGAGCCCCCCAGCGCCTGCCTCTAGGGCCTTACCAGCTGACTCAACTACCTTATCGCTGAGGCCTAATTTAGCAAGTACTGGTAGTGATGTAGTGGATGCTACTGTCTCGACCACGTCCCTAACCTTCCTAGGATCAGCACCTAGCTCTATTCCGTAGCCCTCGGTATGCGGGCAGCTGAGATTCAGCTCCAGCGCGTCAGCACCTGCGCTCTGTGCCTCACCAGCTACATCAGCGAACTCTGCCTCAGACCTCCCAGCAATACTCACTACTATGGGCACGCCCAGCTCCTTAGCAGTAGCAACAAGCTTTTTAATCCCGCTCTTACCTGGGTTAGCGAGCCCCACCGCATTGATTAAGCCTCCAGTAGGTAGCCTAACTATCGTTGGCAGCTTAAACCCCTCCTTGGGCTCAGGAGTAATTGTCTTAGTAACTATTGCCGAGAACCCTAGCTTAACCAACCTAACAACTCCTCCTGGGGTATTCCCTAGTATACCGCTAGCGTTCATCACGGGATGTTTGAGCCTCAGCGAAGCGATCATGACCTCAAATGACACAATACTAACCCCAGTGACTTCTTAATGGTTATTGCACTATAAAATACTTATATTCTTAGCCCTTTAGGTGGGTTAAAATGCGTTCCTTAGCAACTTCTTTGTAGGGTTTGTAGGTTTATCTTTGTAGGTTCTTTAACGTTCTTCCGCTCTTAGCGCTACTAAGTAGGTTAATGTTGTATGTCCGTGTCTATCTAGTGGTTGCCCGTGCCCATTAGTTTAAGCATTTTCTGGCACTTAGATTACTTGTGAGTAGTTTGAGCATGAGCTTCTCCCTCAACCACCCCCTCCTTGGTTCAGTGCTTCATTGGGATCACATCGGCAGGTACCGCAGGGCCCGTCTTATAGGTGACTAGGTATAACCTCCCGCCTCTGATGGCTACTCTACCGTCATCGAGGCGGGTATTTTTAGCAACTCCCGTAGCCAAACCCAGCTTAAAAACCTTTCACCCAGCAAATAGTCCATA
>Ga0256833_1001690_pt1 | contig 16000 bp, 20 predicted proteins | sample 356284metaG_FD_190535 | JGI IMG/M metagenome (GOLD analysis project Ga0256833, IMG submission 190535) | Hydrothermal vent microbial communities from Mid Atlantic Ridge, Atlantic Ocean - 356-284 | ecosystem: Environmental > Aquatic > Marine > Hydrothermal vents | place: Atlantic Ocean: Mid...
TTATGATAATATAATGTAAAATAAAGGGTTTTAGATGAATATTATTAGCAGTCAAAGATTAGAGTTAATAAAACCAAAATTGAAGCATTTTGAGAGGCTTTATGAGGTATGTTTTAGTGATGCTGAAGTTATGGAGTATGTGGGTAAGAAGTTTTCTAAAAGTGTAGCAAAAGGGTTTTATGTAAAATATTTTTTAGAGTTGCAAGAGTTTGAAGTTTTGGTTTTAAAGACAAATCAAGAGATTATTGGTTATGGTGGTGTTTGTGAATTTGAATTTAAAGGGTTTAATGGTTTAGAGCTTGGGTATGTTTTGGGTAGGAAATATTGGGGTTTTGGGTATGCAACAGAGATTGCAAAGGCTCAGCTTGATTTTATTTTAGATTTAGGGAAAATGGCTTTTGCAACTGCACATCCAAATAATATTGGCTCTAAAAAGATTTTAGAAAAGATTGGGATGAAGATAGTTGATAGTGAAGTTGAGATTGAGGATAGGGGGTTGAGAGATGTTTACAAATTTTAGAGATGAATTAAGAGGAATACTATAGTATTCCATCAAACTCAGGTTAATATAAATTTTAGTTGATTTAGCAAAATGAGGAGAGAATGAGATAAGAGTCTCCTCTTCTCTTTTTTTTAAAATATATCAATATATCTTGATATATTAAACTATAATAAGCTATACTCTTAAAAATTTAATACGAAAGCTTATCAAATGAGTAAAAAAGTTCTTATATTATGTACAGGAAACTCTTGTAGAAGTATTATTGCTGAAGCACTTATCAATAAAAAACTACAAGGTATTCAAGCCTATAGTTCAGGAGTAAATCCTAGTGGAAAAGTCAATCCAAATGCTAAAAAAGTATTAGAGACACATCAAGCATGGAGAGAGGATTACCACTCAAAAGAGATAAATAAAGTTAAAGATATTCACTTTGATTTAGTTGTTACCGTATGTGATAATGCAAAAGAGAGTTGCCCTACCTTTAATGGAGCAACCAAAGTTATCCATATAGGGTTTGAAGACCCAGATGGAAAAGAGTATGAAGAGTTTGAAAAAACTTACCAAGAGATAGATAAAATACTATTAACAAAAATTAAAGAGGAGTTATCGATGAGTATGAACAAAAATGTATTTAAAACCACCCAAGGGGTTAATATTAATTTTACAGGTGTTGTTGCAAAAGAGCAGATTATAAAAATGGTTCAAAACTGTTCCACAGGGGCATGTGAATGTATGAGTGATGCCACTAAAAAGAAGATTACCAATATGGAAGTAGAGGGTAAAGATGGAGATGTAGAGCTTAAACTCTCTGGTGATATCTCTAAAGAGGAGATAGAAAAAGCATTGGCAAAATCTAAAGTTTTAAACCCTTAAAATGGATATTTTTCTCAAAACCATTGGGGCATTAAATGATGAAACCCGTCTAAAGATTTTACACTTTATTGACCACAATGAGGAGGTATGTGTTTGTGATATTGAGAAGAGTTTTAATATGATACAATCACGCATATCTCGCCATTTAAAAATCTTAAAAGAGGCAGGTTTTTTAAAAGTTGAACGGCGTGGTCGTTGGGCTTTTTATGCCATACGCACCCCACTTGATAAGTTTAGACAATCTATCTTAGAAGAGATAAGCTATCTTGGCTTAGAACTCCCTACTCTAAAAAAGGAATGTAATGTTACTCGCTAGTCTGCTTTTTTTGGTCACTCTCATTTTTGTAATTTGGCAACCCAAAGGGTTACAAATTGGAACTACAGCTGTTATTGGTGCTGTTATTGCCCTACTTTTAGGGGTTGTCTCTTTTGAAGATGTTGGAGTAGTTACATCTATTGTTTGGGACGCTACTTTAGCATTTATTGGTATTATTATCCTCTCAATGGTACTAGACGAGATAGGTTTCTTTGAGTGGTGTGCTATCAAAATGGCAAAACTTTCACATGGCAATGGTCATCTTATGTTTGTATATGCCCTACTCTTAGGGGCATTTGTCTCTGCACTATTTGCCAACGATGGAGCAGCCCTCATCTTAACCCCTATTCTCTTAGCTAAAATGCGTATTTTAAAGCTCAATATCAAAACCATTTTAGCTTTTTTACTAGCAGGTGGATTTATTAGCGATTCAGCATCTTTGCCTTTTGTATTCTCAAATCTTACTAACATTGTCACAGCAAACTACTTTAATATTGGTTTCGCAGAGTATTTATCGATGATGATTACTCCTTTTGTGGTCTCTGTAATTGTCTCCATTGGCGTATTATGGCTTATCCTTAGAAAAGATATTCCTCAAAACATCGATATATCTCTACTAAAAGATGAAGCAGAAGTACTAAAAAGCAAAACCCTCTTTAACTTCTCTTGGCTATTTTTAGCCCTACTTATTGGAGGATACTTCATAGGAGACTACTTTAACTTACCTGTTAGCCTATTTGCTCTAGGTGGGGGTGTACTCTTTTTAGCAATTTCTAGTTATCTAAAAACAGTCGATGCAAAAGCCATCATCAAAAATGCCCCTTGGCAAGTAGTTTGGTTTAGTATTGGGCTTTACATTGTGGTCTATGGACTTAAAAATGCAGGACTTACCGACTACCTAACCCTTGTTTTAGAAGATTTAAACACAAGAGGAGATACCATTGCCATTGTAGGTACAGGATTTATTTCAGCTATACTTTCAGCCATTATGAACAATATGCCTACTGTTATGATTATGGATATATCACTACAGAATATTGGCAACGAAGCTCTAGCCTATGCAAACATCATAGGTTGTAACTTAGGACCCAAAATGACACCATTTGGAAGTTTAGCCACCCTACTTTGGTTACACGTCTTAGCACAAAAGGGAGTGAAAATTGGGTTTTGGCAATATAGTAAATTTGGATTGATAATTACCCCACCTGTATTATTGGTGGTCTTATTGAGTTTGGCATATTTGTAAGCCTGTAGGTCGGGTTGTCCTCATCCCGACAAATTATTTATATGTGAATGTTTATTTGTTTTATTATGGTTTTTATCTATACCTATTTACGTCGGCATAGGAGAAACCGACCTACGCCGTTTCCAATCTTATTTTAGCTACTTAATCTGCTCTAACATATCTTTAAATGACTCTTCAAAAGCAACAAGCCCTTCATCTAGGAGTTGTTTATAAATCTTATCCATATTGAACCCATTATCTTCTAAATTCATAAAATATCCATTGATAACACTATTTTCAATAGGTAAAAGCTCTTTAGTATCGTCTGTTTTAAGTTGAGCTTCAATGGTTGCTAAAGGAGCTGTATTTACAGAGTGAGAAGCCATAAGCTCTTTAATATAGTAGTTTGGAGCTAAACTATCCCCTTTTACACCTGTACTTGCAAATAGAGCTCTAATATTGGGAATACTATTCCCCTCTATCATATTGTAAATTTTAGCAGCATTATAGATACCTGTTTTTGCTGGGTCAATCCCTACAGCTTCAAGTTCATCATCTAACATACGATCAAAACGGCTTACAAAAATAGAGATAACACCTTCTACTCTACATGCTCCATAAGTTTCACCTTTTTGAATACCTTTTGTCATTGCTTTAAAACATTGAATTGCTTGTTTCGGAGAGAAGACAAGTGTTGCATTTACAGATATTCCATCTGCCATAAGTGCTGTCATCGCTTCATATCCAGCAACAGTAGCAGGAACTTTAATCATAACATTTGGTTCGCCAATCTCTTTAAAGAGACGTTTCCCCTCCTCTATAGTTCCTTTTGTATCGTTACATAAAAATGGGTCAACCTCAATAGAGATATATCCATCATTACCTGCATTGTAAAGAGGTCTAAGCATCTGTGCAGCAGTTCGAATATCTTCAATAGCTAACGCTTCATACTTCTCTTTAGCACTCTTACCTTCCAATGAAATCAACTGCTCTTTATAGGCAGGAGATGTAGTAATGGCATTTGCAAAAATAGCAGGGTTTGATGTTGCACCATTTACTATCCCTTTTTCAATTAATGCTGAAAATTCATTTTTCAGATAATCTCTCTCTATAAAATCTAACCACAATGAGAAGTTAATATCTCTATTTACCATTACTATTTACTCCTAAATCTCTTTATACTTCCAACTCCAATCTCTCCACGAACCAAAGTCAGTCTCTCTTGTTAATGTTGCATCTAATGCATCTAAAAAATCGTCTCTATCTATCAGTTTCGCCCCCCATTTTAGAAGGTGAGGTGTCTCTACTTGACAGTCGATAAAATCATAACTTTTTTTCACACAAATATCACTTAATGCAAAGAGAGAAACTTTAGAAGCATCAGACATTAATGAGAACATAGATTCGCCAAAAAAACCTCTACCCATTGCTATACCATAAAGACCCCCTACCAACTCTCCCTCAAAATAGGTCTCTATTGAGTGTGCAAATCCCATGCGATGCAACTCAATATATGCCTCCTTCATCTCTTTTGTAAGCCAAGTACCCTCTTGCCCCTCTCGTGGAACAGTGCTACAATAAGTAATAACCTCTTCAAATGCATGGTCAAATTTTACTTCAAAGCCTTTGTTGCGTAAGATACGACGAAATGATTTACTTGTTTTAAAATCTTTAGGAAATAGAACCAAACGAGGATTGGGAGACCACCAAAGAATGGGGTCATCTTCACTATACCATGGGAAAATACCTTCACGGTAAGCTTTTAAGATACGATTGGGATTTAAATCACCACCATAGGCGACTAACCCCTCTTCACTTGCCCCTCTAGCAGAGGGGAAGATATGTGCAGAACGAAGTTGGGGAAGTATAAAGTTGTCATCATAAATTGAAAACAAAATCTAACTTCTCCTCTTTGTAGGTTACTTTTACAGAACCTCCATTTTTAAGTTTACCAAAGAGAATCTCATCGGTAAGTGCCTCTTTAATCTCATTGTCAATCACACGACCAATCTCTCTTGCACCATAGATATCAGAGTAACCCTCTTTAGCAATATATCGACGAGCTTTTTTACCAAGTTTAATAGTAATATCTTTACTTGCCATCTGCTCATTAAGTTTAACAATTTCACGCTCTACAATCTTCTCAATCACTTCAAGAGAGAGATGTTTAAACTCAACAACTGCACTTAGACGATTTCTAAACTCTGGAGAGAAGAAATCTTTTAATGCATTATCAGTTTTTGCACTAGTATCCTTGTTAAAGCCCATTACATTTGCCTCTTTAGTTCCAAGATTTGAGGTCATAATTAGAACAACATTTTTAAAATCACTTACCATTCCATTGTTGTCGGTCAATTTTGCACCGTCCATTACTTGGAGTAGAATATTCATAATATCTGGATGAGCCTTCTCAACCTCATCAAGAAGAAGAACCATATGTGGATTTTTCTTAACCATTTCAGTCAATAGTCCACCCTGCTCATACCCAACATACCCTGGAGGTGCTCCAATAAGACGACTAAGTGAATGTTTCTCCATATACTCACTCATATCAAGACGTTCAAAGTGAATACTCATGCTATCTGCTAACTCTTGACTAAGTGCTGTCTTACCAACCCCAGTAGGTCCAACAAATAGGAACGAACCAATAGGTGAATTCTCTTGATTAAGCCCTGCATAAGAGCGTTTAATAGCATGGACTACAGCATCTACAGCACTATCTTGACCAATAATTTTAGACTTAATCTCTTTTGCCATATCTTTAAGTTTTGAAACATCATCTGACGAGACAACAGTTGATGGTAACTTCAACATTCTAGCTACCGATGCCTCTATGTCACTACTTACTACGGTAACGTTCTCTCTACCTTGCAACATAAAATGAGCCCCTACCTCATCTATAATATCCATCGCTTTATCTGGTAAAAAACGATCATGTAGATACTTGACACTCAAATCAACAGCAGATTGTAATGCCTCATCTGAAAAGGAGATTTTATGATAGGCTTCATATTTACTCTTAATTCCTTGTAAAATCACTAAAGTATCAGCAGTTGAAGGCTCATCAATATCTATTTTAGAAAAACGACGAGAGAGAGCTTTGTCTTTGTCTAAGTGGTTTCTAAACTCTGCATAAGTAGTTGCCCCAATACACTTCAACTCTCCTCGTGCAAGAGCTGGTTTTAAGAGGTTTGCTGCGTCCATACTTCCACCACTTGTTGAACCTGCTCCTACAAGGGTATGAATCTCATCTATAAAAATAATCGCTTTATCTATGGTTTTAATTTCACTCAATACACCTTTAAGACGCTTCTCAAAGTCACCTCTATATTTTGTACCTGAAATCATTGCACCTAAGTCTAACCCAAATATCTTACTCCCTTTTAAAACATCTGGAACATCATCTTCTGCTACCTTAAGTGCTAACCCTTCAGCAATGGCTGTTTTACCAACCCCTGGTTCACCAACCAAAAGAGGATTGTTTTTCTTTCTTCTACAGAGTGTCTGCATCACACGGTCAATCTCCTCTTGCCGTCCAACAACAGGGTCAATCTTCCCACTCTTTGCAACAGCTACAAGCTCAATGGTATATGCAGATAAATTTGGGTGTTCATCTTCATCTTCATGCTCATCTAATGCCTCTGTTGTATCATTTAAATCAGTATGAGATATAACCTCCAATATATCTAATCTAGTTACACCCTCATGCGTCAACACAGCATAAGCGTATGATTTCTCTTGAGTAAATATAGAAGCTAGTAAGTCACCTATTTTTGCCTCTGTACGACCAGAAGAGTTGATGTGACTTACCATATCGTTCATCACATTTGAAAGTGTTACTGTCTCATATGGGTTATGCTCTTGTCCATCTTCAAGCTCTTCCATAACAGGATTATTACTCTCTATATAGTTCAGAGTTAACTCTTTCATCTCCTCAACATTGGCACCAATAAGTGACAATATCTCCTCTCCTTTTTTACTTTTTAAAATAGATAAAAAGATATGCTCTAGCGTTAGATATTCATGTCTGCTCTCTTTTGCAAACTTCACTGACTCCCTAAAAATGTTGTTTAATTCTATACTTATCATTTTTTCTCCTTTTAAAAATGTTTATCTAACTATACCTCTTCCATTGTGGCTAATAGTGGAAATCCACTATTTTTTGCCAACTCTCTAACCTGATGTACCTTTGTCTCTGCAATTTCATAGGTAAAAATACCACAAGTCCCTTTTCCTGTTTTATGAATCTCAATCATAATAGCTTCAGCTTGAACCAAACTTTTATGAAAAATACCCATTAAGATATCAACCACAAAATCCATTGTTGTGTAGTCATCATTATGTAAAAGTACCCTATATTTAGTAGGCTCATCTATAGCTAATATCGACTCTACTTCTTCTTCTATTTTTGCCAATGTTCCATCCTCTGTAATTTATAGAATTACTCTATAGTATAGCTTATTTTTTTCAAAATTAAAAATTTTTTTTATAAAAAAATTTATTTTTAAACAGACATCTTTTGAAATTAGTATGTTACACTTTCATCAAAACTTGGAGTTAAAAGATGAAAACCATTTTTGTCACAGCAACAAATACTAATATTGGAAAGAGTTATACCACGATAAAACTTATTGAGAGCTTCTCTAAAGCTGGAATTTCAGTTGGTGTTTGTAAACCGATAGAGACAGGTGTAATCAATCAACCAGAAGATGCAAAACTACTTCTTGAAACTGTTCAGAAATATAATAGTAACTTTAAGATATTAACTCCAAAAGATATTACAGCCTACACCTTTAAACTTCCTGCTGCTCCTTTTTGTGCTGATACTAAAGCGACTATATCTATAGATAAAATAAAAGATAAAATAGAAGAGCTATCAAAACTATGTGACCTTCTCATAGTAGAAGGAGCTGGAGGTCTTATGGTTCCTATTACCAAAAATTACAAGATGATAGATTTAGCCAAAGAGTTAAATGGCTCAACCCTTTTGGTAACCCCATCTAAACTTGGCTGTATCAACGACACCCTTTTAAGCATAGAAGCCTTAAAAAACCATAAGATTGATTTTGATTGGTGTGTGAATCTTTTTGAAGATAAAGAGAGCTTCAATGAGGTTACCAAACCATATTATGATGCTGTTTTTGAGAAGTGGTGGTATTTAGATGAAGAAGTAGAAGCTTTTATAAATCTAATGTCAACCACTCTAAAACATTAGTCACTTCAACCCCACCATTTAACAGCTCTGAAGTATCTTCACATAAAACAGTCAACTTCACATTTTTTAGATTTAGCTCATTAATTACTTTAGTAAAAGGGGCTAACTCTCTTTTTCGTGTTTTCTCATCTCTTAAACTCACAGTGACCTGTATTAGTTCAACAATCTCCCTATCTTTCTCAACCACAAAGTCACACTCTAAATCACCCTTTGTTTTATAATAGTAAACCTTATAGCCTCGCCGTAACAACTCCAATAAAACAACAGTTTCCAAATCTTGCCCTTTTGTTTTAACACTAGGAACTCTAAGTAGATTAGATAATCCTAAATCTATAGAGTAGTATTTTCTAGCATTAGCTTGTTGCTTTTTAAGTGAATAATCAAACTTATTAATCGCTAAAATCATATAGGCTTTTTCCAAATACTCCATATAATCTCTAGCCATATCATAAGAGATAGAAAAAGAGTTTTTGAGCTTGTTAATAGTATGATAGGTTGCTGTATTAGAGAGTAAAAAAGCTGATAAATCTTCTAAAATTTTGAAATTTTTGAGTTTAAAACGTGCCACAATATCTTTGAGAAGTATAGAGTTAAAATAACCCTCTATTAACTCTTTTTGCATACTCTTATCAGAATAGTACTCTATGCTTTTAGGAAATCCTCCATCATTAATAAATACTCTAAATTCACGATGGAGCAAGTGCTTTTGGCTAATCAACTCCATTCTATTTTTTATCTCTACATCTTTAAACAACAAAAACTCTTTAAAACTCAAAGGGTAAACATCTACAGAGATATAACGACCACTTAAAGCTGTACCTATCTCGCTACTTAACATTGAAGAGTTAGAACCTGTCACATAAATATGTGATTTTTTTAGTTCATACTCCGTATTGACCCACTTCTCCCAATGCTCAATATTTTGCACTTCATCTAAAAAGATATAGGGTTTAGCTGACGGATTAACAAACTCCATATAGGTATCTTTAATAAGTCCTAAAAGCTCAACACCCAAATAACCAATAAGCCGAACATCTTCAAAATTTACAAAAAGAAGTTGCTCTTTTGCCACACCAGAAGCCACAAGTCGTTTCATCTCATTAATAAGTAAGGTAGATTTACCACAACGTCGAACCCCTTTAATCACAAGTACTTCATCTATTTGACTTAATCGTTCTATATCTTTTTCATAACTTTTTCTTGCTATAGTTTTAGGAAATTCTCTATTCCAATAGTTCCAATCTAGTAGTATCTCAAAAAGTTTATTTTTAGTTAGCACAACTCTCCTTTTTATGATATATAATGTATTATATCATAAAATTATAGTTTATAAAGTGTAATTTTTTTATTTAAAGTAGTAACTAAAGAGAGACTGCAATAGCCATAACAATCTCTAAACAGATAAAAAGTATAATAGACTTCTTACATAATCCTATAAATAATATATTCAAAATATAGAGTAATGCAAGAAACCTAATAAGTAAACTTGGAGCATATCTCATGAAAATACTACTGCTAGAAGATGACCCACTACTCTCAAAAATTTTAACCAAACATCTCTCTTTACATTACAATGTCACTCCTGTTTATGATGGGGATTCAGCTTTAGAGAGCGTTGAAGAAGAGAAATTTGACCTGCTAATTTTAGACTCTAATGTTCCAGGTATTACTGGACTTGAACTTATTAAAGAGTTACGAGAGTATAATGACACTACTCCTATTATTATGATAACAGCTTACCAAGATACCATTCACCTTAAAAAAGCATTTACAAATGGGTGCAATGACTACATTAAAAAGCCTTTTGAACTTGACGAACTTGATATGCGTATAGACAACATTAATCGAACCTTTAACATAGAGCAGAATCTACCCATTCAAATAGGTGAAAAAACCTTTTTTGATGCATACAAAAATAGAATTATAAAAGATGATAAGATATTCTCTTTAGCAAAAAAGGAGTCTGAACTACTTAACTATCTAGTGACTAATCGTAAACGTACCATATCAAAAGAGGAGCTCACTCAAAATTTGTGGACGTATGAGACTATGCCAAGTGATGCAACACTACGTGTCTATATTCGAAATCTTCGTGCTTTAATTGGAAAAGAGAGCATTGAGACCATTCGAGGAATGGGGTACTGCTTTGTATCATAATGAAAAACGTGCCTTAATAAGCTTTCTACTCATATATATCTCCTCCTCCATACTGATGCTAGGAACCATTGGTTACCTTTACTACAAAGAGAAGATAAAATCTATTGACCGTATGTGTGGTGTTACTATGGAAAATACTGCCATGCAGATAAAAGTAAAACTGATAAAAGATGAAAATATTCAAAGCTTTTTTCAGCAAGATGCTACTGTTAAGGTTGGACTTTTTAACAGAAATAAAACTATTATTAAGTCAAACTTAACCAATAAGCATATTGATTTTGAACAGATTAATTATAATAATCTTAGTTCTGCTTTTTTTATTATGGAACTCTCTACTCCAATTAGAAACATTGAGTATATTGTTATTGAAGACTCCAAACTCTCTGAAAATATGGAGAACCTAAAAGCCTCTATCTTCATAATGCTTACTATTGCTTCATTTTTTATTACACTTATAGGCTATCTGCTAAGTCGGCTACTCCTTAAACCTGTTAAAGAGAATTTTGCCATTTTGAGTCGTTTTATGAAAGACTCTGCCCATGAACTCAATACCCCCGTAACAGCACTTATGATGTCAGCAAACTATCTTAAAAATAAGTATGACCAAGAGATGGTAGAGCATATGCTCATGAGTTCAAAGATGATTTCCGAAACCTACAACTCAATATCCTATTTAGCTTTTCATGATTTAGATGTTGAAGTAAAAGAGAGATTCGATTTTTGTAAACTTACCTATGAGTCAATTAAATACTTTAAAGAGATTGCTGCTAATAAAAACATTACTATCAATGCCCAACTTAATACGCTACAACTCTATATGGATAAAAATGCTGCTAAAAAATTGGTTAACAACCTTATTTCAAATGCCATTAAATACTCTTTACCAAACAAGAGTATAGAGATTACATTAGAAGAGAGTATCTTTACGATAAAAGATGAGGGAATAGGTATTAGTAAAGAAAATCAAAAAAAGATTTTTAAACGCTATAAACGTGTCAAACAGAAAGGAACAGGTGGTTTTGGTATAGGATTAGATATTGTCATGGGTATCTGTCGTTCTAACAATATTAAAATTTCTCTTGAATCTGAAGAGGGGAAAGGGGCTCTTTTTATTTTAGAATTTCCTAAAAATCATAAGTAACTGACTACAATAAAAAATCTAATGGGCATTTGCCCATTAAATTTAACTCTATTTATATCTAAAAGTAATACGACCCTTATCAAGACTGTATGGTGTTAACTCAACTTTTACAGTATCACCAGGTAAAATCTTAATGTAGTGCATTCTCATTTTTCCTGCAATATGACATAAAATAATATGTCCATTGTCAAGTTCCACTCTAAATGTTGCATTTGGCAATGCTTCAACTACTTTTCCATCTATCTCTATTACATCATCTTTAGCCATCTATTTCTCCTTTAAATGAATCTATTTTAGTTTTACTGTTCAACTGTTTACAAATTATGAGTTGGTTCAGCATTGGTTAAAATAACTGCTTTACCATTCACAACTGCTACCGTATGTTCATAGTGAGATGAACGAAGACCATCTTCACTAACCACTGACCATCTATCTTCCAAAATAACAGGTTCGTTACTCTTTTGACAAACCATCGGTTCTAAACAGAAAACCATACCATTTTTAATCTTTGGACCTTGGTTTGGTTTTCCATCTACATAATTAGGAATATTTGGTTCCTCATGAGGTTTTTTTCCAATTCCATGACCACAAAAATCTCTTAAAGGAACGTAACCACGCTCTATTATAAAATCTTCTAAAAGTTTAGATAACTCTTTAAAACGCATACCTACTCGAATATTCTCTATAGCATGATAGAGTGCATCTTTAGCACACGCAATTAAAGCTTCATCCTCTTTAGATATCTCTCCAATAGGCATAGTTATTGCTGCATCTCCAAAGTAATCATCTATCTTAGTACCTAAATCTAGTCCTAAAATATCACCTTTTTGAACTCTGTAATCTGTAGGAATACCATGAATACAAACTTCATTAAGAGAAGTACAAACTGAAGAAGGAAAACCATAAAGACCCTTAAAAGAAGGCTCGGCACCATGTTCACGAATAAACGCTTCACCCATAGCATCAATCTCTTTTAGACTCATTCCAACAGTAACATTTTCTTGGAGGTATTTAAGTGTTTTTCCAACAATCTCACCAGCTTTTGCAAGTTTGGTGAGTTCGTTAGGTTTACGAAGTGCAATAGCCATTATAGACCCACTGCACCTAAAGTTTCATATTTGTTCATATATATTTGTGCTTCAATTTTTCTCATTGTATCAAGGGCAACTTGAACAATAATAAGTACTGCAACCCCACCAAAGTAGAATGCTGCACCCATTGAGTTAATCAATATGAATGGTAAAGTTGAAATAAGTGCTAAATACAATGCACCTGAACCTGTTAATCGACTTGCAACTTCATTGATAAACTCTTTAGTATGCTCCCCTGGTCTAACACCAGGAATGAAACCACCTTGACGTTTTAAGTTATCTGCAATATCTTTTGCATTAAATACAATTGATGAATAGAAGAATGCAAAGAAAATAACCAAAATAAATGTTGCAATATTAAATGCTATACCACCTGGTGCGAATGCATCTGCAACCATCTTAGCATACTCATTTTCAGAGTGACCTAAAATAGTAATAGGGAACATCAATACAGCAGAAGCAAAAATTGCTGGAATAACACCTGCGAGGTTTACTTTAATTGGGATATAGTTCATTACTCTTTTGTCTTGGTTTTGCATAATTGTCTTTCTTGAGTAAGAGATAGGAACCCTACGCTCACCAAGCTCAACATAGATAATCACAAAAATAGTCGCAAAAATAATTGCTAAAATAGCCAATACTGCTAAAAATGATAATGCTCCTGTATTTACCGATGTCATTGTATTTGATATAGCTGCGGGGATACCTGAAACAATACCAGCAAAAATGATAAGTGAGATACCATTTCCAATACCACTTTGTGTAATACGCTCACCAATCCACATAAGCAACATAGTACCAGTCAACATAGAGAATGTTGTAATAATTGTAAATGTTATTGGGTCAATAAGTACAGCACCCTGCATACTTTGAAGTCCAACAGATACACCAAATGCTTGAACAAGTGTAATTACAATAGTTCCATAACGAATGATTTGCATATATTTAGGCATACCATCACGCTCTTTTTTCATTTGACCAATAGCAGGGAAAGTAGCAGCAAGAAGTTCCATTACAATAGAGGCTGTAATGTAAGGCATAATTCCTAGTGAGATAATGGAGAACCGTTGAATAGCACCACCAGAGAACATGTTCATCATGTCCCCTGCACCATTTCCATTAAAGAAAGAGGCAATAACGGCAGTATCAACACCAGGAACTGGTACGTATGCTAAAACTCTGTAGGCAAATAGAAATCCAAAAGTAATCAGTATTTTCTGAGTTAAAGCATTACTCATGGTTAGTTACCACTCGTTGTAACAGCTTCATCTTTGATTTTAGATGCCAACTCTTTAGCACCTGTACCAATAAGTTTTACTTTTGTTACAGCTTTTTGAAGTTTATATACAGACTTAATTGTCTCCATAGTAATTTCATCAAGCTCTGCTACTGCTCTGTTTTTATCTACATTAATTGAGTGAGGCTTAATGACTCTTGAAGAGAAACCAATTTTTGGTAATCTTCTATAGAGTGGCATTTGACCACCTTCAAAACCTCTCTTTGCTGAATAACCAGTTCTTGACTTCTGACCTTTGTTACCACGTCCAGCTGTTTTACCTGTTCCAGAACCTTGACCACGACCAACACGTTTTCTATTACGTGTTGAACCTGGTGCTGGTTGTAAATTATGTAAACCCATATCTACCCCCTTACTTTTTAATCTTTACAAGAGCATCAATAGTTGCTCTTACAAGGTTATTAGGATTGTTAGAACCTAACGATTTTGCAATTACATCTTTAATTCCTGCCAATTCAAGTACTGGTCTCATCGCACCACCTGCGATTGTCCCTGTACCTTCACTAGCTGGTCTTAATATAATACGACTTGCACCTGTCTTTTGTTGAACATCATGAGCAATTGTTGTCCCCTTAACATTCACATGTACAAGTGATTTGAAAGCGTCATCAACTGCTTTTTTAATAGCATCTGGAACCTCTTTCGCTTTACCTGTACCGTAACCAATTGTACCATTTTTGTCACCAATAACTACAAGAGCAGTAAATCTAAATCTACGACCACCCTTTACAACTTTAGTAACACGACCAATGTTTACAATTTTCTCTTCAAACTTTTCTCTATCAATATTTTCAGCTAACATTCATCTACTCCTTAAAACTTAATTCCAGCTTCTCTAAGAGCGTTTGCAAATGCTGCAACAACACCATGATAGAGGTAACCATTTCTATCGAAAACAATAGTTTCGATGTTTTTAGCTTTAAGAGCATCTGCCATTGCAGCACCTGCTTTTTTAGCATCTTCTTGGTTAGATTTAAATCCAAGTTTTTTACCATCAACAGCAGCAAGAGTTGCACCAGCAATATCATCTATCGCTTGTGCAGAGAAATATCTGTTTGATTTAAAAACAGAGACTCTTGGAAGTTCAACAGTTCCAGATATTTTTCCTCTTACTCTTCTTTTACGTTGAATACGAAGTTTATTTTTTCTTTTTTGAATACTTTTTAACATACTAAGCTCCTATTAACTTGCTGATTTTCCAGCTTTTCTGACAATAACTTCATCAGTATACTTAACACCTTTACCTTTGTAAGGCTCTGGTGGTCTAAAGCTTCTAATTTTAGCTGCAGCTTGTCCAACAACTTGTTTATCTGTCCCAGAAATATGAATTAAGTTTTTCTCAACTGTAACATCAAGTCCCTCTGGAATTGGAAAATCAACTGGATGAGAGAAACCAAGTTGAAGTTTAAGTATTTTTCCTTCAACTGCAGCTCTGTAACCAACACCATTAATCTCTAAAGATTTTTTGAAACCTTTATCAAGACCTTCAATAATGTTTGCGAACAAGGCTCTATATGTTCCCCAGAACGCTGAACTCTCTTTAGCTTCACCAACTTTAGAAAATGTTACTTCTGAACCATCAATAGAGATTCCAACTCGCCCATGAGTCTCCAATCTCTTCTCATTGTTACCTTTTTTAGCAATCAATACAGTACCATCAAGTGATACATCAATACCGTTAGCAACCGTTACAGGCTGTTTTCCTACTCTTGACATATCTTCTCCTTACCAAATACTACAGATTACTTCACCACCAACATTTTGCTTGAATGCATCATCATTTGCAATCACGCCTTTGTTAGTAGAGACAACAAGTGTACCGTAACCATTTTTAAAAGATTTAACTTCTGCTGCACTTTGGTAAACACGTCTACCAGGCTTAGAAATTTTCTTCACTTCATTAATAACACTATGACCATTTTCATCGTACTTAAGTACCACTTTAATTGTCTTTTTATTACCATCTTCTTTTACTTTATAACTCTCAAGGTAACCCTTATCTACTAAAATAGAAACTGTAGCCTCAATTGTTTTTGAGTGAAGAAGTGTTGTTACATCTAATCTTCTTTGTGCAGCATTTCTTATTCGAGTAAGAGAGTCTGCAATTATATCTGTCATCATCTTTTACTTCTCCTTACCAGCTTGATTTTTTCATACCAGGGATTAAACCCTCGTTTGCCATT
>Ga0256833_1001691_pt1 | contig 15999 bp, 17 predicted proteins | sample 356284metaG_FD_190535 | JGI IMG/M metagenome (GOLD analysis project Ga0256833, IMG submission 190535) | Hydrothermal vent microbial communities from Mid Atlantic Ridge, Atlantic Ocean - 356-284 | ecosystem: Environmental > Aquatic > Marine > Hydrothermal vents | place: Atlantic Ocean: Mid...
TCGGGTGGGAAGCGGGTGACGATCTCGCTGTACCTGCCCGAGCGCAGGTCTTCGTCGATGATCTCGGTGATGAAGTTGGGGGGCACCAGACGCTCAGAGTCCTGGGGAATGCGCGAAGCGGCCATGGGCTTATGTTAACGGCTGGCGGCCACGGACGCAGGTGGAAGAGGTGAAGCAAGCAGTCCGAGACGTGGTGTGTGGTACGTAGCAACAAAGAAGCTCGTAGCCTGTAGCTTGTGGCTTGTGGTGGGTTGAACAGTCAACGACAACGAAATCTCGGAAGCCATATAGCGTGGGCCCCGGATCTCGGCGGCATAGCCGCCTCGCCCGGGGATACACGAAAAGCAGGAAGTAGGAAATGGGATGTAAGAGGTAAGCTTTGCCCGAGAAGCCCGTTGAGGGAGTCGTATGCAGTACGCCGGATACAAAACTTGATTTCCCCACCTCCCACTTCCTACAACCCACGTCCCGCATCTCCGCGAAGCCGACTAATCGGGCCCGTGCTGCGCGATTACTCTACGGTTTAGTCACCACAAATAAAGCAGTTCGTAGCGCACAGTACGAAGTGCGTAGTGATGAATGGCTTGTGGCAAGTAACCAGCGGCTCGTGGTGAACCAGGTAAGCAGTGGCCGAACTTGGCTTTTGTTCATCGTGCTGGCATGATGCCCCGACTCTGACACCACGAAGCGGTGCTCTCGGGGAAGGCCGAGGAGGAGGTTGTCGGCGCCGCAAGAGCCAAACGCCCGTTACCGGGTCATGGCCAACCCGCGCCCCACTTCCTACTGAAAAACAACCCCTCCGGCCTGCGGTAGATTACCCCGAGTGGGAGGAAGAAATCTGATACGAAGAACGTGTTGTGCGGTGAAGACTGACCTATGCGGCCGCCTCTGATGCAAGCCTTAATAAGGTGACCGTATCCCAAACTTCGATAACGGCAAGGGAGGATTGAAAACCCTCCCTTGCCCCATTTCTTGCGTTTGATCAGGAATGGCCAGGGCTCAACCGCACTTCGAGTAGCCACAAACCTCGCAGGTGGCGCAGCCTTCTTCGATCTTGAGGGGCGCGCCGCACTCGGGGCAGGCATTGGCGCTGTTGCCGGGAGAGCCGCTGACCTTGACCTTGGGCGGCTCCTGCGCCACCGGCGCGGCCTCGGCGGCCGCCCCCGCGCCTTCGGGAAACTGGGGGATGGACTCGAGCGCCACCGCGATCAGGTCGGCCTTGCTGGCCACGAAGCGCTTGTGGTAGTTACCGTAGAGACCGCCGTTGATGCCCCGTAGCGTCTTGACTATGGCGGCGGGCGGCACCCCATACTGCAGGGCTATACTCACCACGCGCCCCAAAGCCTCGCTGTCGGCGTTGGCTTCGTCGCCCGCCTTGCCCGAGGTAATCAGCACCTCTATAGGGTGCCCGCCAGCCATGTTTACCGTTACCAGATAGGAGTGACGCGTGCCTTCCGAACTGGTCAGCTTGACCATATCGGTCAGCCCAAATAGACGCGCCGGCCTTTCATAAACCGGTTCTCCCGCCGATTTAACCGCAGGCCGAGGCTGTGCTTTTGCGTCTTCTTTGTGCTGCTGCTCGTCGTCTTTGCTAACCGAGAGCACCTGGAACTCGCGGCTGCCGTCGCGGTAGACCGTGACGCCCTTGCAGCCGGTGCGAAAAGCCTCGTTGTAAGCGGCTTCTACGTCTTCCACGCTAGCCTCGTTGGGCATGTTGATGGTCTTGGAAAGCGAGTTGCCGATGTAGGCTCCCGAGTCAAAAGCCCTCTGCACCACGCCTTGCATACGCACGTGCTCGAGGGGGCTGACGTCGTGGGCGCACTTGAAAACCCTGCGGATCTCTGCGGGCACCATCTGCAAACCCTGAACCGAACCGTGATTGTCTTGAATGGCGGCGATTATCTTTTGCCAGTCCCACTCGTCCCCCTGGCGCCAGTCGGGGTGGGGCTGATGCTCCTTCATCAGCTCTTGGAAAAGCGGGTGCACCAGCGGCTTGTACTCGCCGCCTATGCGACGCCAGACGAAGGGGCTGAAAACCGGTTCGATACCGCTGGAAACGCCCATGAGCATGCTGGTGGTGCCCGTGGGAGCCACCGTCAGGACAGCCACGTTGCGGCGCGGCTTAACGCCCATCTTGGTAAAGTACTCCGCTTCTTCCTGGTAGAGCGGGAAGACCCCTCTTTCGGCGGCCAGCGCTTCGGAGGCCAACAGGGCCTCCTCGTGCATGGTCGACATAATCTTCCAGACCGCTTCACGCGCCTCTTCCGAGTCGTAGGGCAGGCCCATCTTGATGAGGGCGTCGGCCATGCCCATGACGCCCAAACCAAGACGGCGCAAGCGCTGGCTGGCCTGGCGGTTATCCTCTAGCGCAAAGACGTTGACGTCGAGCACGTTGTCCAGGAAGCGCACCGCGGTGCGCACGTCGCGCCGGAAAGCGTCATGGTTGAACTCGCCGTCCTGAACGTAAGCCGCCAGGTTGAGGGCTCCCAGGTCGCAGGGTTCACCCACCGTCAAGGGTATCTCACCGCAGGGATTGGTAGCGCGGATACGCCAGCGCTCGCCCAAGCCTTTGAGGGCCGACTTCTCATTGACGCGATCGACGAATATCAGCCCTGGTTCGCCGGTGGCCCAGGCGTGCCAGGCTACTTCGTGCCAGAGCCAGCGGGCGGGAACCCCGCCCCGGTATACCGGCACCGACCTGGCGCCGCTGTCGTCTACCTCCGTCTCGGGCCAGCTACCCTCATACTCGCCGGGCTGGCTCTGCAAAAAATACTTGCCGGGAATGGCGCGCAGTTTAACGGGCCAGAGCTCGTTGTTGGCGATCGCCTCTATAAAAGCGTCGCTGGCCAGAATGGAGATGTTGAAGGTGGAAATATCCCCCTCGGCGGCCTCTCGGTCCAAATCCTTAGCGGTGAGGAAGTCGAGTACGTCGGGGTGGGCGACGTCGATGGTGGCCATCCCCGCGCCGCGGCGTGTACCGCCTTGGCGCACCACCCGCAGCACCGGCGCGTAAACGTAACGCAACGTCGCCACCGGGCCGGCGTCGGGCCCGCCGCGGTTGGCCCACTCTATGAAATTGTCATAGATCTCCAGCAGATAACTGACCGGGCCGCTGGCGCTGCCGCCGGAGCTCTTTACCTCCGCGCCCTCGGGCCGCAGCTCGCTGAAGTCTACCCGCGGCTCCTGTCCCGCCAGAGCCAGGCGCGTCGCCTCGGCGGCGGCGTCCATGATACCGCCCATGTCGTCGCTGACGACTATTACGTCTGCAGGGCGCTGCGGCACCGTCAAGACCCCGTGGCGCCTCGCCAACGCGGTGAGCTCGGGGTTGGGGCTGCCGTAGATGACCCGCGTCCAGTTGCGTATGGGGTGGGGCGCCTTGTCGCCGTCGGGATTGTTTGAGGGGCGCATCATGCCGCGGATAAAGTCTTCGACGTCGGGATGGGCGGCGTCCATATAAGCTATTCCTCTAATTACGCCGACCGGCTTTTCTTTGTAAACGTAAGGATCGAGGTTGACGCCGTTGCCGCCGCCCACCTTAGTCACTAGCGCCAGCTTGCGCGCCACCTCCATAATGCCGTCAAAGCTCTCCGGGGAGGCGGTGGTGGCTCCCTGGACAAAGCAGTTGAGAACGTTGCCGTGCGAGGTGCCGGCGCCCGCCAGGACGCGTCCGCCGGGGCAGAAGCGCTTGCTGGCCATCATCTCGTAAAAGGCGTCTGACCAGCCGCTGCGCGTATCCTCTTCCTCGGGCATGGCTACCCAGTCGGCTACGCGGCGGAACATACCAAATACGTCTCCGTCTCCGGGTTGCAGATACTGTCGTTTGGCAATGGCCCTGGCGTGTTCGTCAAAGATTGAAGTATTCACAGATGCTCGACCTCCACCGCTGAAAAGAGACTTTTTAACAACTAATTAACACAACATATGGTTGCGTACAAACCTAAATATACCACTAGTTGTGTCCATAGTTAAAGACCACCTCAGCGTCTGGCGCTGAAAATGAGCAATGAAAAGGGCTGCATAAGCTCTCCCCTAAGGCTTCCCGAAGCGCAGCTTAGGGAAGCCTGAGACGATAGAGAGCGCCAAAACTCATCTTGGGAGTCGCAGGGCAGCTCAATCTTCCACTCTTCGGGGCTGGCGTTGACTATTACCAGCAGCTCTTCGCTGTCCTGAACGCGCCGGAAGGCCGCCCTGCCCCCCTCTCCCCAACGGCCGCTGAACTCGCCTAGGCGCAAGGCCGCGTGCTCGCGGCGCAGACTGGCCGCCCGTCGCAGGCGCGACTGTACGTCCTTGCGCCACTTAGCCTCGTCCCAGGGGAAGGCGCGGCGGTTATCGGGGTCGTGTCCGCCGGCTAGGGCTATCTCATCGCCGTAGTAGACGCTGGGGGCGCCGGGGAGCGTAAAGAGCAGCTCCAACGCCAGCGCCGTCTTGGTTGCGCTCTGGCGCATCATCGTAAAGAGCCGCGGGGTGTCGTGACTGCCTAGCAGGTTGAGCTGCGCCATTGCGGTCGGGCCTTGGTAAATATGCAGCAGTTCGGCGACGCGCTCGAGCCAGCTCCTGCCGTCCAGCGGCGCGAAACGCCCCAGACCGCTGCTGGCGGCCAGCTGGTAGTCAAAGTCTTTGCCGCCGACGTAGGCGAGTATCGCCCGACCCAAGGGGTAGTTCATGACGCCGTCGAAAGGCCCGTCTTCCCCCACCCAATCCGCGGCTTCGTGCCAGATCTCGCCAACAATGTACGCCTGGGGGTTGGCGTCTTTGACGCGCCGGCGAAACTCTCTCCAGAACTCCATATCGGAAATCTCTTCGGGAACGTCCAGGCGCCAGCCGTCCGCCCCGAAGCGGATCCAGTGCTCGGCGACCGCCAGCAGGTAGTTGCGCACCTCGGGGGTTTCTATGCGTAGTTTGGGGAGCTCGGGGTTGTCCCACCAGGCCGCGTAGTTGGGTTTTGCGGAGTACGCCCGCAGCGGATAGCCTTTGACGTAGTACCAGTCGCTGTAGGGGCTGGCGGGGCCGTTTTCCAGCAGGTGGTTGAAGGCGAAAAAGCCGCGGCCGCTGTGATTGAAGACCCCGTCGAGTATTACCTTGACGCCGCGACGATGGGCCTCGTTCAGCAAGTTTTGCAAGGCGGCGTCGCCGCCTAGCAGCGGGTCCACCCGCAGGTAGTCGCTGGTGTGATAGCGATGATTTGCGCTGGAGGCGAAGATGGGGTTGAGGTATATGGCGTTGAAACCCAGACTCACCAGGTAGTCCAGCTTTTCCGCCACGCCCCAAAGGCTGCCCCCCTTGAACCCGCGGATCGTAGGGGGCCCCTCCCAATCTTCAAAGTGGTCGGCTGGCTGCGGCAGGCCCGCCTGGCCGCCGCGACGAAAGCGGTCGGGAAATATCTGGTAGAAAACGGCCTCGCTTATCCAGTCCGGTATGCCCATGCCGCTCATGCTAACCCCAAAACCCAGCTTTTCAAGAGCGGCGCAACCGCATATGCTAGTTGCATAAACCCGTCGAGCTATGCAATATTCAAGGGTACGCGCCAAGCGCGTCTTGGGGAGGAACATGGCGGCAGGTGACCTAATAGTGATGACCGGGGCCTCGGGCGTAGGTAAGGGGACGCTGCGCGCGCGCCTGATGGAAACCGTTAAGCTGCACTACTCGATCTCGATGACGACGCGTCCGCCGCGACCCGGAGAAAGACACGGCGTCGATTACTGGTTCGTGGACGAGGAAACCTTCGAACGCACCCGCGCCGGCGGCGGATTTCTGGAATGGGCCAGTTACGTCGACCATAGTTATGGAACCCCCAAAGAGCCCGTGGAAAAGGCGCTGGCTCGCGGCGAAGACGTTTTATTGGAAATCGAAGTGCAGGGGGCCTTGCAGGTGGCTAAAAACAAACCCGACGCGGTCTTGATTTTTATCGTGCCCCCTTCACTCAGCGAGCTGCGGCAACGCCTGCTGCTACGCGGCAAGGACTCGCTGGAAAAGATAGAAAAACGCCTGCGCCGCGCCGAAGAAGAAATAGGCCAGGCCGAAAAGTTCGACTACGTCGTGGTAAACGACGTGCTCAAGGACGCGGTGTCAGACCTTAAACGCATAATCTTGAGTAGACGTCGTATAGTTAAGAGAATGCAGCCAGCGTTAGAGCGGGCGCTAGTTCGCGACGCCGACCTCGAAGCCGAGTTAAACGAGATCGCCGCGCGCCTGCAAGGGAGGAAATAATGGCGGAACCAGGGATTGATAAACTTCTGAGCCTTACCGACAGCAAGTACAAGCTGACCATCGTCATCGCCAAGCGCGCGCAGCAGTTGTTGCGATTCAACTTCAGCAACACCGTTCTGGCGCCCTCCGAGCGCCCCAAGATGCACACCATCGAGGGCGAGCTGCTCGACCCCAACCCCGTTACCTGGGCCATGAAAGAGCTGCAAACGGGCCGCCTGGTGATAGGTGAAGACCTGATTCCAGAAGACAAGCTGAGCCGGGTCATGGAAGAAGTCTACCCGCAGGAAATAGTCGCAGAGTAGGCGAACACCGTGAGCGGCGAAAGACCGGCGAGGGTACTCGTGGCGGCCACGGGCGGAGTGGCGGCTATGAAAACGCCGTTTTTGCTACGTCGCCTGCGCGAAGCCGGCTACCAGGTGCGCGCCATGGCCAGCGCGCGGGCGCTGGCTTTTACCAGCGAAAACGCGCTGGCGGTCGCCGCCGGCTCCGCCGTAGCCACCGAGGAGAGCTGGTTCGTCGCCGACGGCGCTGCTTTGCACCTGGAGCTGGCGCGCTGGGCCGACCTGCTGGTTGTCGCGCCGGCCAGCGCCGCAAGCCTGGCGCGCGCCGCCGCGGGGCTGGCGGAAGACCTGCTGACCGCGGTAATCAGCGCCGGCGCGCCCAGGGTGCTCTGGGCTCCGGCGATGAACCCTGAGATGTGGAACTATCCCGCCACGCAAGCTAACGTGGCGCGCCTGCGCGGCTGGGGCCAGGACTTCGTGGGGCCCGAGTTTGGGGCCTTGGCGTCGGTCACCGAGGGCAGCGGGCTGGGAAGAATGAGCGAGCCCGAAACGATAGTAGAACACGTCCGTTATCATCTGAGCCAGAAAGACCTGCGCGGCTATACCGTCTTGGTCAGCGCCGGGCCTACCCGCGAGTACTTTGATCCGGTTCGCTTCATTTCCAACCCCTCCTCCGGCAAGATGGGCTACGCCCTGGCCGAGGCGGCCCGTGACCGTGGCGCAAAAGTAATTCTAGTAAGCGGGCCCACCAGCCTGCGCCAGCCGTGGGGGGTGGAGACGGTCAGGGTGGAACGCGCCGAAGAGATGCACCAGGCGATTACCTCCCGTTACCAGGAAGTAGACGCGGTGGTAATGGCCGCCGCCGTCGCCGACTGGCGGCCCGCTGAGACGGCCAGTGAAAAAAGCGCTAAGAAAAAGGGGCCTCAGACGGTAGAGCTGCTGCCCACCCCCGATATCCTGGCCGAGCTAGGACGCCGTAAAAAAAGCCAGGTTTTGGTGGGCTTCGCCATGGAAACCGTCGACGGCCTCGAGCGCGCCCGCGAAAAGCTGCGACGTAAGAACTTGGATTTCATCTGCCTAAACTTCCCCACCCGCACGGGCAGCGCCTTTGGCGGCGACTCCAACGAGGTGGAAATAATATTCCCCAGCGGCGCCACAATCTCCAGCGGCCGCGTCAGCAAGAGGGCGGTCGCGGACAAAATATGGAGCCTGGTGCGAGAGAGGCTGACCGGGCGCGAAAAGGAGGAAAGGTAAAATGCCAAACAAAGAGAAGCGTCATAAGAAAATTCAAGAGATAGTCTCCAAAGAGGAGATATCCACCCAGGCCGACCTGGTGGAGCGCCTCCGTGAGGAGGGATACGCGGTAACGCAGGCCACGGTCTCGCGCGACATCAACGAGCTGCGGTTGGTGCGCGTCCCCCTCGGAAGAGGCAAGCACAAGTACGCTCTGGCCCCCATCCAGCTGGAGGAAGACGTAGCCCGCGAGGTGGCTCACCGCTTTCGCGAGTTCGTCAAAGACGTGGACCGGGGCGAAAACATCTTGGTGGTGCGCACCGCCGACGGCCACGCCAGCGGCATAGCCCTATTGATAGACAAACTGCAGCGCGACGACGTTGTGGGAACCCTAGCCGGAGAAGACACCATTTTGGTCGTCGCCCGCACCAGCGGCGACGCCGAGAACCTCTGTCAGGACTTCGCGGCCTTCATGGCGTGATTCTGCTCGCGGCCAAGGCCCTGCTCACCCTTTTCGTGGTCATGGACCCGATAGGGTTGGCGCCGATGTTCATCGCCCTCGCCGGAAATGAACCGCAGGAAGAACAGCGCCAGCTGGCCCAGCGCGCCGTTTGGGTGGCCGGCCTGGTTCTACTGGCGTTCGCCCTCTTTGGACCGGCGTTGCTGTCTTACCTAGGCATCAGCATGGACGCCTTCCGCGTAGCCGGCGGTTTGTTGCTGCTAAAAATAGCGGTAGACATGGTCTTCGCCAACCGCGTGCGCGAAACCGAAGAGGAAAAGGCGGAAGCCTCGATGCGCGAAGACATCAGCGTATTTCCCCTGGCCATACCCCTAATGGCCGGCCCCGGCGCCATGACCAGCGTGATGATTTTGACCGCCGAGTCGAAGTCTGTGCCCGGCGGGCTTTTGGTGGTCTTGGCGGTGGTGGTCTTCGTGTTGCTGCTAACGCTGCTGGCTCTGCTCAGCTCCAGCTTGCTGGCGCGGGCTTTGGGGAGAACCGGCGTCAACGTGATAACCCGCGTGCTGGGCGTCCTGCTGTCGGCGCTGGCGGTGCAGTACATAGCCGACGGCGTTGCCGACTTTATGATAAAAGCGTTAAGCTAGGGCGTGCGCGCCGGGCCAGTTATCGCTCCTGCATCCATAGCCAACCTGGGCAGCGGTTTCGACGCTTTGGGCGTCGCTCTCTCGCTCTACCTGCAGGCCGAAGCCAGAAGCGCCGCGCAGGACCGATTTGTCTACCAGGGCGAGGGGGAAGTAGCCAGCGGCCCCGACAACATAATGCACCAGACCTTCCGCGCCGCCTTCCAGAGCCTCGGTATCAGCCCCCCAAAGGTAGAGATCAGCGTATACAACCCCATTCCCTTGGCGCGGGGCATGGGCTCCAGCGCCGCGGCCAGGGTGGCCGCGGCGGCACTGGCCGACGAGATGCTGGGCGGCCGTCTGGGGTTGCAGGGCATCTTCACTGTCGCCAGCGGCCAGGAGGGGCACCCCGACAACGTGGCGCCCGCGGTCTTTGGCGGATTTCAGATCGCGTTGGCCCAACCGCTCCTCCAGCAAACACTGGAGACCCCGAAGACGGGCCTCGTTTTCGTGGTCGCCGCGCCGCCGCAACCGCTCAGCACAGCAGCGGCGCGCGCCGCCCTGCCGGACGAGGTGGCCTTTGCCGACGCGGTCTTTAACCTGGCGCGCGCGGCGTTGTGGCCGGCGGCGCTCAGCAGCGGTAACCTATCTTTGTTAAAAGAGGCCGCGCGCGACCGCTTGCACCAGCCGTACCGCCTCTCGCTGATGCCTGGAGCCGAGGGGGCAATCGCCTCGGCGCTAGAGGCCGGCGCCCTCGCGGCGTTCGTGGCCGGAGCGGGCCCCAGCGTGGCGGCGTTGAGCGACGCCGGGAACCTCGAACAGGTGCAAAAGTCGTTGCTGAACTATGCCGGCGACAAGGGAAGGGTATACGCTTTGAGCATAGGGGAAGGAGTGAGATGGAAGGCACCCTGAAGACCATGCCTCTGGTAGGCCTTTTGGAGATGCTGCACTCCGAGCGCAAGTCCGGCGTCTTGTACGTTGAGGGCGTTCCCCCTCTTACCCTGCGGCTGCAATCCGGTGAAATAGTCGGCGGTGGAATTCTTGACTGGGAGGGCATCGAGGCGATTACCACCTTCAGGATGCACGATAACAAGGCTCCTTTCAGGTTCGAGCCCTCCATGCAGTCGGGCAAGGCGCTGCTGCCGTTCGAGGCGCTGCTGGGCGAGTGGGCGCGCATAAACGACGAGTGCAACCGCTTTCTGCAGATAATTGACTCACCCTCGCGGGTCTTCGAGACTCTTGGGAACGAGGAGCATCTTGAAGTCTTCATAGGCGGCCGCAGCGTCCGCGGGGCGGCCAGGCGCTGGCAAGTGCCGCTGATAATAGCGCTAGAACGAGTCTGGCTGGCCCTAAAAGACGGCGAACTAACCCCGCTTAACCGCTACGCCTGGTACGGCCTGCGCATCCGCCACCCGCAGTCCCGCCGTAAGCCCACGAAAAATTCTGACCTGATCGGCATGCTGGACGGCAGCAACAACCTGGGTCAGCTGGTAGCCGCCGGCATAGAACCAAACCGCCTGCGGCGCTATCTCGTCAAGGGGATCCTGACGCGCAACTTGACGTTTCCCGGTAGGGGCTGGCTCTTGCGCGACCTGCTTTGGGAACTGGACCACTGAGATATTTTTGAAGTGAGTATAATACTTTCATGCAGGGCCTCAGGGAACGCCAAAAGCAGCGGCGCCGGCAGCGCATCCTCAGAACCGCTATCGAGCTTTTTAGGGAGCGCGGCTTTCAGCAGACGACCGCTGTAGACATCGCCAAAGCCAGCCACATATCCCGCGGCACTTTCTTCAACTACTACCCGTATAAAGAAGCCGTACTGCTCGACTTTGGCGGCGGCCTGCTGCAAATGGCCTGGCAGGAAGCGCGCGCCGACCTCGACAAAGGCGTTGCGCCAGTCCGCGTCTTATACAGCTTCTGGGACCGCCTGGCCGACCTGAGCGAACAAGAACTGGGGCGCGAACTCTTGCCGTACCTGGCGTACGAACTGGTCAACCCCGACCCCGAGCGGGCGCGCGCCGCTTTTACGGCCTTGCCCCTGGGGCGCTACACGGCGGAGATACTCGAGCCCCTCAAAAAAGCGGACAGGCTGCGCCAAGACTTTTCCTTAGACCGCATGGCCAACTCTCTGGCCGACACCTTCTTGCTGGCGGTGCTGCGCTGGGCGGGTCATACCCCCGAGCGTAGCCTCGCCGATGAACTCCACAAATTTCTTTTACTAATCCTCGAAGGCGTCCTCAAACGCTAATGAGCGCCCTGGCTTTCTTCTCCAGTCCCCTGGGCTGGCTGCGCGTCGAAGCCGGCGCGCAAGGCCTGCGGCTGGTGCGCTTCGCCGGCGTTCCCAGCGACGAGGAGAGGGGCGCGGGATGGCGCTTCGTAGAGGAGTTTTTCGACTTCGCCGAGGCTTACTTCGCCGGCTCGCAAAACCCCTACCCGGGCCGCCTGGACCTCAGCGCGGCCAGCAGCCGGCAGCGGCGCCTGTGGCTGCAGACCATGCAAATTCCGTACGGCCGCACCCTGAGTTACGCCGCGCTGGGAAAACTGTTGGATATGCACCCGCGCAGCGTCGGCGCGGGCATGCGGGCGGCGCCGTTGCTGCTGGTCATCCCCGCGCAGCGCGTCATCTACGCCGACGGCGGCATCGGCGGTTTCGCCGGCAGAGAAGGAGCCAAAGCCTGGCTATTGCAATTCGAAAAGAGGAACCTCAGGGTTTGAGGTACTTGCCGACCGTGGCCAAGAGCCGCTCGGCGTTGGCCTGATTGAGCCTTTCGATAACCGCTTTTCGCTCGACGCGCGGCGGCGCCTCGTCGGGATCGCAAAGAAGCGGTCCCAGCTGTTTGCCGCTGCGCTCGCGCCAGCGCGACAGCCAGGCGGCCGGCAGCTGGCGCGGCGGCTCCACGCCGCTCAGCGAATGGTACAAAAGCGCCCAGACGCGCACCGCCGCGTCCAGAGAGTAGCCGCCGCCGAGCGTAAATATCGCGGCCGCCCCTGCGCGCGACGCCCCCGTTAGTATCTCAGCGAAGACGCGCCGGTAGGTTTTGCTGGTGAGCATCAGGTCGGCCAGCGGGTCCAGGTAGTGAGCGTCGGCGCCGGCCTGGACCAGCACCACCTCGGGGGAAAACCACTCGAGCGCTTTGCGGTAGAGCAACCGCAAACCGGCAAAGTAGCTCTCCCCTGCGGTAAAAGGCTCGAGCGGCCAGTTCCAGCTATACCCCACCCCCTGACCCTGACCAATCTCCGTGACGCCGCCGCTGCCGGGGAATAAATAGCGCCCCGACTCGTGCAGCGAGAGCGTTAGCACGCGCGGCTCGTCGTAGAACAACCACTGCACCCCGTCACCGTGGTGAACGTCTATATCGAGGTACAAAACCCGCACCCCCTGCTGCAGCAGGTAACGGATCGCCACCGCCAGATCGTTGTAAACGCAGAAACCGGAGGCGCGGTCGAACTGGGCGTGATGCAACCCCCCGCCCAGCTGCAAAACAACTTTGCTTTGCCCCCGCGCCACCACCTCGGCCGCCGTCAGCGCGCCGCCTACCAGCCAGCGCGCCGCCTCGTCCATGCCGGCGAAAACTGGGGTATCGCCCGTAGAGAGGCCGTAATCGGCCAGGTCCGCCACCTCCTCGCCGCGCGAGGCGGCCTCCACGCGGCGCACGTAGCGCTCGGCATGGACGCTCAAAACCTCCTGGCGGCTGGCCAACCGCGGCCTCAGCGGCGCAAAAGAGGAGTCCCACTCGCGCAGCAGATCCACCAGCATCTCCAGCCTCACGGGGCTAAAGGGGTGCGACTCGCCCAGGTCGTACCGCAGGTACTCCTCGCTGAATATTACCGGGACCATGGTTTTTCTGGCGGCCAAAGAACCTCAAAACCCTTCTTACGCAGCTCTTCGGCCAGCGGCCTGGTTTCTAGGCTGTCTACCCTGAGGACGTTGCGCACTACCCCCGTAGTTTCTGGGTAGGTCAGGACCGAGTGGATATTGACGCCGTGAGCGGCGAAGAACTGCGCCAAGCGCGCCAGCTCGCCCGGTTTGTTGGCGAGGCGCACCTCTATTCGCCCGCTGGGAAGGTTGGCGCCGGTAAGAGCCACCAGCGCGTCCAGCAGGTCTATGCCGGTGATTATGCCCTTGAGCTCCTTGCCTTCCACCACCGGCAGGCTGCCAATCTTGCGCTCGCGCATCAGCCTGGCGGCGTCTTCTACCGGGTCTTGGGGGTCGGCCGTCAGCACCGGCGCGGTCATTACCTCTCGCACCGTCGCTTGGGGCGACAGCGGCAAGGGAGACAACTCGCTGGTAGCGGTGCGCAGGTCGCGATCGGTGAGGATGCCCAGCAAGCGTCCGTCCTCCACCACCGGCAGGTGCCTTACTCCCTGCTCCCACATCAGCAGGTCCGCGTCTTTGAGGCTTGCTTCTGGGCCTATCGTTATCACCGGCTGGTGCATTACGTCGCGTACTAGCATTTCGCCTCCGTCGTCATCAGTTTAGAACTTAAAGTCCCAGGGCGCACGCCCGCTGCGCCGCAACTTGTGAAAGCACTCGATCGTGACTTCGCTCGCCCGCGAACCCATGCGCGCCACCAGAGCGTTCTCTACGTAACCGGCTATGTCGGCCTCCTCGGTGCGCCACTCGCGGAAACCAAACTTGCCGTAGAGCTTTATCAGCATGTCGCGGTAGGCGAAAGGGCTGAGGCCGGTACCTTTGGTGTCATAGTGCCAGGACAGCAGCTGCGCCACAACCACCTTGTCCTCAAAAAAACCCGTCTCGAAGGAGCCCTTCAGGAGCTGCACCGCCAGACCGCGCCCGCGCCACTGCGGCGACACTTCCACCGCGCCCAGCTCCCAGATTTTGCCGGAGGGGTCCTTGCTCCAGCACTCAAAGGGATCGGGCAGCTGAAAAGCGGCGTAGGCCACCGTCCACCCCTCAGCGAAAGCGGCGCTGACCAGGCCCTTCTCTTCTTCCAGCAGCCGCAGCAAAGCCTCGTGCTGGCGCTGGGGCGGGCGAAACATCTTCAAGCCTTCCTGAAAAGGGTGCTCGCGTAGGCGCGCCGCGTCGCAAGAGATACAAATGCTGTAGGATTCCGCCGTATTTTTCACGCTTCCGCCTATCCGCCCGCCACCGGCGGGAAGAGGTCCAGCACGTCGTCTTCCGCCAGCTCGGTCTCCAGGCCTTGCAGGTATCGCACGTCGCGACCGTTACGAAAAATCGAAACGCGCTCGGATAATCGCCCCTCCGCGCTGAAGAGTTCTTTCGCCATGGCCGGCTGCTCTCGTATCAGCTCGGCCAGGACCGCGGCCACCGTCCGCCCGGGCAGGTCGAGGCGCTTGACTCCGGTGATGTCGCGATAGGTGGCGTAGAGGTTAACCCGCACCGCGCCTCCCGCGGAAAAGAGCCGTAGCCAGGCCAAGGACGTAGCCGAGGGCCAGCACCGCCAGCAAGAACCAGGCCGTCGCTACGCGCCGCACTCCAAACCACCAAAAGTGGCAGCCCTGCGTGAAGTTCAAACCGATGACGATCGCCAAAAACAGCACGATGACGATGGCCAAGTAGAGCCGCAGTTGCGCCCAGCGCAGAAACCCTTTCATGACCATATGTTACCGCGAGGCGAGTATAATCGCCCCGTATGAACCCCCGCGACGATAGCATTTTCCGACTCATCGAGTTAGAGGCCAAGAGACAGGCGGAGGGGCTCGAGCTCATCGCCAGCGAAAACTTCACCAGCCCCCAGGTGCGCGAGGCCGTGGGCAGCGTCCTCACCAACAAGTACGCCGAGGGCTACCCCGGCAGGCGCTACTACGGCGGCTGTCAGGTGGTGGACCAGGTCGAGACCATAGCCATAGAGCGCGCCAAGACGCTCTTCGGCGCGGCCTGGGCCAACGTCCAGCCGCACTCCGGCTCGCAAGCCAACATGGCGGTCTACTTCACCCTGATGAAACCCGGCGACACCCTGCTGGGGATGGACCTAGCCGCCGGCGGCCACCTGACCCACGGCTCGCGCGTCAACTTTTCCGGCAAGCTCTACAACGTCGTCAGCTACGGTGTAGAGCGCCAGTCCGAGCTAATAGACTACGACCAGGTCGAAGAGCTGGCCCGCGAACATCGCCCTAAGGTCATCGTCGCCGGGGCCAGCGCCTACCCGCGCATAATAGACTTCGAGCGCTTCCGCAGCGTCGCCGACGCCGTCGGGGCATACCTGGTGGTGGACATGGCCCACTTCGCCGGGCTGGTGGCCGCCGGCTTGCACCCCAACCCCATTCCCTTCGCCGACGTGGTTACCAGCACCACCCACAAGACTTTGCGCGGTCCCCGCGGCGGGCTCATCCTTTCGCGCGACGCCAAACTGGGCAAGAAAATAGACAAGACCATCTTCCCAGGCATCCAAGGGGGGCCGCTCGAGCACGTCATCGCCGGCAAAGCGGTCGCCTTCTTCGAGGCCCTGCAGCCGTCGTTCAAAACCTATAGCGCCGACGTGGTGGCCAGCTCCGCCCGCCTGGCGGCGGAGCTGGCCCAGCGCGGCTACCGCATCGTTTCCGGCGGCACCGACAACCACCTTTCCCTGGTGGACTTGCGACCGGCCGAGCTAAGCGGCGCCGAAGCCGAAGACCGCTTGGGCCTGGCCGGTATTACCGTCAATAAAAACGGCATCCCCTTCGACCCGCAGCCGCCGCGGGTAACCAGCGGCATCCGCATTGGCACCGCCGCCATTACCACCCGCGGCTTCAAGCCCGCAGACATGACCCAGGTGGCGGAGTTCATGGACGCCGCCCTGCGCCAGAGCGTTCCCTACCCCGAGCTGCGCGAAGGCGTCCGCGCCCTGGCGCTGGCCCACCCAATGCCTTAGCGCCGGCCTTCTGCGGCGACAATCGACTAATAGCGTACAGGGCGTGTTTTAACGCCCGCGGCGTAGCTAGCCGCATTTGGTATGTAGTACGTAGCGTGTAGCAAAAAAGCGCGGCCCGCGGACCGTGGAAAGATAGAACCCGGAGTGTGAGAATAAGCCATCACCCTACTAAAACACGGCATATTTATCTTGTGTGGTATCTTTTGTCCTTTCCTGCCTGCATGCCGCCGGCACTAGGCAACCCTGCGCACTTGCATTAGACTGAGGCTTCGGGCCGAGGGAGCCCCCTAGAAGATGCGGAAAGTGGTAATCGTCGGACGCCCCAACGTGGGTAAATCCAGCCTCTATAACCGCCTGCTCGGACG
>Ga0256833_1001692_pt1 | contig 15993 bp, 11 predicted proteins | sample 356284metaG_FD_190535 | JGI IMG/M metagenome (GOLD analysis project Ga0256833, IMG submission 190535) | Hydrothermal vent microbial communities from Mid Atlantic Ridge, Atlantic Ocean - 356-284 | ecosystem: Environmental > Aquatic > Marine > Hydrothermal vents | place: Atlantic Ocean: Mid...
CTCTAAATCCTTTTTCGGAAGCTACTTGTATGTATATAAAGAATATAGGTCCTGCCAAAACACTTAATACAAGACCGATTATAGCTCCTTGAATGATTAAAATTGACATTAAAATTATATTTTTTATAGTAGCTATTCAGGTAGAGTGGTTTTGAAATGAAAAAAGACATTTTTCATATAAAATGATTCTGCCTGAGTAGTTGTTTTTTATTTGTATCTTCTTGAGTAGTTGCTTTTTTACAAAAAACCTTGTCGAATATTAACTTTCGGCAAGGCAATGAAATAACAGACACCCTATGACTAATTATTTCTACAAAGTTAAAGTAAAATTTATATTTAACAAATTTATATATGAAATATTTTCAGAAGTAGAATTTTTAATTTCTATTGCAGATATATTTGCCGGTAAGAATTTAATAAAACGAGGTTGATTGTCCCTAAATTCAGACCAACTGACACGTTGGGAATTAAGGTGACCCCAAAATTTAAATAATTATATATTCTTAACTTTTGTCTTTATAAATGTCTGAACGGTTTTAATCTCTTTGGAAGGATATTAAAATAGCCCGCTAAATTATTTTTCGATAATTGCAGGTAGGACTTGAAAGCATGCAATATCATGACTTCAAAGCCGGCTTAATATTACTTCACTTCATTTGTTAATTTGTTACTATTCATTAAAATCATACCACAAATAATAATGAAAAATATACCGGTTAAGATAAAAGATTATTTGTAAATTTCATGATTTTTAGTCCCTTATCACTTTTGTTTTGTCACTATTTTTGCTTTGCTTCGCTGCAAAAATACCGCCAAAACAATCGAGGGGACTACTTTTTATCCAGCACTTACGTACGAGGCTATAATATGTCGTCCTGCTGGGACTTGTCCTTTTGTTTCAATTAAATTTGCGGCATTTTTTAAATATTACAACATACTAAAATTCAATATTTAGCTCTCTTCTATTTCAATCGTAATTCTTAATTTTTAATATGTAAATCTCCAATTATTCTTTTTTCTTTTGCTTTTCAAGCATGAACCATGGAACATGAAACTTTAACATTATCTGCCTTAGACCTTCTGTCTTTTAATCTATCTTAGAATTGAGTAGATATATTAAAAGAATTTACTTCTTTGATCTTCGATTTTAACATTTTTTGCTATTGCGCTCAAAAGTCTGTAACTTACCTCATTTCTTATTTTGTCGGTCATCTCTTTCTTTACTTTTACGGTATTGACTTTTATGGCCGGTGGTTGAACCAGGAGAGGTTTTACTATAAAAACACCCGAATTGCCAATACTGGGACCATAAGTTTTTTCTTTTTCTCCGTTAAAAGCATAACTGATAACCTTTGGTTCATTGCCGAGTTTATTGACGAATTTATTTTTAAATAAGATTTGATTAGCAGTATCGACTTTTACGCTAAACTGTGATGATACTCCATTCAAATCGGGAGTTTTAATCATTTCGGCAATTTTCTTTCCTTTCAATTTGTTTTTGACAATCATTTCGACGTCTTTTCTGGCATCATCAATGCTTCTTATACCTTCAGGATATATATCGTCCAACATTACCAGCACATATTTTTCATTGTAATAATGTTTTTTATTGCTATAGGAATATACTTCAGGAGCAATATCTCCTTTTTCCGTACTTTCTTCAAATGCCCATTTTATAATATTCCTTGAAGTTTGTCCTCCACCGAGTCCCATAAAAGTATAATCGTTTGCTTTTAGCGGGATAGATTGCTTTACTTCAAAATTCATAGTTTTGGCACTATCTTCAAGAGCTTCAATGGATGAGCTGTTTGTCAATAATTCACTGGCTACTTCATAAATGGAATCTTGTGTTTCCTGGCTTGGTGTAATCGCAATAGTCACATAAGCGACTTTATATTTAGGAATATTATCATTATATATTTGGTCATCTATTTTTATAAGATGTACACCAAACCTTGTATTTACAACGTAATAGTTTCCTTTTTTACCATTAAAGCATGCATCGTTGAAAGGGCCTACCATTCTGCCTTGTGCAAATGTACCGAGATCACCTCCTTTAGAGCTGCTTCCGGGATCCTGGCTGAATTTGACAGCGAGAGAATCAAAAGATTCTTTTCCTGTTTCAAGCAGGTTTTTCAAACTGTCGATAGTTGCTTTGGCTTTGGCATAGCCTTCAGCGTCTCCTTGTTTTACACTTCGTAAAATATGTCTGGCTTTTACGCTGTCAGGAACAAGTTTCTTATCCAATATTTTAGCGATTGTAAATGTGCCGTTTTCTTCATACGGCCCAATGATAGTTCCTTTTTCCAAAGGAATGGAATCTGCTTTTACTTGTTCCGGCAAATCTTCATATTTATAATATACATTTGTATAAACTCCATCATGGGTGATAGCAAATAAACTATCGTTTTCTGTTGTTTTGAAATCATTTGCGAGCTGATTTGCAGAGTTTTTCAAAGAACTAATATCTTTTTTAGTAGGTTTTACTTCAATAACTACATATTTAAGTACTCTTTTTTCTTCATCATTTGAATAAAGAGTTTTATGTTTATTAATATATGCCTGGATATCTTTATCCGTTACTTCCACTTCATCATCGCCTACTTTATCGAAAGGAACTTTTACATAATTAAAATCAGCTTTTGATTCATCAAGATTATAACTTTCCTCAGCATACCATTTTGGTGTATAAATTGCCTTGGATACCATATTACTCATTTTGGTTTTTAGTCTGTCATAAATAATTTCTTTTTCTTGTATAGCCCAAAACTGTTTATATTCTTTGTTTAGCTGATCGTCATCTATTAATTTTTTTATTTGGTCCAATTGACTTCTATCCACTTGGCCGGTTTGTTGATTTTTGAATCTTGCTGTTATAATCGGACTAAGATCTTGACCGAATTCCAAGTCAAGAAGTTCTTCCGTGCTCACACCTAATCCCAATTCTTCCGCTATAGTTTCCGCTAATGCTTTATTTTTAAAATAATTCCATAAGTTGGATTTATTTGCATAAATATTATCGGAATTTGAATTTTTGTATAGAATTCCCTCTGCCTGTTCGAATTCTCTAACATCTATTTTTTTACCATTTACTTTTCCTAAAGTGAATTGACCGCCGGAAGCATATCGTTTACTACCGGAAACTACACTTTGAATGATAAATCCTCCCATACCTAATGCGATAAGTACTACTAATATCCAGGTATTTTTTCTAATAGTTCCAATTAAAGCCATATCTTAAATAAGTTTTATTAAATTATCGTATTTTAAAAATTCGTGCAAAGGTAGGATGTTTTATTTAAAATACAAACAATTATAGTTAATTATTATATTGCAATTAGGTATATTCCATTGTTGTTTATAAAATAATAAACAAATTCATGTCAATTTGTATTATTTGTTTGGTATGTAGTTTTCAGCAAATGAAGGAAATTTCGCAGAACCAAAATGGGCAAAATTTTCATTAGATTTCATCCGCGGTTTATAATTCTTAATGAATTCGGATATAAATGCCGTTAATTGATTAAATTCCAAATTCCTGCTATTCGGTTTTGGATAAAAAGTGATATAATCAATATTTCCGTTTTTATTCCAAAATACATTGATCCAGATTTTAATTCCATTTAGGTCGAATCCTATTTTGTGAGAATATGATTCCATATCATACAATAAATACATCCAGTTGATATACGCCAATTCTATAGAATCTTTACTTAATTGAATAAGACTTTGAGGGTATTGTTTTATCAATTTGGAATATGCTTCTTCATGTTCCCCTACAAGAAATACTTTTGGTATCTTATTGTTTTTTATTTCTTGGGAAAACGAAGTCGTAATGCTTGAAAATAGCAAAATTGTTAAGATTGATATTGTTTTATATATATTCATTGTTATATTTATAGCGCTAAATTAATAAAAAAAATTATGATAATATTATAAATACGATAATATTGATTAATCAAGATAAATTTTTAATTTAAGTTCATTGCTGCCTGCATCGTTGTGGGCCATTATAGTAATATAGTTCCAACCTTTTTTAAGTTTCAGATCTGCCTTTATGGTTTTATCTTGTTTAAAATAGAAAATATTTTCTATATCGTTGTTGTTAAATGATATATTGACATTTGATGAATGTCTTATGCCTTTGATTTTTGCTTTTAAAGTCAGGTTTTTTTCATAAACGGTTATTCCTGATTTCTTAGGATTAATCAAAATAATTTCAGGCTTTTCGGGTTTGCCACCGAAATTGACGTAAGTAGTATCTGTATCTGTACCGTAGTCATTTGTTGCTTTAACAATAATTTCATTTTTACCGTTTTTTAAATAAATTTTTGATGTTAATTTTTCTTTTTCCAGCTTGAATGATCTGTATGGTTTTCCATTGACGTAGATAATAGCATCTGTTTTTTTATTTACATTTTGTACAATTGCTTCAAGTGGTGTAAAAGCGGAAAGTATTATCAGCCCTTTTTTGGGAGTTAATATTTTTACTGCGGGAACTATCTTTTTTCTATATTGGAAAACAACTTCATCCGCATCTGAACCCAATCTGTTTTCAGCTTCCACTCTCAGTGTGTTTTTTCCCAATGTTAAAGGAAGATATGAAAATATTATACCTCTTTCTTTATCATATTGAAAATCTTGATAGTCATCACCATTAAAAGTAACATATATATCTTCAACGTTTTTTACATTGTCTATTGTGGCTCTGAAAACCACTGTTTCATCATCGGTAGTAAAGCCATTGCGTGGGGAATTTATTAATACGGAGGGAGGGCCTTTTAATGGAATTTCATATTTAAAGGCTATAGTATTATTTGCTATCCCGTACGGATTTTCTGCTGTAATATTAATAATATTTGGTCCTTCGGTTAATTTGAGATCAGTCATTATATCTCCTGTTTCAGGATCAAAATTAAAATTATATACAGGTTTGTTATTTAATTTAATTCTGATATCTTCCTTTGTTGTTACATGTTCAGCTGTAGCTTTAAAAGTAATTTCTTCGCTATTGACAGTAGATTCTTTTTCGGGATATTGCACTATGATTATTGGTTCGGATTTATCGATTTGGTCTTCTTCATCATCATCGTTCCCATTATCTATATCCGGTTCACCATTTAAATTGCAAGTAATATTATAGTCTCCGGAATTATTATTATCCCCGTTTTCAAATATAACTTTTATAGTATTTTCTCCTTCGTCCAAATACAGAGTACTTTTAAGTATATGTTTTGTGTTGTTAAAAGAGAAATTTTTTATTTCAAATTGATTTAAGAATAGTTTTAATTCATTTTTTGAAGTTGCATTATCGATTTTGACTTTAATATTTATTTTACAATCTTCATCGGGTTGTGTGACATCGATAAATTCTATTTCCTTTTTGATATTATCATCTTTATCATATTTAGCATCATTTATCAAAACTGTCATTTCTTTTGTCGTTATTCCAAAATCGTTTTCTGCTACGAGTTTAATTATGGAAATGTCATCAAAAAGACTGATCTTATCTTTGAGAATACCTGAAACAGGATCAAAATCAAAATATTTATTTTTTCGGTCATTGACTGTAAATATTATTTGATTTTTATCATTTAAACCTGTTATCTTTGCCTCAAAATCAAGTAAATCGGTATTTTTCAGATTGACAGTTGAAGATACGGGATTTATTATTTCTATTTTTGGTTTTTCATCTGAACCGGAAGTATTATTTTCAACAGGAGTAGTATTTTCCTTATTTTCTTTGGGAGGATCCATTTTATAATAAACATCAAATTGATTATTTACTTTACCTTTTTCGTTTTCAGCTATAATCTCAAATTTATTCAGACCTTCCGCAAGTCTTACCTTTATTTTAAATTCACCTGTTTCAGGATTATATTTATATTTTTTAAATGCTTGTCCGTTGGCAAGAATTTGTATATCGTTTTTATCTTTCACAAAAGGAATAATAGCTTTTATAGTTAAGATATCTTCATCCGATTTGGTAACCTGTTCTTTTGGATTTATAAGTTTTATTTCAGGTTCTGTTATTTCTTCACGTTCATTTGCATAATAAACAGATATGATATCGCGACTTTGTCCAAATTCATTTTTACCATAAATCATAATTTTATTTTCTCCGGGAATAAGGTGAGCTATAAATTGTATGAATTTCGTATTAAAATCGAAAGCAACTTGTTCTCCGTTGACTTTGCAATATATATCAAGAGCTGATTTGATGTTGCTGATTCTTGCCTTAACAAGTAGTTCTGTGCTTGAGCTAATAAAAGGTCTTTCTTCGGGAATAATTATTTTCACTTCCGGAAAATTGTGCTCTTCTACTTCTTTTGGGATTTTATATCCGGTATCATTATCTGGTTCTTCATTTGTTACAGGAGAGTAAGATTTATATGCGGGATGATTTTTGTGAAAATAATAATTCAATCCAATGCTATAATAATTTAAAAAATCATTGGTATTATCTGTTGTGATTTCTCCGTCTATGTAATTGGTATTTGCATAATATAATTTATCAGAGACATATATGCTTAAATAATCCGTTAAATCATATCCCGCTTCTATTCCAAAAGAAGGCATCAATGTCGATTTGAGCCCCAGTTTATCAAATCCGGTGGCTTTGGTTTCATATTTTCCATCCAAAATAGTTTTTAATTGTTTTTTCTTTTCTTTATCTGATAAATTTTGAATTTCTTTGAATTGAGAATTATAATCCTTACCGGATTGATCGTTAATATCCATATTAACGGTATAAATTCCCCAGTTGCCGCCTAATAATAAAGAAGTATACCATTTATGTTCTTGTCTATATTTATTCAGTGTTATTTTACCATCTAGTCCGATATTAAACATAGAATTTTTATAATTAAAATAAAATATATCATAATTAGTATTCTGAAGAACGGAATTATTAAAAGGTTTTAATTTAGGATCCAAATCCAGACCTTTGGTGATGAAATAAGAAAGATTTCCCAATAAGTCAAATGCAATGGGGCTGTCTTCGTCGTAATACAGGTTTTTCCCCATTGACAAAGAGGTTCCCCAGCTTTTGGAATTAGTCGGAATATCACTGAATTGATTTGCGCCTCCATAAGAAACTCCAAATGAATATCCGTTTTTTTCTTTGCCCAGAGTTGCTCCGGACAACTGGCTGTAGAAAAAACTGCTATCAAATATAATAATCAAAATTATAATTAAAAAATTCTTTTTAGATGTCATATCCCGTTTATTGATATTAATTAATAATGTATAAGTGTAATTTAGTGTATGTATATAAAATCATTAAAATTCAAAAATAATATAAAAATTTATAAATTTAATTAAAGTTTAATAATACATTAACAATAATTATAGATAAAAAATTTCTAAGATAAAGAAAAAAACTTATCTTCGTTAGAAAAAAGAGCAAATTATGACAGGTCTTTCTCCACAATCTATAATGATTATAATAGTAGTATATTTTTTAGTATTGATTTTAATATCGTTTTTAACGGGAAAAGAAGATTCTAATGATGTTTTTTTTCGTGCAAAAAGACAAGCTCCCTGGTATTTGGTTGCGTTTGGAATGATAGGGGCTACTTTATCCGGTATTACATTTATTTCAGTACCCGGTTGGGTTGAAGAAAAGAGTTTTGCGTATTTGCAAATGGTAATGGGTTTTGTTGTAGGATATTTTGTAATAGCACTTGTATTGTTACCTATTTATTACAGGATGAATCTTACTTCTATCTATGAGTATTTGAATGAAAGATTTGGAGAGGTATCGCATAAGATAGGGGCTATTTTGTTTTTGATAGCAAGAATTGCGGGAGCTTCTTTACGTTTGTTTTTGGTTGCCGGTGTGTTGCAATTATTGATTTTTGATGAGATGGGAATATCTTTTTGGGTTACCAGTACTATTACAATAGTATTGATATGGGTTTATACATTTAAAGGAGGCATTAAGACAATTATCTTTACTGATACATTACAGACATTATTTATGTTGGTAGCAATGGGGATTTCTATTTTTTTAATAGGAAAGAATTTGGATCTTTCTTTTGGGAAAATGGTTGATGCGGTAATAGAAAGTCCATATTCTAAAATATTTTTCTTTGATGATTATAATGCAGCAAATTATTTTTGGAAACAATTTTTAGCCGGTGTATTTATAGCGATTGCAATGACAGGATTGGATCAGGGAATGATGCAAAAAAACCTTACGGTGAAAAATCTCAAAGATTCACAAAAGAATATGTATTGGTTTTCAATATCTCTGTTTTTTGTTAATGTATTATTTTTATCTCTGGGTGTTTTATTGCTTATGTATGCTAAGCAAAACGGTATTGATTTGGATGCTATGGGTATTAAAGGGGATAAAATATTTCCTTACATTGCCGTAAAAACGGGTTTGGGTATATCAGCTTCCATATTTTTCATATTAGGATTAATTGCCGCAGCTTATTCAAGTGCAGATTCTTCGATGACAGCAATTACGACTTCAATAAGTTTGGATTTGTTGGAGATTGATAAGAAATACCCTAAAGAAAAACAAAAAGGAATCAGAAAGAAAGTCCATATTCTTATATCCTTGTTTTTTATCTTTGTTTTGATTTTATATAAATTGATAATTACCGATAATAGTATTATATCTTCGATTTTTACTTTTGCAGGATATACTTATGGGCCATTGTTGGGAATGTTTAGTTTCGGATTGTTTACTAAATTTCAAATCAAAGATAAATTTGTTCCTATTGTTGTTATTATTTCACCTTTTTTGACATATTTCATATCTATTTTACCTAAAATGATAAACTTGAAATATCAATTTAGTTTTGAACTATTGTTGATTAATGCAGGAATTACTTTTTTTGGTTTATGGCTATTGAGAAAAAAATCCAATGTTAAATAGTGTCTGTCTATAAAATCATGACAGATTAATGCTGCCGGTATTTGCTTGGCTTCATGATTAATCATCTTTTCAAATTTAATCTCTCTGGAAGGATATTAAAATAGCCTGCTGTAAATCATTTTTCAATAATTGCAGGTAGGACTTGAAAGCATGCAATATCATGATTTCAAAGCCGGCTTAATATTGCTTCACTTCATTTGTTATTTTGTTACTATTCATTAAAATCATACCACAAACAATCAAGGAGACTACTTTTTACCCCGCACTTACGTTCGGGGCTATAATATGTCGTCCCGCTGGACTTGTCCTTTTATTTCAATTAAATTTGCGGCATCTTTAAAATTTTACAACATACTAAAATTCAATATTTAGCTATCTTCTATTTCAGTCGTAATTCGTAATTCACCATTCATAATTCATCATTAATTTCTTTTATTTTTTATTTTCCAAACTTTGTCCTTTGAACTTTGTCTTTTGATTTTTTTTTGTAATCTGTCAATAGAGGTACTTGGTCTGAAGTGCTTCATTAGAATGTTTTACCAGTTCAACCGGTTTATATATATTTTAATGACTTTTGGTCTTTTTTCATTATCAATTATCAATTCTCAATTCTCAAATATTTGTCTCATGTTCAAGATGTTATTAAAATTATTATTTTTACGGGTCAGTTGTACTGAATTGTAAAAATATTTAGAAACTCAAGTTTATTATGTTAAGATCTAGCACTCAATAGGAATCTTATCAATTCTCCTTTGGTGTCTTCCTCCTTCAAAATCCGTATTTAAGAATATTTTTACCATTTCTTTTGCTAATCTAAGACTAACAAAGCGTGCAGGCATTGCCAGAATATTAGCGTTGTTGTGTTGACGTGCCAAAGCAGCGAGTTCTTTTTTCCAACACAAAGCAGCACGTATTTTTTGATGTTTATTGGCTGTTATTGCAGCACCGTTGCCGCTACCACACATTATAATACCACAAAATGCTTTCCCGTTTTCCACATCTTCCGCTACAGGATGTATATGGTCCGGGTAATCAGTGGATTCATTACTGTATGCTCCATGATCGATAATTTCGTAATCCATTTTTGTTAACATTTTTATTATGGATTTTTTGTAATCATATCCGGCATGATCACAACCTATTGATATAGTCTTCATCTGTATTGGGTTTATAAATAAAAAACAAACCCGGCAATTACCGGGTTTGTTTGAATTAAATTTTATTGCAATGATTCCCTGTCCATATAGGGTTTGAGCATAGTTTCGATTTTATTTTGATAATCTTTATCATTCAATTTTGGAAGAAGTCTCAAAAGACCTCCGATTGCCAATTGTGTCTTTTGAATTTCCGTATCAAATGAATTTAGATCATCTTTATCCAGCGAATAGAAAAATTGCATATATTGATCAACTTCATTTGCCAAAATATCTATATGTTTTTCCGCTTCTTCGATTTCACCGGCCGATACGAGTACTTCTATAAACGGAATAACCGAATAATCATAAGGGAAATTGTAATGAGGAAAAGCTTCAAAATATTTTTTTGCAAGATCCGCAGCTTTTTTCTTTTCTCCTCTGGCGATAAATTCTTTTGCGCCCCGGGTCATAACCATTTTCATTGCACTGATTTCCGGGCTATAACTTTCGTCTATAAAAGTTTCATGCGTATTGAAATTACCCCATTTCCACTTTGTCATTACATTTTCATAGATTTTATCGGCATCAACTCTACCGCTTCCGTAAATTCCCATTCTTTTGTCACCTTTGGATTTTACAGGGATTATTCTCAATCCCAAACCTTCCAATTCGGTATAATTATTCAAACCCATAAGTTTTTCATTCCTTACAGTGACTGAAAAATATATCGGGCGGTCTCCAAGATTATTTGCAAGGATATCCAATATGGCAATATCATCTTTTGTAAGATATGTTTTTTTATCGAAATTCAAAGGAATACTGTCGACAATATTGGCACTGTCTGCAATACTTACCCAACCTGATTTAATAGCTTTTTCCTTATTGACAGGAATATACATTCTTTGAGTAGGTATATAACTTGGAAATGTATTATTATTTCCTCTTATTGGATGCTTTCCCGCCATAAATTTCAATACTGATTTCAATGGCCATGGTTCTTTCATCTTATTTAAATTAGGATTGTAAAACACCATTTGATTACGTTTATTTCCCCTGATACTATCCGGAGGTATGGATAATTTTATGGCAGGAGAATTATTGACTTTGTTTCTGAGTTTGTTGATGTACCAATCCACAGCTATCAAACTGAGATTTACCACTCTTACATCCGTTCTGATACCTTCGACTTCCTGAGCATACCAAAGAGGATATGTATCATTGTCCCCATAAGTAAATATAATAGCATTTTTATCACAGGAATTAAGGAAATTTGATGCATAATCCCTGGTTGCATAATGAGTCATCCTACTCATATCGTCATAATTCTGAAATCCCATGATAACAGGAGCCGAAAGAACAACAATAAAGGACAATCCGGCAATAACCGTTTTGCTGAATTTTAGTTTTTCTATCAACAAAGAATACAATGCGGGTACAGCCAAACCAATCCACATTGCAAAAGTTAATACCGAGCCGGCTAATACATAATCTCTTTCTCTCGGTTCATTTGGAGGTTGATTGGAATAAATGATAATCCCGATACCTGTGATTAAAAATAAGATTAAAATTGCAAAAAATTCTTTTTTTCTTCTTTGATACTGAAATAATAGCCCAAGAAGTCCGAAGAGGAACGGCAGAAAATAATATGTGTTATGAGCTTGGTCCCTTTTCATTGAGTCCGGTTCGAAAGAAGAATTGTACAATCTTGCGTCATCAATAGGTTTGATACCGGAAATCCAATTTCCTTTTGATACATCCCAGGAAAAATAACCTTGTTTTTTATTTTGTTTACCGATAAAATTCCAAGCGAAATAACGCCAATACATCCATCCCAATTGATATCTAAAGAAAAAAGATAAATTGAATCCCATTCCGGGTCTTCCGTTTTTCTTTGCACCCCAAGCTTCATACAATTTAGTATGAGCTCCGTCATTGTGCCCTATACGGGGAAACCACATCATATCTTTTTCTTTATAGACAGGAGTGATTTTTTCATTGACAATTTCATATTTATCTCCAACTTTTCCATATCGCGGAGTTGTTTCATATTTTTCCGGTTTTGCTTTATAATGCGGACCTCTTAACAATGGTCTCTCTCCGTATTGCTCTCTGTTTAGATAAGGTAAAAGTCTGAATGCATCACTTGGAACATTCATATTGATAGGAGTATCTGCATTAGCTCTTACAACCACTATTCCTATTGTGGAAAATCCGATCACTAATAGTAAAACACTAAGAGAAAATAAATGAATTAAATAATTATTATGTTTTTTGGCATACCATAAGCCCAGATATATCAATCCACCTATGGTGAGAATTGTAGGAATTAGTCCCGAGTGAAAAGCTAATCCTAATGTATTTACAGTAAAAAGCTCCCACCATGTCCATAATGTAGGAATACCTGCAATTATTACTTTAAGCACAATGCCAATCATCAAAACACCAATAACGAGGCTGATAATTATCCCTTTTGTGGTATGGGTTTTATATTTCTTATAATAAAAAAGTAAAGCTATTATAGGAAAAGCCAAAACACTAAGTAAGTGAACTCCTGTAGATAAGGCAATAGAAAATACTGCAAATAACAGCCATCTGTCTGATTCTTTTGTATCGGGCAAATTATACCATTTGAATGCTGCCCAGATAGTAAGTGCAGTAAAGAAAGTCGACATACTATAAACTTCTCCTTCTACTGCTGAAAACCATATCGAAATAGCAAAGGCTGCTGATAATCCGGCAACAAATCCACCACCTGCGACACTTATCATTTGTGCTTTATTCAGTTTACCACCTTTACCTGCAAAGGCCAATTTTCCCAATATGATAGTGGTCCAAGCAATAAACATAGCAGCTAAAGCGGAAAATAATCCGGACATAAGATTTACTGCAAATGCAATATCCGAAGGGTTATCGGATAGTAATTTGGCAATATTTGTAAATAAACTGCCTACTAAAATAAACAAGGATGCTCCCGGAGGGTGAACAACTTCAAGTTTATAAGCTCCGGAAATAAATTCTCCGCAATCCCATAAACTTCCTGTTCTTTCAACGGAGAAATAATAAACAATAAAAGTAATAATGAATACTAAATATCCTGTGATATTAGTTAGTTTTTTGTAATTCATATTAGAATGGTTTTGTATGTTTTGGCAAAAATAGCTATTTTATATGATAAAAATTTAAAACCAGAGAAATTATATTATATTTGTAAATAAATTATTTAAAATTATTTTATAATGAAACTAATTTTTACTATTCTTATTGTCTATTTTGCATATAAAATATTATTTAACACTAAGAAAATAAATCCTCCTCAGGATAATGATAATAGTGTCGGAAAAGATACACAGGCAGAAGATTTTGCGGACTATGAAGAGTTAGATTAATGAGTATGATTTTTATTTAATAATTTTTCGAAATTTTCGAAAAATTTACTGACATGATACCCGTCAGCAAATCCATGATGAATATCAACAGAAACTGGCATAAACCACTTTCCCTCTTTTTGATATACTTTTCCAAAAGTGATTTTAGGGATACTTTCTTTTGTGCCTAATTTGACAGGATGCTTAATTCCTGTAAAAGTTGTCCAAGGTAAAGTTGAAAAATAGATTACATCCATTCTATATCCATCATTAACTTCTCTTAGACCGGTTGATTTTTCTACTTGACTTATTTCATTTTTCAAATTAATATCGAATTGATGATAGTCTTTGTTAAACAAACAAAATGAAAATGCGAAACTATTATCTTTTCTGCCAATAGTTGAAGCACAATGAATTTGTTCGTACATAACTACTTTATTGTCTAAAATTCGAAATTTGAATTCTTCTATTTGGTTAATGACAATTAGAGCTTTATGTAAATATGATGAAAAAAAGGATGTTTTTTGGCTTTTAGCTTTTAGATAATCAGAAGTGCATTCAACCCGGGAGACAATCCCTAAAAAAGGATCTTCATATTTTGAATAAAAGTCAAAGTATTCTTTTCTTTTCCAGTTATTGGTATTGATTAGTTTCATGTATTTAAAATTTTATAAATAATGAATATGAGACTATTCTAAAATTTTTGTAAATAATACCAAACCGATTCGTTTATACATGATTTTTTTTAATCGTATTTGTGTATGTATTTTATGATTAATAAATTTCATGTTAATTTTAAGATGAACATTATAAATTATAAATAACTTCTACATTTTCTAATTTACCTTTTATCTGAACTTGAGGTTTGGCAATTTTAACTTCTATATTTGAAATTTTGGAAAATGAATTTTTTATAGCATGTGCAATGTTGTAAGCTATACTTTCAATAAGTTTATACTCTTTATTTAATTCATTTTTACATATATCATATACTTTTACATAATTAATTGTTTTTTTGATATTGTCATTAAGTGCAGCTTGTGTGAAATCAAAATCAAAAGATACACTTATTACAAAAAGTTGTTTTATTTTTCTTTCGGAATCGGGAACTCCATGAAAACCATAGAACTCCATATTGTTTAATTTTATTTTACCAGATTTCATAGTTAGATTTTTGGTAACTACTCGGGAAGAATCATTTTGGCAAGTTTTTTCAGCCTCAACCCGGTGATTGAAAATGCAAATGTATGCTTTATTTAATTGGTGTTGTTAATAAAACACTAAAATTTTTATATTTGTCAGGTCAGAATATTTTATGAGCTTAAGATATTTTAAAAAATGTAAAACGATGATATTTAAAAGAAAAATATAGAAGATTTTATTAGAAATTTGATATTGCATTTTTTCTGTATTACATTTTTATTTTAAATTATTTATAATTCAAATTATAGTGAAACTAAAAAATGTTTGTATTTTGCGGGTATTTATTGGTAAAATCGCGGATTATGAATCAACAATTTGTTCTTATTGATTATTTGATTTTCGGATTATATGCGGTAGTAATCTTATTTGTCGGGTTATTTATGTCCAGGACTAAAAAGGGTGAAGTAAAAACTACGGAAGATTATTTTTTAGCTGGAAAAACTTTACCTTGGTGGGCTATTGGAGCGTCCTTAATAGCTGCTAATATATCAGCTGAGCAATTTATCGGAATGTCGGGCTCTGGATTTGCGGTTGGATTGGCTATCGCATCGTACGAGTGGATGGCTGCATTGACTTTGATTATTGTGGGAAAATATTTCTTACCGGTATTTTTAAAACAAGGAATATATACCATACCGGAATTTGTGGAAAAACGGTTTAATACTTCATTAAAGACTATTTTGGCTGTTTTTTGGATATCCCTTTTTGTTTTTGTTAATCTGACTTCCGTGATTTACCTGGGAGGCAAAGCTCTTGATACAATTTTAAGTGTGGGAGACGGTTCTGATATAGTATTATATATGTTAGGTTTGGCTTTATTTGCTGCTGCATATTCGGTTTGGGGTGGATTATCTGCAGTTGCATGGACAGATGTTATACAAGTTGTTTTACTTATTGCCGGAGGACTTATTACGACTTTTATAGCATTGAATCATGTTACTGTAACAGGTGGTATTTTGCATGGTTTGGAACATATTTATGATGTAGCGGGGGATAAATTTCACATGATAATAAGCAGGGACAATCCTGAATTTTCAAATTTGCCCGGTATTGCGGTTTTGATTGGAGGTATGTGGGTGGCGAACTTATATTATTGGGGTTTTAATCAATATATTATTCAGAGGGCATTGGCGGCAAAATCACAGAAAGAGGCTCAAAACGGAATTGCTTTTGCTGCATTTTTGAAAATAATTGTACCCCTGATTGTTGTTATTCCCGGTATAATAGCTGCCGTTATGTATAAAGAAAATATTGCCGGTGCTATTGATTCATTTGCAAATAACGGCAGTATCCAGCAATTCAGGGTGAATTGCTAAAAAAAAGTACAAAAAAGATGTATTAGCCAAAAGGCATGATAATGTTGAGCCAATTTTGGCATCTTTGTTTTTCCAGCCTTATT
>Ga0256833_1001693_pt1 | contig 15985 bp, 15 predicted proteins | sample 356284metaG_FD_190535 | JGI IMG/M metagenome (GOLD analysis project Ga0256833, IMG submission 190535) | Hydrothermal vent microbial communities from Mid Atlantic Ridge, Atlantic Ocean - 356-284 | ecosystem: Environmental > Aquatic > Marine > Hydrothermal vents | place: Atlantic Ocean: Mid...
TTGTTGAATTATACAATTATCGACTTTAAACAAAAAGACACTATTATCATAAAAAAAGAAAAACGACCGGTCAAAAGAATAAAAAAATCAGCTTTTGTAAAGATAAACAATTCATTATATCAGGATATTACGGATAAAAATTTAAGTCCCAAATTAGCTATGGAATTAAGCAATATATATGCTTGGACGGTAGATTTTTTTCATTTAAACAAAGGAGACGAATTCAAAGTTATCTATGATGACTTATACATTGAGGATACTTTATACGGGGGTATCGGAACTATTTATGCCGCTGTTTTTAAATACGGAGGAAAAAAATTTTACGCTTTTCGTTATCCTTCGGATTCCGTAACCGGTAATTTTGATTATTATGACGAACAAGGGAGAACCCTTCGGAAACAATTTTTAAAAGCTCCTTTGAAATTCGGACGTATCAGTTCCAGATATAATATGCACCGGTATATAAAATATTACGGACGTGTAAAACCCCATTTGGGGACCGATTTTGCCGCTCCTATTGGTACCCCTATTATGGCAACTGCAAACGGTGTAGTGATAAAAAAAGGATATACTTCCGGCAATGGGAATTATATAAAAATAAAACATAATGCTACTTATGCCACACAATATTTACACATGAGCAAATTTGCCAAAGGAATTCATGTAGGCAGTGTTGTAAAACAAGGAGAAATTATAGGTTATGTCGGAATGACCGGACATGCCTCGGGTCCGCATGTTTGTTACAGGTTTTGGAAACACGGAAAACAAGTGGATGCCCTCAAAGAAAAAATGCCTCCGGCTAAACCTATCGATAGTACACGCTTGAAAAAATATCTTACAGATATACAAAGCATAAAAAAACAATTAGATAGTATTCAATAAAAATGCTTATGAAAAACTTACTTACAAAAATTTTTATATTGCCGTTGATTTTGGCACTATTCTCTTGCTCGTCAACTACTCCCGGAAAAGAAAAAAATATCAATCAGGTTATAACTTTTAGAAAAGACGGGGTAGTTAATATTATTGATAATGGTAAAATCATTGCCAAATTTGATATGGAGATTGCCGATGACGAATATGAAAGAGAAACCGGACTTATGTATAGAAAAAGTATGAAAAACAACCAAGCAATGCTATTTGTTTTCGAAGATAGTCAACCACGGTATTTTTATATGAAAAACACTTATATACCTTTGGATATTATATTTATTGATGCCAATAAAAAAATTGTTCATATTGCCAAAGATGCCAAACCCTTGGACGAAACTACACTCCCCTCAAAATTTCCCTCCAAATATGTTTTGGAAATCAAAGGAGGGCTTTCAAATAGCCTGGGAATTAAACCCGGAATGATTGTAAATTGGACAACCAATTGATAAGATAAAGATTAAACAGAACCTGACTAAAATTCGGGATTTATTCCAAAACCTATTCCTTTTTTTGTTACAATAATATTTTTACCGATTTTCTTTCTTAAATTATTCATATGAACATCCAAAGTTCTATCTCCAACAATCACATGATCACCCCAAACCGAACGATAAATTTCTTTTCGAGTAAAAATTTTGGTTTTATCGCTTACCAACAAGTTCAATAATTCATATTCTATTCTGGTTAAATCCAGATCTTTTCCTTTTTTGGAAACTTTATGTTTTTTCTGATTTATGATTAATGACCCCAATTTTATTTTCTTTGATTTTTTTTCCTCCGAAATTTTATGAGTTATCAAATATTTATTTATTTTGGATTTAATAATTTCTTTACCCCAAGAAATTCCTATAAAATCATCCAAACCTGTTTTATAAGCAGGCACAATAAAACCGACTGTTACTTCCGTATATAACCAAACTTCCGTTCTGGAATTGTAAACATTATGTTTAACAAAATCAATCCAATTGAGCATTTTTTCATCTTTATAATGAACAATTACTAAATTTACCCATCCTTTTTTCAAAATGTTTTTAGCATCCTTTTTGGTTTTTTCAAAAATTATGAAATAATCCTCAAAAATTTCTTGAAATTGTTTTTGAGCTTTTTTATTAAAACCCAAACATAAGATTACTTTTTCCATAAAAAACGATTATTTGCAAACAAATTTACATTATTTTTTTATTATAGCTACAATAAAAAAAACCGCCAAATATAGACGGTTTTTTTTAGTTATTAGGATTAACAGAACAAGTTAAATTTTTTAACACCACAAAAGTATTAATAGCTGTTTATAAAAAATTCCAAAAAACCATAAACGATAAACTTCATTTTATGAAATTCATATTTGGATTAACCTAAAACAAAATTTTATAATTTTAGAATTTTAAAGGTTATGGCTTTACTTGCTTTTCTCTTTATCAAACTCAAAAGATAATATCCGGCAGGCAAGTGTTTGATAGAATAATGTGCTATATTATTATGAAGCATTCTTTGCATTACCTGTTTTCCCGTGATGTCAAAAATATAAATTTCATAATCCCCTGTTTCCGGAAATTCTATATTTATAAAATCGGAAATAGGATTAGGAAAAACTTTTACTCCTTGCAATTGAGAATAATCCTCTATTCCCAAAAGGAAAATTAAATCAGGTCCTACAAAGCCTTCAGATAGATGTGCATTTCCTACTGTGCTTTCTTGCACCCCGATTTCACCCAAGGAATAAACCATATAGGTATTCCCCGATGTTGCCGAACCGCCACCTGCCGACAAACTGCTTTTTCTTAAAGTAGTTTGTCCATAGCCGATTATAAACAACAGTATTGTTAGTATGCTTATATATTTTTTCATAGCTTTTTTATTTTTTGAATACTACAAATTTTACTGCTGGTGGATCTGCATAAGAATTCGTGTCAATATTTCTGATATATATTTCAAAATAATCATCGTATTGCGTAGTACTAGCATTGTATAAACTACCTTGAGAAGTTGCTATTGCAATATAATTATCAGCACTTCCCGGTGAATTCGCAAATGCTACCCTATATCTACCCGTTGATAATCTATTTACAGCAAAACCGGACGAACAAGCATTTTGATATGGAGTTCCCTGACCATTAAAATATCCATAAATATAAGCTTTCATATCGGCATCTCCGCTATCACTACCATACAATTTGTCTTCTACTGTCAAATATCCGGGAATTCTAATTCCATCAGCTCCTTCAAATTTTAATGCCATGCTACTTCCATAATAAAAACCAAATCCATCAGTAGTTGTGTTTTTTAAATAATAATTATAATTATTATTAACATGAATATCAAATTTTAGTCCAATATCGTCTCCGTTTAAAAATTCAATATACCTATCTTGTTTTGCCAAAAATTCCGCTTGCTTAGAATAAATAGATACATTTGAATATGGAACGGATTCAAAAACTTCATCAGTAACAAAATTTTGATAACCTGAACCTGTATCAATTGCAATATCATATCTCAATTCATTTATTCCGGGGGTTGTTTTCCAATCTATATTATTATAAGTAGTTATACCTCCTGTCATTTGTCCTCTGCCAATTACTATGGAAAAGATTCCATATTCATCTGTATGGACATTGGTATGTTCCTCTTCGTAAAGATCTATTGTTTGAATAAAAGGAATCGTTTCATGCAAACTAATAGTAACCTTTACATTTATATTAGCATTTGCCATAGGACCATTATTATCAGACAATAATCCTTTATAATTAATATATTTTTTCTGTGCATTTGCTAAAAATCCCATTAATATGAATGCAATTAAAACAATTCTTTTTTTCATAATAATCTGTTTTTTAGTTATTTACAATACAAAAATACATTATAAAAATTTCTTTTTGTAAAAGAATTAATTAACTTAATAGCTCAGTTTATAAAGTATAAATTTTAATTTATGAATGGATTGTTATAAAATCATCTTTTCCATTCTATAACTTTTAAATTTCGTATTTTCGCATTATCAATATCAAACAAAAGAAGTGTTCTTAATTTATGAAATCCCGATTTTCCGGCAGCTCCCGGGTTCATATGAAGTAAATTGTATTTTTTATCAAACATTACTTTGAGAATATGTGAATGCCCGCTGATAAAAAGCCCGGGGTGATATTTTTTTAATAAAGTGGGGATATTTTTGGCATATCTGCCCGGATATCCACCAATATGAGTCATCAAGACTTTTAGACCTTCTATTTCAAAAAAATTAAATTCGGGAAATTCAGCTCTGGCTTTACCTCCGTCAATATTACCGTAAACCGCTCGTAGAGGTTTCAGTTTTTTAATGGTATCGGTTACGGAAATATCTCCAATATCTCCGGCATGCCAAACCTCGTCCACTTGTTTAATATATTTGAGCATATCATCATCCAAATAACCATGGGTATCGGACAATAAAAGAATTTTTTTCATTAGTTTTGTATTTTACTACAAAAATACGATGAATTGCGTTACTTTTTAGAATTGGCATATAAAGGAACTGATTTTCACGGCTGGCAAGAGCAACCCAATGCCGTAAGTGTGCAAAGCACTATTGAAGATGCACTGAGTTTATTGCTTAAAAAACCTACTAAAATCATCGGTGCCGGAAGAACGGATGCCGGTGTTCATGCCAAACAAATGTTCGCCCATTTTGATTCCGAGCCAATCGTGGATTTAATGGAACTGAAAAGACGATTAAATTCTTTTTTGAATACGGATATCGTTATACATAATATACATAATGTAACCCACCAAGCCCATGCACGCTTTGATGCCATTTCCAGAAGTTATGAATATCATATCCATCAAGAGAAAAATCCTTTTCTACAAGACTTATCTTGGTATTTCTCACTTCCTTTGGATATGGAAGCTATGAACAAAGCCGCTCAAAGTTTATTGTCTTTTAAGGATTTTAAAAGTTTTTCAAAATCCAAAACAGATGTTAAAACATATATCTGTAAAATTGAAAAAGCTTATTGGAAAAAAACAGATAAGCAATTAATTTTTCAAATAACTGCCGACCGTTTTCTAAGAAATATGGTGCGTGCAATTGTCGGGACTTTAATCGATGTAGGATTGGGAAAAATCAGCTATGATAAATTTATAGAAATTATAGAATCAAAAGACAGAACAAAAGCCGGTTTCTCAGTTCCGGCGGAAGGATTGTATTTAACTCGGATAATTTATCCACAAAAAATATTTATCAATGGAAATACTTAGGCAAGCATTATCCGGTTTTTTAACCGGAATTATTTTATTGGGATTAATAGTTTTGATTTTTAGAAAGAAAAAAGATGAAAGTAATAATAATTACAAAAACTGACTTTTTATATAAAATTATCGATAAAAAAACTTAGTTTTGTAGTCATTGAAAAAAATTATTAATAACTATGGAAAATATCATTATATTATTATTTATTCTCGGATATATAGCGATTGCCACCGAACATTCATTAAAATTGGACAAAACGGTTCCGGCATTACTTACTGCTGCTATTCTATGGGCATTATTGGCTATTGGTTTTCATGAGGGTTGGTTTTCAATCATTGATCCCGAAGGGCATGTTTATAATTTTTTGCAACAAGGGGAAACAGCCCAAGAAGGTTTTCATAATACCTTAATGCATCATCTGGCAAAAACGGCTGAAATTCTGGTTTTCTTGACAGGAGCTATGACTATTGTGGAAATTATTGACCTCCACAGAGGCTTTGAAGTTCTTAAAGAATATGTAAAAACCAACAGCAAAAGAAAACTTTTATGGATTATCGGTTTTATTGCCTTCTTTTTATCCGCCGTCATCGATAACTTAACTGCTACAATCGTATTAATTACGCTATTGCGAAAATTGGTCAAAAACAAAAATACCAGACTTTGGTATGCCGGTCTGATTGTTATAGCCGCCAATGCAGGAGGTGCATGGTCTCCTATCGGTGATGTTACCACCACAATGTTATGGATAGCCAAAAAGGTTTCGGCAGCTGGACTTATTGAACATGTTTTTATTCCTTCAGTTCTTAACTTTGCTTTGCCCTTTGCCATTGCATCCTTTTTACCTGTTTTCAACGGATCTATCAAAGAATCCGGAGAAGATAAAGAGTTTGAAAAAGCCGAAAAATTACTCAGTAGTAAAACCATGCTATATTTGGGTTTGGGAATGATACTTTTTGTTCCGCTTTTTAAAACCGTAACACACCTCCCCCCTTATTTGGGTATGATGTTATCCTTGGGAATCGTTTGGTTAGTCTCCGAATATATACACCCCGAAGAAGATTTTACCGAAGAACGAAAACATCTTTATTCGGCTCATAAAGCTTTATCGAGAATTGAAATTTCCAGTATTCTATTTTTCTTGGGTATTTTATTGGCAGTTGGTGCATTGGAAGCTTTGGTTTACGGTTCCATTAACGGCGAACAAATGGGAAGTTTAAGATATCTTGCCGAAGTTTTACAACAAACTTTACCCAATACGGAGATAGTTGTTGTCTTATTGGGAATTCTTTCCGCTATCGTTGATAATGTGCCTTTGGTAGCTGCATCTATGGGAATGTTTGATTTGCCCACCGATCATATCATTTGGCATATGATCGCTTATTCTGCCGGTACCGGTGGTAGTATTTTGATTATCGGTTCGGCCGCCGGAGTTGCCGCTATGGGTATGGAAAAAATCAACTTTTTCTGGTATATGAAAAAAATATCCTGGTTGGCATTCTTAGGGTTTCTCTTTGGATTTGTAGCTTTTTGGATAGAAAAATTAGTTGCTTATTAGTATTCCATAAATTGTGATAACTAATAATTTTTCGTATGATATAGAAATTCCGTAAATGTTGGGAGTCTCGTAATGTCAGGTCGAGTGATTTTTCGAGTATACGAGAAAAATAGTATTGAGACCTATGATAGTTGTTTTGAATAAAAAGTTCTCAATACAACAATCTCGTTTCTAATATTTTTACTCAAACTAATATTGAACTTAAATATTTGAAAATATTTCAATTAAATAATGAGGGCACCATTTCATTGGAACCCTCATTTATTTTTTTATTGCAAGCTACTACATATTATTTCTTAATAAAAGATTTGGAAAAGCTTCCGGAATGGGTTTGAATTTGATAAAGATAATTTCCTTTGGCAGTAAAATTTAATTTGAATGTTAATTTATTTTCACCTTGTGTTAAATTATATTTTTTTGTCTGTATTAATTTTCCTTTCAAATCAAAAATGTTAATATTTATTTCTTCGGGCTTTTGAGCTATAATTTTAAAATTCAACTGATTATATACAGGATTTGGAAATGCGACAAGCTGTTCTACAGATAGATTTTCGGTTCTTCCGGTATTGTAATGAAGCACGATATTATCCAGTTGCAAAGTATCTCCAATTTCTTCACCATTTGTTGCAACAAATACCAATTTATCAATAGTTTGTGATATTTGGACGGGAATATTCACTTGTTGGAAACCGTTGGTTGAATGGTCTAAAAAATGACTATACCCGGCAATAATATTTTCATTGTTTTTAAAAATAAAATAAATTTCCGCACTATCATTCGGGTCATTAGAAACCTGAATATAATTGACATCAAATGAAATTTGGTCGGGAGCAGTAGTTAAGGATAGTCCTCCTTGTGGTGGCCAAACATCTAAATTATCCTCACCATTTGTTACAAAAGAAATCATATCCAAACCATATAGCATAGGAGTATGATTTAATTGAATAGCATAATTTCCCGAAGTTGAGCTGGTGATTTTTTGAATTGGTGGAGGATTTTCTCCTACATCAAATATTAAAGTTGAAACATAGCCAATTGGTTCATCAATAACGATTTCATCCCAGTTTTCAAAATCATTATTTTGGATGGCTTGAATTTCATTGCCATTATAATAAAATTTAATATTATCAAATTGTATCCAAGAATTCGGGATTATTTGACCATCATAATGACTACTTGCCGCCCATACTCCAATTTTATCTGGAAAAATACCCGACGGAAATTGTGTGTTTATAGTAAATTTTGTCCAAGTATTTGTATTATCTATATTTGTAAAATCTTTATTTCCTTCCAAGATAGTTTGTCCGGAATTTTCAAAAACGACATGAAATTTAGCCAAATTCCCCGGCATTAAATTTGCTTTATAATAACCAACGATAGAATCAACTTGTGAAGTAAAAGGAACTACAAGTTCTCCGTTTTCAGGATCATTATTTGCAAAATATCCAAATACATTTTCTCCGTCAAAAACCAAATCTTGGGTGATTAGTTTTATTGAATATGAACCCGAATAAGCATCCGTTGAACGCTCAACACTTTCACTTCCAAAACCTTGTAAGGAAGTATAAAAGTCCGATGGTGAATAGTAGGTTTCACTATTCCATTGTTCAAAATCTTGATTAACGAATTGTTGTCCGTTAAAATTTATTGCTTGAAGCAATAATACCATAATAAATAAGTATTTTTTTTTCATAATAAATATTTTTATATCCTCAAAAATATAACATATATTTTATATTAAGTATTAAGCAATATATAAAATTATTGTAAATATTTATAAAAAAACTTCATTATTTAATATTCTTTGGGGATAAGAAATTTATGCCAAACCAAATTTCCATTATAAGCCAAAGCCTTCATTTCATCTTCTCCCGGAAATATATAAACAGGGGCTAAAAATTCTACATAAGATTTAATTTGTTCGGTTATTTTTTGTGAATGTGCAAGCCCACCCGTTAAAATAATGGCATCTATTTTTCCCCGTAAAACAACCGCCATCTCTCCGATATATTTACTAATTTGGTAAGTCATGGCTTGAATAACTTCTTGCACATAAGCTTCTTTTGATTGTTCCAATGCTTTCATATCGTTTGTTCCCAAATATGAAACTATTCCGCCTTGTCCTACCAACATTTTTTCCATTTCTCGTAAGGTATATTTTCCTGAAAAAGCTTCTTTAAGCAAATCACCGGTAGGAAGTGTTCCGCTACGCTCGGGGGAAAAAGGTCCTTCACCATCCAATGCTTGATTGACATCCACTACTTTTCCTTTTTTATGAGCTCCTACTGAAATACCACCGCCCAGATGAACAATTATCAAATTCAAATCCTCATAGTTTTTGTTTTGTTCGGCGGCAAAACTTCTGGCAACCGCTTTATGGTTCAATGCGTGAAAGATACTTTTTCGTTCAAAATTTTTATGACCTGAATATCGCGCAATTTTTTGCATTTCATCTACCACGACCGGATCGGCAATATAAACATTGGTTTTGACGGGTGATAAATTATATCCCAAAACAGCTGCCAAATTACTGGCGTGTTTTTTGGGCGCATTTTTTAAATCCTTTATCATTCTTTCATTAACTTGATAAACCCCCGATTCAACAGGCCTTACCAATCCGCCTCTGCACATAAACAAATCAATTTTATTTAAAGAAATATGGTAATGGTTTAAAAAATTCATTATTTTTTCCCGACGAAATTCTATCTGGTGTTCAAAATCGTTTAAATTCAGCAATTCTTCAGGATTATGATTTATTGTTACTTTATATTTTTCACTTTCCGCCTCATACAAAGCTAATTTTGTACTAGTGGATCCGGTATTGATAACTAAAATTTGCGGATGAATAATTGCCATAATTATTTATAATTTACCGAAGCGGCTGCTAATAAAATACTATTTAATTTTGTTTCTTCCGAGTCCGCTCTTGAAGTCAAAACGATGGGAAAATGAGCGCCCAAAACAATTCCCGCCACTTTTGCACCGGCAAAAGCAACCAAAGATTTATATAAAATATTTCCCGATTCTACATTCGGAACCAAAAGGATATCAGCATCTCCGGCAACTTCACCCCCCAAATTTTTTTGTTTTTTACTTTCCAAACTAATGGCATTATCAAAAGCCAAAGGACCGTCAACCAAACAATTTTTTATTTGTCCCCTTCTTTGCATAATGGATAGCAAAGCCGCATCCAAAGTAGATGGCATTTTTTCATTAACCATTTCAATAGCAGATAAAGCGGCTACTTTAGGTTTATGAACACCTATTTTTCTAATAAAATTTACTGCATTATTTAAAATATGAACTTTATGTTCCAAATTAGGTAATATATTGAGTGCCACATCAGTTATGGAAAGTAATTTGTGATAATTGGGAATTTCAAACAAAGCAAAATGTGACAGAAAAGAGCGATACTGAATACCATATTCTTTATTTAAAACTCCTTTTAATAATTGTGCTGTAGTTACTTTTCCTTTCATCAAAATATCTGCCTTGCCATTGACAACCAATTCAACTGCTTTTTGAATTATTTGTCTGTCATCGCTCAAATCAAAGATTTCAAAATTGGATAAATGCTTACAATCATCCGCCATTTTTTCAATTTCTTCTTTTCGCCCGACCAAAATAGGTTCTATTACCCCCATTTTATAAGCTGCCAATACAGCATCCAACGAATGTTCGTCCCCGGCAGCAGCCAAAACCAATTTTTTGGGTTTATTTTTTAAAGCTAATTTTTTTAAATCTGTTATTTTATTAAGTTCATTTAACATTATTATAAATTTTTTTGCATTGAATTTTTATTATTATTCTATTTTATTGTCCAATTTTCATTAAAAATTTTATCTGCTTTTACCTTTATTTTATTTAATATACCCTGAAAGTTCATAACCCAAAGCTACTGCAAAAAGTCCAACTATTAAAGTAGTCGTAAAGTAGGCTGCAAATAGTAAATACCTTCCGTTTTGTATCATCACCAGGTTTTCAAAAGCAAAGGATGAAAAGGTTGTAAATCCACCCAAAAAACCGGCAATTAGCAAAGCTTGATAATCATGACTAAGGTTTAAGTTCCGTAAATTATAACCAGCCAATAAACCAATTAACAAACTTCCTAAAACATTTACCAAAAAAGTTCCGTAAGGTGTGAGAAAATCATTTTTGTTTAGTGCCAATCCAATGAGATATCGAAAAATGCTTCCTAATCCACCACCTAAAAAAACCAATAAAATTTTAATCATGCTAAAAAAATTATTTAATTATTTTCACTAGTATTCTCTTCTGAATCTATTAAAATAACAGGAATATAAATTTCCGTTACCCAATCCGCCGGATTTGGCGACAAAGTATGTCCTTTGGTATAGATTTCAAATGAAAAACGTGTTTGATCCCTGACCAAACTATCGTTTTTTTGCAGGTATTCATAAGTTTGTTGCCAAGCTTCGGGCAAAAATTTATAATCACCTTTATATATAGCCCGTAAATATTTACCTCCAGGTGTTTTTCCCGTTAAAATATCTTCTTTTTTTACCTCAATTTTTTCCATGGTAGGAATACAAGAAGAAAAAATTACCGAATTGTTTTCCAAATCATATTTTTCATAAACCGTAAAAGGTTTGCCATTCATTTTGATATGATTTTTTATCGCATATAATAAAACTTTCGGCAAAATACTATCCATAGTTTTCCCTAAATTATCCATTTTGCAACTGGCTGTTTTATACAAATAATAGGTTGTTCCCAGATCTACAATTGTATCAATCTCAGTAGTATGTTTTTCCATATCTTCATGAACAGCTTTGTCAATTCTTTCCAATCCTCTGGTCAACAACGGTCCAATCATGGCATCCATTTCCTTGGCATAAAATCTTTGCATCAACGGCAATTCTCCTTTAACTGTCCAAGTCAGGCGAGTTCCATTATCAACCGAAGAAATTTTCCAATAAAAATCTTGCATCTGATCTTGATTTCCCATAGTTTGTATAATAACTGAATCCGGCTTTAAACTGATATGTGTAATTTTTTGAGGGTTTCCTTTTTCATCAGCAAAACGTAAATAATCTCCTTCCTTATTGGTTGTATTTGAAAATTCGAATTTCATCATACTGTCCTTTTCTTTCCAAGGAGACCATTTTTCCCAATTTTTCAAATTAGCAATCTGATTATAAACCAAATTTGCCGGTGCTTTAATAATTCGCGAACGCTTAACCGTAAAAGAATCATCCAAACTAAAAATATATACAGATAGAATAACAGCCAATACAACAATAGTAAAAAATGTATATTTTATTTTTTTCATTTATATATATTTTAACTTTACAAAGATACAATATAACCGACATTAATTGAGTAATTTTTATGAATTCTTTAATAGATGTTCTCATAAAAAATACTTTTCTTTGCAGAATACTATATACTATGAAAAATTTTTGGAATAATCTACCGGATAAAATCAAAGGCTATCTTCTGACTTTTATTGGTATATTGGCAATGTCCAATGTTTTTATTTTCAGCAAAGCTGCACTTCAAGAGGTAAAATTGCCACAATTCGGTTTTTATTGGTTTTTAACCGGTTTTCTGTTGACCTTAATTTTGGCATTCTACAAAGATTCTTTTCGGATATTAAAAAATTTTTCTAAAAAAGATTATCTTTTATTGATTTTTTTTGGTTTATTGGAAGTTATTTCCACCACTCTATTCTTTAAATCAATTCAAACAATGCCCAATCCAAGTATTGTTGCTTTTATGGGCAATTTAGGACCTGTTTTTGTTTTGATTTTAGGATTTTTAATTCTGAAAGAAAGGTTTAATATATGGGAACTTATAGGAATTTTTATTACACTAACAGCTGCTTTTCTATTGAGTTATAATCCCGAATGGATTCATTGGAACGAAATGTTTATCAAAGGAAGTGAATATGTATTGGGCTTTACGTTTTTATTTGCCGTAAGTTCTATTCTAATGAAACTTAATGTGGTTAAATTTTCACCCATTATTTTAGCACTCAACCGCACACTTTTCTTATTCCTCTTTTCACTAATAATATTATTGTCTAAAAATATGAGTTTTAAAATATCGGTTAGTGCATTAAAAAATATTTTTGTCGGCTCATTTTTAGGACCATTTCTCACGGCAATTGTTGGCTTATATGCCTTGAAATATATAGAAGTAAGTCGAAAATCAATCTTATCTTCCACCAAAGGACTATTTGTTTTGCTGGGTAGTTACTTATATTTTGGAAAATTTCCAAGTCAAATCCAAATTATCGGCGGCATACTGTCAATTATTGGAGTAACACTTATAATTACAGGAAAAAAATTGTTGAAAGAAAAGAAATTGTAACCAAATATACCTTTTTTTAATCAAAATATTATTACTTTTGCAAGGTTAATGGCGACGAGTATAAGTTGCTGAAACTTGACAGCATGAAGAATAACAAAAAAATTGTAGATAATGTTCTCGACCTTATTGGTGATACACCAATGGTAAGATTAAACAAAATTACAGAAGGTCTAACCGGAAATTATTATGCAAAATTAGAATCCTTCAATCCGGGAGATTCGGTTAAAGACAGAATAGCAAAATATATTATTGAAAGAGCCGAAGAAGAAGGAAGAATTCAACCCGGTGGAACTATTATTGAAACAACTTCGGGTAATACCGGATTTAGTTTGGCTATGTTAGGCGCAGTAAAAGGTTATAAAGTGATTCTAGCAGTAAAAGACAAAGCCACCGAAGATAAGATTAATATGCTCAGGACCATGGGGGCCGATGTATATGTCTGTCCCTCGGAAGTTCCTGCCGAAGATCCGCGTTCTTATTACTCCGTTGCCCAACGATTACACGAAGAAAATCCCGGTTCTTTATATGTAAATCAGTATTTTAACGAACTCAATATCAAAGCACATTATTTTTCATCGGGAAAAGAAATTTGGGAACAAACTGAAGGAAAAGTTACTCATGTAATTGCTTGTGCCGCAACAGGCGGAACAATTTCGGGAATTGCACGTTATTTAAAAGAAAAAAATCCGGAAATTAAGATTCTCGGAGTAGATGCTTATGGCTCTGCTTTGAAAAAATACCACGAAACAGGAATTTTTGATACCAACGAAATTTATTCTTACAGAATCGAAGGTTTGGGAAAAAACTTAATTCCAACCGCTACGGATTTTGATTTGATCGATTATTTTATGAAAGTTACCGATGAAAATGCCGCTTACAAAGCTCGTGAATTGGCTCTTAAAGAAGGGATTTTTGCCGGATATACCAGTGGAGCAGCCTTAGAAGCAGCTCATTTATACGAAAAAGCAGGTTTTTTTGACGAAAACAGCGAAATAGTGATAATATTCCCCGACCACGGCTCCCGTTATATGGGTAAAATGTATAGCGACAAATGGATGATGGCACAAGGATTTACAAAATTTATGGATTTGGAAAAAAAACGTGAAGTGGAATTTGTTAAATAATTCTTTACTTAATTTAAAGAATAATAAACGCCAAAAGATATAATTTTGGCGTTTTTTTGCTTCCATTTATTTCAAAATTATCAACAATTGATTTTATAGATTATTGAGTAATTATTGTATTATTAATAATTTATCGAATAAAAGTAAAAAAATGTAAAACTTACTATATAATATAAACTATTTTTAAACATTATTAAAATTCTATAAATTGCTTGGTGTTAAAAACTTTTCTGTTAATTCATTATTAATTAATATAATAAACAATTTATTTTTTTATTTTTACACTAAACATACAACAAGTCATATTTTTATGAAAAAAATACTTTTTACTTTTATCTTAATTTACCAAATTTCATTTGGACAAGCCCCCACCGCTTATTACGATGCTGCCAATGGCAAAACCGGTTATGAATTGAAAACGGCTTTAAAAGATATTATAACCAACGGACATACCGACCAAGGTTATGATAATTTATACACATTATATGAAAGCTCCGATACGGATTCATATTATGAAAATGACAATACTGTTTTGGATATGTATTCTGAAAAACCATCCGGTGCAGATGCTTATGAATATACACATGATACAGATAAATGTGGCGATTATCAAGGAGAAGGAGGTTGTTATAATAGAGAACATATTATGCCACAAAGTGTATTTAATTCTGCTTATCCTATGAAATCTGACGGACACTTTGTTGTTCCAGCTGATGGTTATGTTAATAATAGGAGGAGCAATTATGCTTTCGGCATTGTCAATAATCCTGATTGGACATCAAGCAATGGAAGTAAGGTGGGGGCTAATTCAACTACCGGATATTCTGGTACCGTGTTTGAACCCATAGACGAATTCAAAGGGGATATTGCACGTATGCTTTTTTATTTTGCAACAAGATATGAAGATCAAGTAGCTAATTGGAATCATGATATGCTTAATGGAACTTCCGATCAAGTTTTTGCAGATTGGTTTTTAGAAATTTTATTACAATGGAATCAAGATGATCCGGTTTCTCAACGTGAAACCGACCGTAATGAGGCTGTATATAACTATCAAGGAAATAGAAACCCTTTTATTGATCATCCCGAATGGGTAAATGATATTTGGGGACAGAATAATAATAATAGCAATGGTAGTAATTCTTCAAATTCTACTAATATTATTGCCATTCAAGATTTCGAAGGCACTTCGCCACAATGGAATTATACGGAGCACGATAGTGGATATTCTTGTTTTACAGTAAATACAAATTATCAAAATAATTCGACCAATTCCTTGCAAATAAAAGGAACAAATAATCATAATGCCGACCCTTATATAGAATTAGATAATATCGATATCAGCAATTATACCAATGTAAAATTGTGGGTATATTTTGCGGCGCATGGTCCCGATGGCAGTGATGATTTATGGCTGGATATTTCTTATGACAACGGTTCTTCTTGGAACTCAACAAAATTAGTTGATGGTTATGGTGATTGTAATTTGAATTTCGGAGATACTAATGCAAGCGACCCTACTACAGTTTCCCCTAATCCTTATTCCGTAGATATTCCTGATACTGAAAATCAGATTATGGTCAGAATCAGATTTGATGAAAGAAGTGGAAAAAATAACACTTCCGATTATTATTATGTTGATGATATAAAATTAGTTGGCGATACAAATTCTTCCAACGACACCGATACCGAAGTTTACGATACAAACAATCAACCGGCTGCCGGTAGTATTTCTTCAACCATTGACACTCCCGGAGAAGCTATCGAGGTTTTCAATATGGAAATTCAAGATCAAGGAAGTGGAGACGGATTACC
>Ga0256833_1001694_pt1 | contig 15960 bp, 15 predicted proteins | sample 356284metaG_FD_190535 | JGI IMG/M metagenome (GOLD analysis project Ga0256833, IMG submission 190535) | Hydrothermal vent microbial communities from Mid Atlantic Ridge, Atlantic Ocean - 356-284 | ecosystem: Environmental > Aquatic > Marine > Hydrothermal vents | place: Atlantic Ocean: Mid...
TTCGTCTTCCGGAACCCACTGCATCAGCTCTAATTCGATGGGATATTCCCTTTCGTCTATATCACATCTTTTCTCATTGTTCCGAAAATACGATTTTTTCAGGCCTTCCAGGATGGTTTCTCCCTCCGCATCGAGAACGCCAAGGGAGACCAATGCCGTGGGAAACCCAAAGATCGATAGGAAACGGCAGACATGGTAGGCAGGCCCACCGACCTCTTCGATTTCTTTCTCGCCCGCCCGCACATTCATTCGGACACTTTTTATCGGGAATTCTCCCGGCACGTTGAGCCTGTTTAACGAGACAAGACCGAAGGCGAGCACGGGATCTTTTGTAATGTCAATGAGCTTTTTTTCCCTTTCAGTTAATAAAATCCTAAACGTCTCATTGGGATTTAATCTAGCTTTTTCGAGCAAGCTATAAATGGCATTGGCCAGGCAAAATTCTCTCATACAAGCATTGGGATTTTTAGGCAGCCGGTAAACAACGGGGCATATTCCAAAAAGATTGAGTCGGTTTATCAAAAAAGGATTTTTCATTTCGCTTTTCGATATCAAAGAGAAAATTCTACCTTGGAATCTATGCAATTTATACAGCGCCAAAGAAACAGTTAAGTCTTCCATCAAATGGCTATAACCTATAAAAAGGAGGGCTGAATTATCGCCATCTAAATTCTTTTCAATGAGCTTTATCAAATCATCGCTTTCCATTTTTCTTAAGTAATCATTAATAGTAAACACAATACCCTCATCTGGATTTCCATGAAAATAAAAAATACTTTTTTTGCCAAAAGTCTTATCCAGCAAATCGTCAAAATTCGTGGTTAAGATTTTTGAAGGATTTAATTCTTTGATGGCTAAATGAACCAAATTTTCTTCTTTTTTTCCCCAAGAACGAATTTCCGACAAAAAACACGGCATAGAGTCTTTTTGGAATTTAAGATATGAAACTTCGGTCAAATTTGTACATCTAACATCTCTCCACTTCAAACCCAACTCGGCTTCATTCAAAATTTTCTTTAAAGACGGATCATTAAAAACAAGTTCATGCCAACTGCGAATTCCAGACAATCGGCTTACTCCGTTTCCAACAAAAAGAACTAAGTTTTTTTCTTTTATAGCACGGATAAGGGTAGCAACTTTGTCCTTATCTAAATCATAAATCGCTGTTTGGGCGGAACCGTTTCTTAGCCAATCAGGGATAAATAAATCCTTATTATTTTCGTTCTGCTTTGTTTCCATATTGTTTCTCCTTTCTATATGCTTTGCTGATTAAGGATCCTTATACTCATGAAATCGAATTCAGTATATCTTTCCTGGCCTGATTCCAGTCTACAAATCTTTCCTCGCCCTTGCTTATCACCTTTCTCTCCACCTAAGGATATTCCCATGCCAAGCAGGTGAAGGGAAATCCGGGGCGCTCCGGCAGATAGCATCCCATAGCGTCTCCATTGCCTTGAGTTTTTCCTCGATGATCATGTCCTTATCATAGACGGCCCTCTCTGTTAATTTTCAAGCAATCTCGTATTTATTTCCCCAAGCCTTCAATCGCGACAGGCCTATCTGAACGGCATCCCCACCCTCTATAAGTAATTTCTTTTCCCCGCCTCCTTTCCTGTTTGGGAGGGCAGGAGTAACAACGCATTCAAGCCCCATCGGGGCGCGCCGTCACCGATTCAGGCGCTTGAGGAGGGCGCGGGCGTTATAGTATTCGGTAAAGTTCGTCACGTTCGTGGCGAGGCATTTTTCGAAAAGGGCCTTCGCCCCCGCCTTGTCCCCCCGCTGGAGGCGGACCTCGCCGATGTAGTAGCAGGCCTCGCACCGCCGTTGGCGGACCTCTTTCGGGGTCTTGCCCCCGGCCGCCTCCCGCAAAAGCCCCGCCTCGTCCAGTTCCCCGAGATAGAAACGGGAGATGGGCCGGGGCCATTTCGTCTTGGCGGGGGCCTTCTTCACGCACGCCGCAAGGCGCGACAGGGCCTTCTCCCGCGCGGTGGGAGAGACCCGCGCCGCGGCGTCGATGAGCCAATAGTAGGCGTATTCATCCTTCGGATCCAGGCGGATCACCGTATTGTAGTCGGCGATGGCCTTGGCGACCTCTCCCATGCGGTAATAGGTGTTCCCCCGGTTGTTGTAGGCCAAAGCAAATAAAGGGGAGAGGCGAATCGCCACGGTGTAGTCGGCGATGGCCTTGTCCCAATCCCCCTTGCCGGCATAGGCGTTCCCCCGGTTGTTGTAAGCACAAGCTGACTTTGGATCCAGATGAATTATCTTGGTGTGGTCAGCGATGGCCTTGTCATAGTCCCCCTTGCCGGCATAGGCGTTCCCCCGATGGTTGTAGGCCCATGTATTCTTCGGGTCCAGGCGAATCGCCTCGGTCCAATCGGCGATGGTCTTGTCAATTTCTCCCTTGTACTCATAGGCGATCCCACGATTGATGTAGGCTTGAGTATACTTAGGATTGAGGCGGATCGCCTCGGTTAAATCGGCAATGGCTTGGTCATAATTCCCCTTTTTGCCATAGGCAATTGCTCGGTTGAAGTAGGCATGTGCATCCTTCGGATTGAGACGGATCGCCTCGTTGTAATCGGCGATGGCCTGGTCGTATTTACCCTTGCGTAAATAGGTATTCCCCTGTTTTAAGTGGTCTACGCCGGCGCAGCCGAACAGGATGCCCGCCATCAACGCCAATGCCAGCAACAGGGTTGTCCTTCGTTTTCCTTCCATGTCTTCTTCCTCCTTTCCGTTGTCTTTTTTCGTTATCCCGACCGTCTTTGCCCTTTGTTCACAAACAGAGTTATAAACAAACCCTTTCCATCGTGTCAAGGAAAAGTTTTAAGTGTTAAGTGTTATTAGGTTTTAAGGGGAAGTGACGAGTGAATAGTGACAAGATCTGCATTCAACTCATAAGTGCAACACTGCTTGGATTAGGAGGCAAGCTGTGATAGGCGTCATGGCAACCCTTCAACCCCCAAGTAAAAGGAGCACGCATGAGGACCTATCATCAGCTTACCCAGGATCAAGACAAGTCTTGAAATACCCCCCTAAATGTATATGATGTCGAAAAAGACAGAGAAGCGATTCGCGTTTTCGGGAGGGATGTATGAAGATCGATATGAACTGTGACATGGGAGAAAGCTTCGGGGCCTATACCATCGGGAGGGACGCGGAGGTCATGCCCCATATCACCTCGGCCAATGTCGCCTGCGGCTTTCACGCGGGAGACCCCATGGTGATGGAAAAAACGGTAGCCCTTGCCAAACAACACGGGGTTGCCATCGGGGCCCACCCCGGCTATCCCGACCTGATGGGCTATGGACGCCGCAACCTGAGTTGCAGCCCCGAGGAGATTACCGCCTACGTCACCTACCAGGTCGGGGCGCTTACGGCCTTCGCCGCCGCGAACGGCCTGAAACTTCAGCACGTAAAACCTCACGGCGCCCTCTACAACATGGCCCAGCCGGACGAGAAAATGATGGCGGCCATCTGCAAGGCGGTGGCGTCCATCGACCCGTCCCTCATCCTGGTCGCCCTGGCGGGGAAGTGGGCGGAGAGAAACCGCGAGATCGCCGAGCGGCACGGCCTCCGTATCGCCTTCGAGGCCTTCCCCGACCGCGCCTACACGCCGGAAGGCACCCTCCAATCGAGGAAGGAACCGGGCGCCGTCGTCCGGGAGGCCGACACCGTGGCCCGCCGCGCCCTGAAGATGGCGAAGGAGGGCAAGGTCATCGCCGTTGACGGCACGGAGCTCGCCATCGCGCCGGACACCCTCTGCGTCCACGGGGATACCCCGGGAGCCGTGTCGCTCGTCCGGCAGATCCGCCAAACCCTCACGGAAAACGGTATCGAGGTCATCGCCATGGGGACCTTCCTGTAGGAATCCATGACTTCCCTGGAAAATCTGTCCCTTCCAGCTTTTCCCCTTTTTCAGCCCCTCGGCGACCGGGGCCTCCTCGTCACCCTTGGCGAGACCATCGACGAAGCGGGGTTCCATGCCGTCCGTAAGGCGCAGTTCGCCGACACCCATCCGCCCCTCGAAGGGGTCACGGAGACCATCCCGGGTTACACGACCCTCCTTCTGCTCTACGATCCCAAAGCCGTCTCCTACACGGATCTCGCCGCCGCCGCGAAAGAACGGCTTTCCATCGCGGGAAATCTCCAACTCCCGCCGCCGAAAACCGTGACCATCCCCGTCGCCTACGGCGGCGATTTCGGGCCGGATATCGATTTCGTGGCACGGCACAATGGCCTCACCCCGGACGAGGTCGTCCGGCTTCACGCCGCGGGGCGCTACCCCGTTTACATGCTGGGATTTACCCCGGGCTTTCCCTACCTGGGCGGGCTCACGAAAAGACTCTGGACGCCGCGCCTCAAAACGCCCCGCACCCGCGTCCCCGCGGGATCCGTCGGCATCGCCAACAACCAGACAGGAATCTATTCCGTGGACAGCCCGGGGGGATGGCAGCTCATCGGCCGCACCCCCTTGAAGATTTTCGATCCAGACCGGAAAGATCCTTTTCTCATCCACCCGGGAAACATGGTCGCTTTTAATGCCATCACTCCGGAGGAATACCGGCGCATCGAGAAGGGGGGACTCCCGTGAGCGACGCGGTAAAAGTCCTCTTCCCGGGCGCCTTCACCACCCTCCAGGACCCCGGCCGATACGGTTACCAGGCCTTCGGCGTCCCCATCAGCGGATGCCTCGACCTTTACGCCCATGTCGCCGCGAACGCCCTCGTGGGAAACCCCGAAAATGCCGCCACCCTGGAGATGACCGTCCTGGGGCCGAAGCTTGAATTTCTCCGCGACTGCCGCACCGCCATGGCCGGCGGAGACCTCCGGGCCTTTCTGAACGGCGCGCCCCTCTCTCCCTGGCGAAGCGTGGCGGTGGGGAAAGGGGACCTCCTCTCCTTCAAGGGGGTAAAGACCGGCTGCCGCGCCTATCTCGCCGTTAACGGCGGGTTCGACGTGCCGCCGGTTATGGGAAGCCGGAGCACCTACACCCGCGGCGGCATCGGGGGACTCGACGGGCGTCCTCTCAAGGCAGGAGACATCCTTCGAAAAGGGGAAGGAACGGCGGTCCGGGACCTGGCGCTTCCCGAGTCCTTCATTCCCGCCTACCCACGGGAAATCACATGCCGCGTCGTCGCCGGGCCCCAGGCATCCTTTTTCGAAAACCTCGAGACATTCTACTCGGCCGCCTACGAGGTTACCGCCAAGGCGGATCGGATGGGGTACCGCCTGAAGGGGCCCGCGCTCGCGTTCAAACCCTCCGCGCCGCAGAGCATCGTCTCCGAGGCCGTGGTTCCCGGCGCAATCCAGGTCCCCGCCGACGGACAACCCATCATCCTCATGGGGGAACAGACCGTGGGCGGCTACGCCAAGATCGGCGGGGTCATCACGCCCGACCTGTGGCGTATCGCCCAGCTCCGCCCTGGAGACAAGATTCACTTTACACCCATCAACGTGGAAACGGCGCAAGCCGCCTACCGGGAGGCGATGAAGCGTCTTTACGACCTTCAGCGGGCGCTCGCCTGATTCTATCTCCATCGCATTACCGAACCTATTGATTTTGTCCCTTCCCTCTCCTACAATGCGCCCATGGGCGACAGGCGCGTGAAACCCTCCCTTCCCGAGGGACGATATTTCTTTTCCGGCAACGAGGCGGTGGCGGAGGGGGCCTTGTCCGCGGGATGCCGTTTCTACGGGGGCTACCCCATCACCCCCTCCAGCGAGATCATGGAGCGCATGGCCGCCCGCCTGCCCGAGTTCGACGGCGTCTTCATCCAGATGGAGGACGAGATCGCGTCCATCGCCTCGGTCATCGGGGCGTCCTGGGCGGGGGCAAAGGCCATGACCGCCACCTCCGGCCCCGGTTTCAGCCTGATGCAGGAGGGCATCGGCTACGCCGCCTTTACGGAGGCCCCCTGCGTGGTGGTGGATATCCAGCGCGCCGGTCCCTCCACGGGCCAGGCCACCAAGGTGGGAAGCGGCGACCTCATGCAGGCCAAGTGGGGCTCCCACGGGGATTACCTGCCCATCGCCCTGTCCCCCTGGTCGGTCCAGGAGATGTTCGATCTCACCATCCGGGCCTTCAACCTGGCGGAACGCTTCCGAACCCCCGTCTTCCTCATGGGGGAGGAGGCCACGGCCCACCTGAGGGAGAGCATCCGCGTCCCGGGTGAAATCGCGGTCTCGGAACGGAACCGCGGGGAAGGCCCCCCCTTCGGTACGGACGAACCGGACGGGGTTCCCCCCATGCCCGTCTTCGGGGACGGCCGGAAGCTCCTCGTCACCGGCTCCACCCACGACCAGGAAGGATTCCGGAAGACGGACGACCCCGAAACCCACCGCCGCCTCGTGGAGCGGCTTCACAAAAAGATTCTCAACCACCAGGATGAAATCATCCAAACGGAGGCCTACCACCTGAAGGGCGCCGAGGTCGGCATCATCGCCTACGGGTTCACGGCCCGCAGCGCCCTGTTCGCCGTTCAAAGGCTCCGGAAGGCTGGTGTCGCCGCGGGGCTGCTGCGGCTTCAGACCCTCTGGCCCTTCCCCTACGACGTGGTAGAATCCCTGACGCGTTCGCTGAAACACTGCCTCACCTTCGAGATGAACATGGGGCAGATCTCCGGGGAGATTCAAAAGGTCTGCCGGTGCCCCCTGCACGTCACCACCCAGGTGAACGGCACGATTATCTCTCCGGCCACCATGGAGACAAAAGTCCGGGAGGTCCTGTCATGACCCGCGCCCTGAGGGGATACATTCGCCCTGAAATCGAACACACCCCGTTCTGCCCCGGCTGCGGGCACGGCAGCTTGATGGGGACCATCCTCCGGGCCATCGACGACCTGAATTGGGACATGGACGAGATGCTCTTCGTCTCGGGCATCGGCTGCGCGGGATGGATCCCCAGCCCCCATTTCAACGCCGACACGCTGCACACGCTGCACGGCCGCGCCATCGCCTTCGCCACGGGGGCCAAGCTCTTCAACCCCGCCCTCAAGGTCATGGTGATCGGAGGGGACGGCGACCTCACCTCCATCGGGGGCAACCACCTCATCCACGCGGCGCGCCGCGACATCGACCTCACCGTCGTCTGCGCCAACAACATGATCTACGGCATGACGGGGGGCCAGGCCGCGTCCACCACGCCGCTGGGGTGCACCAGCGCCACCACCCCCGCCGGCAACCCCTACCGGCCCTTCGACCTGTGCAAGCTCCTCGAGGGAGCCGGGGCCCGCTACGTGGCGCGGTTCGCCGTCACCCAGCCGGTGGAGCTCCGGGAATCCATCAAGAAGGCGCTGACCATCGAAGGCTTCACCTTCGTGGAGGCTGTCTCCCCCTGCCCCACCCAGTTCGGTCGCCGCAACAAGATAGACCAGGCGGCCGACATGATCCGCACCCTGCAGGCGCACTGCGTTCCCAGGGAGCGGGCAACGGGGAAGGAAGGTCCGGACATGATCATCACGGGGGAGTTCGTCGGTGCGTGAAATCACCCAAATCCGGCTGGCGGGCTTCGGCGGGCAGGGCATCGTCCTGGCGGGGATGCTCCTCGGCTTCGCCGGGGTCAGGGAAGGCCTGGAGGTGGCCAATGCCAACTCCTATGGCGCCCAGGCGCGGGGGTCCGCCTGCAAGGCGGAAGTCATCCTGGGACGGAAATCCATCGTCTTTCCCCACGTGCTCACCTCCGACATCCTCATCGTCCTCTCTCAAGAGGCCTATAAGCTCTTCCTGCCGGACATGGCAGACGGCGGGACCATCCTGTTCGACCCCTACCACGTTACGCCGGGGAAAACACCCCACACCTTTCACGGAATCCCCGCCACGCAAACGGCCCTCAAAACCTTCCGGACCCCCCAGCCGGCCAACATCGTCATGCTGGGGGCCTTCACGGAATTGACCGGCATCATCTCCGAGGCCAACATGACGGCCGCCATCCGGGAAAACGCCCCGCCTCGGTTCGTGGACGCCAACCTTAAGGCCCTCGCGCTGGGGATCGACCTGGCGAAAAAGACGAAAGGAGCCTCCTGATGGCCGTTATCGGAAGGACATTTCGGCCGGCGATCGACACGAAGCGGTGCAACACGTGCAGCATCTGCGCGCAACAGTGCCCCGCCTACGCGGACGAGGGATTCCGGCAGGCGGACAAAAGCGTCCGGGGGAAGGTTTTCCGGTCCTTCGATTCCCAGCCTCCCCCGCGCGTCACCCCCATTGAGGCCGTCACACCACCCTGCCAGGCCGGCTGTCCCATCGGTCAGGATGTCCGCGGCTACCTGAAGGCGGTGGCGGAGAAAAGGCACGCCGACGCCGTGGCCCTGATCCGTCAGACCAATCCCCTGCCCCTCGTCTGCGGCACCATCTGCCCCCATCCCTGTGAGTCTGGCTGCCTCCGTGGCGCCATCGAGGAACCCGTGGCTATCCGCGCCGTCAAGCGTTTCGCCGCCCTCTTTGAGAAGCGGAACCAGCTAATTCCCCGGGTACCGGACCCCATCCCGGGCAAACGGGTCGCCATCATCGGGGCGGGCCCCGCGGGAATCGCGGCGGCCTATACCCTCGCCCGCCGGGGCGTCACGCCTGTTATCTTCGAAAAGACCCCACGTCCCGGCGGCATGCTCGCCTGGGCCATCCCGGACTTCCGCCTCCCCCGGCACATCCTCGACTACGAGATGGAGGTCCTCGCCTCCCTCGGCATTACGTTCCGGCTCAGCCGGGCCCTGGGAACAGACTTCACCATTCAAACCCTCGAAGATGAGGGATTCGACGCCGTGGTCCTGGCCATCGGCACCACCCAGGGACAGAAGATCCCCCTCGATGGCGGGAAGGCTTTCGAAAACCACCTCGACTGCCTGGCGTATCTCTTCACCCTCCATAAAGGACAGGCCCCCGACCTGGGCGACGCCGTGGCCGTCGTCGGCGGGGGAAACGCCGCCATCGACACGGCCCGGGTCCTCAAACGCCTCGGGGTCCCCGAGGTGACGGTCGTCTACCGCCGCCCGCGGGCGCAGATGCCAGCGGACCGGGAGGAGGTCCAGGCGGCGGAACGCGAGGGGGTTCGGTTCTTCTTCTCCGCCCTGCCGACCCGGCTCTCCAGGGGAAACGGGCGCTGGCACCTGGGGGGCTTCCAGACCCGCTCCGCGGAGAGGGGCGCGCCCGTGGAGGTCCTCAAGAACACCCCCTTCGATCTTCCCGTCACGGGGGTGATCTCCGCTATCCGTCAGGTGCCGGAAACACATTGGGCGGATACCGAGGACATCACTGTAAATCCCGACGGGACCCTGCGCGTCGACGACGCCCAGCGGACCTCCCGGGAGGGGGTTTACGCCGCCGGGGACGCCGTCACGGGCCCCACGACCGTGGTGGAGGCCATGGCCAGCGGCGCCGCCGCGGCCCGGGCCATCCTCGATGACATCCTGGGGGAACAAACGACATGAAGGGGTATCCCGTCTGCGACATTGTAGCCGCGGAACGAAAACTGAACGCGGCGGACTTTGAAAGGGACGACTGGGCTGCCCTCGAGGCGGCCGCCGTCGCGGAGGCCCGCCGCTGCCTGGGGTCCTATTTCTGCGACGCCTGCGACCTCTGCCTCCTCCTCTGCCCGGACCTGTGCATCACGAGGGACGAAGAGGGAATCATCGTCATCGATTACGACTACTGCAAGGGATGCGGGGTCTGCTCGGCCATCTGCCCCAAGGGCGCCATCGAGATGATTACAGAAAAAAGAGAATAGGATGAAACCGAAGATTCTCCTCACGCGCGCCCTCATGCCTGAAGCGGTCGCACTTTTCCAGGCCGACTTCGACCTGGAAATCGGAAACACGGAACGGATGCTCTCCCGCCAGGAATTGCTGGACAAGATAAGGGGGAAGGATGTCATCGTCTCCATGCTCGCCGACCGGATGGACCGGGAAGCCCTTGACGCGGCGCCGGGCTTGAAGCTCATCGCCAACTACGCGGTGGGCTACAACAACATCGACGTCCCCGCCACCATAGAAAAGAACATCCCCGTGGTCCACACCCCGGACGTCCTGACAGACGCCACCGCCGACACGGCCTTCGCCCTCCTTTTGTCCGTGGCCCGCAGGATCCCCGAGGCGCACGCCTACGTGGCGGCAGGCCGGTTCACCGCCTGGAAACCCGATCTCCTCCTGGGACTGGAACTGGCCGGAAAGACGGTCGGCATCGTCGGCATGGGACGTATCGGGCAGGCCTTCGCCCACCGCTGCCTGGGATTCGGATTGGAAATTCTCTACTATTCCCGGACGAGGCTGCCGGTTGAAAGGGAACGGGAGCTCCACGCCGCCTACGCGCCCCTGGATGACCTGCTTCGCCGGTCCGACTTCATCTCTCTCCACGTGCCCCTTACGGATAAGACCCATCACCTCATCGACGCGGAGAAACTCCGGCTCCTCAAGTCCGAGGCCATCCTCGTCAACACGGCAAGGGGGCCCGTGGTGGACGAGGCCGCACTCATCGCCTGCCTGAAGGAAAAACGCATCTGGGGAGCGGGACTGGACGTCTACGAAAACGAACCCCACGTGCCGGAGACGCTGCGGGAACTGGACAACTGCGTTCTGCTGCCCCACATCGGCTCCGCCACGCGGGAGGCGCGCCTCGAAATGGCCCGGATCCTCCACGACGCCATCGTGGACTTCTTCGCCGGCAAGACACCTCCGACCCTCGTTCCGGAATGGAAACGGCACCTTTCCGAACAAAATCCCTGAACTCTCCCGCCTCGGCGTAGGAAACGATGCCCAAGGCTCGAAAATACCTCCTGCCGGCGGGTATCCTCGCGTCTCTCGCGGTCATCCTTATGGCCTATGGCTCCGTCAGGGCAAGGCTGAAATTCGACCGCGTCAAATCCCTCCAGGTCCTCTCAGCGCCGGGAATCTCCCGGCTCCAGGTGAAGATTCTCTCCTCGTATGCCCACGATAGGCGCGCCTTCACGGAGGGTCTCGCGTGGCACGGGAATTTCCTCTACGAAAGCACGGGCATCCGGGGGAAATCCGCGATGCGGAATGTCCATCTTCCCACGGGAAAGGCCATCAAAACCTTCAGGATACCCAAACACCTCTTTGCCGAGGGAATCACCCTATTTCAGGGAAAAATCTACCAGCTCACCTGGAAATCCCACAAATGCCTCGTTTACGACATGGCCACCCTGCGGAAGACGGGGGAACTCCCCTACACGGGCGAGGGCTGGGGCCTGACCCACGACGGGGAGACCCTTATCATGAGTGATGGAACCAGCCGGCTTCGCTTTGTCGACCCGGCAACCTTCAAGACCGCGCGCGTCCTATCCGTGTCGTTGAACGGCGCCCCTCTCGGTGGTCTCAACGAACTCGAATATGTCAACGGAATGATCTATGCCAACATCTATTTCACCAACACGATCGTCCGCATCGACGTCGCAAGCGGGCGTGTCACGGGGCTTGTCGACCTGAGACCGCTCTACAAAAAGATGTCTCCCGGCGCCTTTCACGGGATCGGCGTTCCAAACGGCATCGCCTACGATCCCGTAAAAAGGCACTTTTACCTGACTGGAAAATTCTGGCCCAGGCTGTTCGAAGTCGTATTCGCTCCCCAAAACAAATAGGAAGGGGGGCGCTCCTTCACGCCCCCCTTCTCCAGTTCAACGAATTTTCACCTGCCGTCACATGGTCAGGCCCGGAATCTTGATTCCCTTCTCCTTCGCCGTGCGGATGGCGATCTCGTAGCCCGCGTCGGCATGGCGCACGACGCCGCTGCCCGGGTCGTTGGTAAGCACCCGCTCGATCCGGCGCGCCGCCTCGTCCGTGCCGTCCGCCACGATGACCTGGCCCGCGTGGATGGAGTAGCCGATGCCGACCCCGCCGCCGTGGTGTATGGACACCCACGTGGCCCCGCTGGCCGTGTTGAGCATGGCGTTGAGCAGCGGCCAGTCGGCGATGGCGTCCGATCCGTCCTTCATGGCCTCGGTCTCCCGGTTGGGGGAGGCCACGGCGCCGGTGTCGTGGTGGTCACGCCCGATGACGATGGGGGCTTTTAGCTCCCCTTTCTTCACCATCTCGTTGATGAGGAGGGCGAACTTCGCCCGTTCCCCGTAACCCAGCCAGCAGATACGCGCGGGAAGGCCCTGAAACTGAACCTTCTCCCGGGCCTTGTGAATCCAGTTGACCAGGAGGGTATCGTCGGCGAATTCCCTGAGTACGACCTCGTCGGTCTTGTAGATATCTTCCGGGTCTCCAGAAAGGGCCACCCACCGGAAGGGACCCTTCCCCTCGCAGAAGAGGGGCCGGATATACTTGGGGACATACCCCTCGATGTCGAAGGCGTTCTCCAAGCCGTTGGCGAAGGCCTGTCCCCGAATGTTGTTGCCGTAGTCGAAGACCTGGGCGCCCATCTCCTGGAGCTCGAGCATGGCCTTGACGTGAACGACCATGGCGTCCAGGGCCAGTTTCTTGTAGCGCTCCGGGTCTTCCCCCCGCAACCGCAGCGCCTCCTCGTAGGGTACCTGGTTGGGAACATACCCGTTCAGCTCGTCGTGAGCGGAGGTCTGGTCCGTCACCACGTCGGGAACGATTCCCCGCTTGACAAACTCGGGGTAGACATCCGCCGCGTTCCCCAGCAGGCCGATGGACAGGGCCTTTCCCGATTTCTTGGCCTCCTCGGCCAGTTTCAGGGCCTCGTCCAGGGAGTCGGTCCATTGATCGAGATATCCCGAGGCGATGCGTTTCTCGATGCGGTTCTTGTCTACCTCCACCACAATGGCCACGCCGCCGTTCATGGTCACCGCCAGGGGCTGCGCGCCGCCCATGCCGCCCAGCCCCGCCGTGAGGGTCAGCTTTCCCTTTAATGTGGCGCCGAAATGGGTGCGCGCGACGGCCGCCAGGGTCTCGTAGGTGCCCTGGACAATCCCCTGCGTGGCGATGTAGATCCAGCTTCCCGCCGTCATCTGGCCATACATGATGAGCCCCTCCGCCTCCAGTTTGCGGAAGTAGTCCCACGTGGCCCAGTGGGGGACCAGGTTGGAGTTGGCGATGAGGACCCGCGGGGCGTCCGGGTGGGTTGTGAAGACGCCCACGGGCTTGCCCGACTGCACCAGCAGGGTCTCGTCGTTCTCCAGGACCTTCAAGGTCTCGATGATCCGGTCGAAGGCCTCCCAGTTCCGGGCGGCCCTTCCCGTGCCGCCGTAGACGATGAGCTGTTCGGGAAGCTCCGCCACCTCCGGGTCCAGGTTGTTCATCAGCATCCGCATGGCGGCCTCGGTCTGCCAAGACTTACACGTTAAATTCGTCCCTCTCGGGGCATGGATGACACGTGCCATGGTAAATCCCTCCTTTTATCCGCCCAGGTAGGCCCGCTGGACCTCCGGGTTGTCTCTCAGTTCCTGCGCCGCGCCCTCCCACCGGAAGCGGCCCGTCTCCAGCACGTAGCCGCGGTGGGCGATGGCGAGGGCCTTCCGCGCGTTCTGCTCCACCAGCAGAATCGTCTTGCCCTCTTCGTTGAGTTGCTTGATGATTTTAAACACCTCCTGCACGAATTTCGGCATGAGGCCGAGGGAAACCTCGTCCATCAGGATGAGCGACGGCCCCCCCATAAGGGTGCGACCGATGGCCAGCATCTGCTGTTCACCCCCGGAGAGGGTCTTGGCGCGCTGGCCGCGGCGGTCGTAGAGAATGGGAAACCGGTCGTAAACCTCCTTGAACCGCTGTGCCAGGATTTCTCGGTCGTGTACAAGGTAGGCCCCCATCTCCAAATTTTCGTGGACATTCAGGTCACCAAAAAGCCGCCGTCCCTCCGGGACGATCCCGATCCCCAGTCTGGCCCGCGCGTGGGCCGTCAGGCGGGTGATATTCTGTCCGTTCATTTCAATGGTTCCTTCGTGGGCCGGCTGCAGCCCCATCAGGGTGCGGAGAATGCTGGTTTTCCCGGCGCCGTTAGCCCCGATGATGGTGACGAGCTCTCCATCCCCAACGTTGAAGGAAACGCCGTGCACCGCTCGGAACTCCCCATAACGAACGACCAGGTCACGAACCTCAAGCATCGTCTTCCCTCCCCAGGTAGGCCTCGATGACCTGCGGGTTGCCTTGGATGGCCTCGGGGGGACCCTCGGCGATCTTGGTTCCGTGGTCCAGCACCACGATCCGCCGGCAGAGCCGCATCACCACCGGCATGTTGTGTTCGATGACCAATACACTGATCCCCTCCCCGTTGATCTCCCGAACCAGGTCGATGAGCTGATCCATCTCCTCCTTGCGAAGACCGCCCGCCGGCTCGTCCAGCAGTATCAGCTTGGGGCGCAGGGCCAGGGCCCGGGCGATTTCCAGGCGCTTCTTCAACCCGAGGGGGAGGTTCTCTCCCTTCCGGTCGGCTAAGTTCCCAAGTCCCACCCGTCCGAGGAGTTCGCGTGCCGCCGCCAGCGTGTCCGTCGTTCGATAGCGGGAAACGGACTTCCAGAACCCGGTGTAGTGGGAAACCCCCAGGGCAACCAGGACGTTCTCCTCCACGGTCAGGCCCGCGAAGGGACGAACGATCTGGAAGGTCCTCCCGATTCCCAGAGCGGCCACCTTCGAGGGCCCCATGCCCGCGAGGTCCGTACCGTTGAAACGGATCGCGCCCGAGGTCACGGGAAAGGTTCCCGTGATGAGGTTGAACAGGGTGGTCTTTCCCGCCCCGTTGGGCCCGATAAGGCCAAGGATCTCCCCTTCCTCCATCGTGAACGAGACATTCTCCAGGGCCTTCAGTCCCTCGAAATGCTTTGTAACGTCGTCGATTTCGAGCAGGTGACCCATCAGGCGGCCTCCTTCGCGAAGATGCGTTTGACGTTACGGGTGATGAAACTGTCGATCCCCACCAGCCCTTGCGGCTGGAACCGCATCAAGACCACGAGCATGGCGCCGTAAACCAGCGTGCGGTAATCGAGGATGGGCCGGAAGAGCTCCGGGGCAACACCCAGGATGATGGCGCCGATGATGGGGCCCCACAGGGTTCCGATTCCGCCGAAGACCACCATCGAGAGGATGACGATAGATTCCGGGAAACCGAAATCCGCGGCGCTGATAAACGACATGAAATGGGCGTAGAGGCTCCCCGCCAGCCCCGCCATGGCGCTTCCCAGGACGAAGGCCACGACCTTGAAGCGGGTGAGGTTAACGCCTGACATCTCCGCCGCCGTTTCGTCCTCGCGAATGGACGCCAAAGCCAGGCCAGCCCAGCTCCGCCTCAGCCACCCATCCACGGCGACGGCTATCAAGATGAAGAAAATAACCATAACGAGATACATGGGCTTGGTCATCTCCGCCCCGCCGAACGACGGGACGGGGATATTGCTGATTCCCAGGGCCCCGCCGAAGAAGGGCACGTAGAGAAACACCGCCTGAACCACAAAGTTAATCCCCATGGTGGTGATGGCGAGGAAGTCCTCCTTGACCCGGAGACAGGGAATCCCCAGGATGGCCCCCACGATCCCCGTCACCACGACGGCGAAGGGAAGGCAGAGGAAGAACGGGGCCCCCAGTTTCGTGGCCAGCATGCCCGAGGCGTAGGCGCCGATACCGAAAAAGGCGGCATGTCCCAGGGATATCTGGCCCGCGTAGCCCGTGATGATATTCAGGCTGATGGCGAGGATGATATAGATGCCGATGGTTATGGCGACGGTAATGTAATAGGCGGACATGCGGCTACTCCTTTCCCAGCAGCCCGTAGGGCCTGAACATCAAAACGGCAATCATGACGAGAAAGGCCAGCGCGTCCCGCGGCAGCGGGATATTGACGAATCCGATGAGAAAGGTTTCGGCCACGCCCACGAGAATGCCCCCGATCAAGGTGCCGGGGATGCTTCCCATGCCGCCGAGGACGATGATGGCAAGGGCCTTGTAGGCGGGGATATCCCCCATGGTGGGATAAACCGAGTTGTAAAAGACCCCCACCAGGACTCCCGCAGCCCCCGCGAGGGCGGAACTTATGAAAAAGCTCAAGGAGATA
>Ga0256833_1001695_pt1 | contig 15952 bp, 13 predicted proteins | sample 356284metaG_FD_190535 | JGI IMG/M metagenome (GOLD analysis project Ga0256833, IMG submission 190535) | Hydrothermal vent microbial communities from Mid Atlantic Ridge, Atlantic Ocean - 356-284 | ecosystem: Environmental > Aquatic > Marine > Hydrothermal vents | place: Atlantic Ocean: Mid...
TTTCGTTATGTTTTAATATTATTTTTCTAAGTTCTTCTATACGTTTTTTTGCATCGTTACTGTTCATTATTATAAAAATGTATTAAATATCTGATTTTTCTATCTCTTTTTTTGCTTGTGCATACGGAATTATTGTATCGTTTTTAAATGCTACTACAAATGCGTCGGGAAATCGTTGTCTTACTTTTCGTTGGCAAACAGGTATACTGTTAAAGTCTGTTATCTCGTCAACAAAATATTTATATCTGCCATTAATAAAAATTTCTTTTATATTTTTATAATCGGCAAATAATTTTTTATAATTTTTTATTTGTTTTTTCGACGATTTTATTTGAATACGGAATTTTATTCCCAATGCTCCTGTTTCTTTTTTTGGTTTTACTTTGTGTTTTTTTCCATTTTCGTCAACGTTATATGTTTTTCCAAAATCAAATAACGAAAAATGTACATATTTTTTTGGGTTTTGATTAATATCGTATAATAGTTTATCGAGATTATATGCCGAACGGTTTAGGTTATTATATAATGAGTCGTTGTTTATTAACATTCCCATAGAACCCTCGCCTCGTTGTATTTTTGCAAATATCTCGCTTGCATCGGCAAGCACTTTGTTTGCGTTTGTAATTGTTTTATACAAATTTGCTTTGGCAAGTGTATCGCTTATATCTGAAAAATTTGTTAAAATAGTTGTTAATTTTTCGTTATTATTTTTAAGATTTGTTGTTATTGATTCTATATTATCAAAAATAATTGCAAGTTTACCTTTTTCGTTACGCATAAGTGTATCTAATGATATTGATGTACTCTCAAGATTTCGCACTGTCATTTTTATACTTTCAAATGTTTTTGATAGATTATCGCGTGTTTGCTTATTAAATATATATTGTATAACTGTCATTACCGAATCCATAGAAAACATAAGTTCTTCGGCTTTTCGTTTTAATGGTAACATTTGTGCACTAACTTGTTCTTTTAAATCTTTTTCGGTTGCAGGTAAAAGTGTATCTCCAATGTTATAATATTTGTTACTGTTAGACAGGTTTAAACTTATTCCTTTGCTTCCCATTAAATCGGTGCTGTATATCATTGCTATTGTAGAATCCGGTATTTTATAATCTTGCGTTAAAACAAATTTTACAACTATTCTGCCTGAATTGTCGGGATAAAAGTAAATATCACGCACCAGCCCTACTCTTAATCCATTAATTGTTACCGGATTAGATACTGTAAGTCCTTCTATTTTGTTGTAAACAACATAATATTGTTTTTCGGTAATAAAAAAGTTTTTTCCTTTAAGGTAGTTAATACCCCAAACTAATACTGCAATAGTTGCAGAAACAACAATACCTATTATTATATATTTTATTTTTGTCAATTTATTTTTTATTTATCGTAAAAATATAAAAATTTATTTAATTATTTACTGCTATCTTCTTTTTTGCTTGTTTTACCGATATTTTTTTATCGCCATCAAATGCTACAACAAAAGCATCTTTATATTTTTCTTTTGCAATTTTCTCTATTTCAAGTATTTTAGAGTAATCTTTGGTTTTTGTTGCATAATATTTATAAAATTTTCCCGATTTTTTATAATAAACGTCTTTTAGTCCTTTAAAATTTTGTGGTTTTGTATTTATTTTTTTTGACGATGTTGATAACTGTACCGAGAAGTATATGTTTGTTTTATTAGTTTTTGTTGTATCTTTTGTTGCATTATCGTTAATATTTATATCATCATCGGGAATATTTTTTTCGTATTTTTGTTTATATTCTTTAAATGCACGATAAATTCCTGAAGCTATTAAATCTTGTCCTTTTTCTGATGTTATATATTTTCCTTCTTCGGGGTTTGATATAAACCCTACCTCTATTAAAACACTTGGCATTGTTGTTCGCCAAAGCACAAGAAAACCTGCTTGTTTTACTCCTCTATCGTAGCGTCGCACTTTTTCGCGAATTTGTTTTTGAACAAGCGATGCAAAATCTAAGCTTTGTGCAAGATATTGATTTTGATACAACGAGAAAATTATGTTTGCTTCGGGCGAGTTAGGGTCAAAACCATCATATTGTTTTTGGTAATCGGCTTCTTTTAAAATAACCGAATTTTCTCGTTTTGCAACAGCAAGGTTACCTGCGGTTTTATGTAAACCCATAACATAAGTTTCTACTCCATAAGGTTTTGTGCTTGGATTTGAGTTTGCATGTATTGATATAAATAAATCGGCATGGTTCTCGTTTGCAATTTTTGCTCTACGATAAAGTTCTACAAAAACATCGGTATCGCGAGTATAAATAACTTTAACATCGGGAATATTATCGGTAATATATTTTCCGAGTTTTAAAGCTATTGCCAAAACAACGTCTTTTTCTTTACCTGAACTTCCGTGAGCCCCGGGGTCTTTGCCTCCGTGTCCGGCATCTATAACTACTGTTTTTATTCTGTTATCTTCGCTTGTTTGCGATAATACTATGTTAATGTTTGTTAAACATAATATTAAAAAAAGACTAATAATCCTTATAAATTGTTTATTATAAATATTTTTATTTTTTAAAATCATGAAATCTAAAATTATTTTTTGTTTAGTTTTAAAGATTTTTATTATTATTACAAAAATAATAACTTAATTAAATAAAACATTATTGTTTTTTGATAGCTTATAAACATATATTTAACAATAAAATACTTTTTATTATTGCTGTTTTATTTTTATTTAACAATAAAATTAAATCGCAAAATACAAATATTATACCTGATACTCTAAAAAATAAAAGTATTATTACAAAAAATAATAGTACCGATTCGTTAAAAGTATCTGTTAAAAAGAAAAAAAACACTCAAAAAGTTGACGCTCCTATTAATTACTCGTCTAACGACTCGGTTAATTTTGATATTGCTCATAAAAAAGTTTATTTGTTTGGCAGTGCTGTTGTAAAATATAAAGATATTACTTTAGAAGCCGATTATATTGAGTTAGATTTAGAAAATAATATAGTTTTTGCAACCGGTGTAGCCGATAGTTCGGGTATGACAAAAGGCAGTCCTCATTTTAAACAAGGTAACGAGGAATATAACGCAAAAAAAATTACATATAATTTTAAAACTAAAAAAGGAATAATAACCGGTGTTATTACCGAACAAAGTGGAGGTTTTTTGCATAGCGAAAAAACAAAACGTTTAGCCAATGGCGAGATTTGTATTAAAAATGGAAAATTTACAACTTGCGACCTTGAACATCCTCACTATTATATTGATTTAACAAAAGCAAAACTTATACCTAACGATAAAATAGTATCGGGACCTGCTTATTTGGTTATAGAAGATGTTCCTCTTCCGCTTGGTATTCCGTTTGGTTTTTTCCCTAATAATAAAAAGCATACTTCGGGAATAATAATTCCCGAATACGGCGAGGAAGAAAATCGTGGTTTTTTTCTACGTAAAGGTGGATATTATCTTGCTCTTAACGATTATGTTCATTTTAAACTTTTAGGCGATATATATTCGCACGGAAGTTGGGGAGCAAATTTAGTTTCGCAATACAAAAAACGTTATAAATTTTCGGGGGCTTTTGATATTGCTTATCAAAATATTAAAATATTAGATAATGATATACCTCAACGAACATATTGGTTTAAATGGAACCACCGACAAGACCCCAAATCGCACCCTAGCAATACATTTACCGCAAATGTAAATATGGGTTCGAGCACATATAATTTGTATAATTCGGTAAATACGTCTAATCATTTAAAAAATACTATGCAATCAAGTATTTCGTATTCTAAACGTTGGAAAAATTTTAATTATTCGGCTAATTTACGACACTCGCAAAATACCCTTGACAGCACTATTAATTTATCGTTGCCCGAGATGGCTTTTAGTATGAATAGGATTTATCCGTTTAAACGAAAAAATAAGGTTGGAAAAACACGCTGGTACGAAAAAATAGGGATATCTTATAACTCAAATCTAAAAAATACTATACATGTTCACGAAGATTCTTTATTTAATCCTGCCATTATAGATAATTTTAAAAATGGTATTAAGCATTATATCCCAGTAAGCACATCGTTAAAAGCTTTTAAATATTTTACCTTTTCGCCATCGTTCTCTTATACTGAACGTTGGTATTTGCAAACTGTTGAAAGATTTTGGAATGATACTGCAAATAAATCGGATATTAAAAATGTAAATGGGTTTAAACGTTCGGGCGATTATATTGTTAGTGCACCTCTTAGCACAAAACTTTACGGAATGTATATGCTAAAGCATGGGCCGGTAAAAGCATTACGGCATGTAATTACTCCTATGGTTAGTTTCTCGTATCGCCCCGATTTTAGTAACAATAAATGGAAATATTATTACGATTACAGAACCGACACTCTTGGCAATACAAGAAAATACTCGATTTTTGAACGTGGTATATATGGTAGCCCTCCAAGTGGCAAATACGGAGCATTAAACTTTAATTTAGGTAATAATATCGAGATGAAAGTTCGTAACCGAAAAGATACCGTTACAGGAACAAAAAAAATAAAATTACTCGAGAGTTTAAGTTTTAACAGTTCGTATAATCTTGCTGCCGACTCGTTAAATTGGTCTAAAATATCAGTATCGGGACGAACAAATATATTACGAATTATAAATGTAACTTTTAGTGCTAATATCGATCCTTATTCTTTAGACAATAATGGTTCAATTATAAATAAATTTGAGTGGAACGAAAATAAAAAAATAGGAAGATTAACCGATTTTAACATTGCTACGGGTTTTAGATTTTCGCCTAAAAATAATACCAAAAAATCTAAAATAAAATCCGAAGCTTATAAAGCATCGGTATTAGTTGCAGGATTGCCAAGTAATTATTTAGATTATTATGTTGATTTTGATATACCTTGGAGTTTAAATATAAATTATAATTATCGTTATTCAAAACCTGCATTTGAAAAAACTATTACACAAACTTTTAATTTCTCGGGCGATGTAAATCTTACGGGAAAATGGAAAATAGGATTCCGTTCGGGTTACGATATAGTAAAAAAAGATTTTACTTATACCAGTATAGATATTTACAGGGATTTACATTGTTGGGAGATGAGCTTTAATTGGATTCCTTATGGATTTTATAAAAGTTATAATTTTAAAATAAATGTAAAAGCATCGATTTTGCAAGATTTAAAAATAAATAAACGCCGAAGCTATACCGATAATTTTTAAAAAAAAAGAGGAATAAACTATTCCTCTTTTTTTTATTATCCTAAAAATGTTTTTAAGTTTTTGCTACGAGATGTATGTCGCAAACGTCTAATAGCTTTTTCTTTTATCTGACGAACTCTTTCGCGTGTTAGTCCAAAATTATCACCAATTTCTTCTAATGTCATTTCAACAACACCTATTCCAAAAAAGTATTTTAATATATCTCTTTCTCGCTCGGTAAGAGTGGCTAAAGCTCTGTCGATTTCTTTGCTTAAAGATTCGTTTATTAACGATTTATCGGCTTTGGGCGAGTCGTTATTTTCTATTACATCTAACAAACTGTTGTCTTCGCCTTCTTGAAAAGGAGCGTCAACCGATACGTGTCGTCCCGATATACGCAAAGTATCTTCTATTTTTTCTTTTGGCAAATCTAAAGTTTCGGCTAATTCTGATGACGATGGTTTACGCTCGTATTCTTGCTCGAATTTAGAAAAAGCTTTATTTATTTTATTTAATGATCCTACCTGATTTAATGGTAAACGAACAATTCTTGATTGTTCGGCAAGTGCTTGTAAAATAGATTGTCGAATCCACCATACAGCATACGAAATAAATTTAAATCCTCGAGTTTCGTCAAATTTTTCGGCGGCTTTTATTAATCCCAAGTTTCCCTCGTTAATTAAATCGGGTAAACTTAATCCTTGATTTTGATATTGTTTTGCAACGGACACAACAAAACGCAGATTTGCTTTTGTTAGTTTTTCTAACGCTATTCTGTCTCCTTTTTTTATCCGTTGAGCTAATTCAACTTCTTCTTCGACTGTAATAAGGCTTTCTTTACCAATTTCTTGCAAGTATTTATCTAAAGAAGCACTTTCGCGATTGGTAATAGATTTGGTAATCTTGAGTTGTCTCATATTATATATAGTTTTTTTTGCAGAAAAATTAGCACAAAATTACATCATTTTTATTTATTAGTCAATTTTTTTGCAAAATATTTATTTATTTTAAACCAAAAGCATAAAATGCAGAGTTCCCGTTTGGATAAATTCCTTCAACCAAAACACCTGATTTACTCATTGATAAGGCAGATTCCACATCTGATATTGTATTAATTTTTTTATTATTTAGTTTAGTTACAATAAAACCTTTTTTTACTCCAACCGATCTAAATTTTCCAGGTCCGAGTTCTGTTATTTGCATTCCGCTTGATATACCTAATTGTTGTTTTTCTCTTAGACTTAGTTCATTAAATTTAGCACCTAAAATATATTTGTTGTTTTTAATATAAGTAGATGTGTTTCCTTTTTCGTTTTTAAATTTTATTTCAAAAGTCTTTTTTTTGCCATTTCGTAATACGGTAATATTTACTTTATCTCCGGGTCGGTATTTACTTACTTGTTCGTGTAATTGTCCTATATTGTCTATATTAAAATTGCCTATTTTTATAATAATATCTCCGGGCAATATACCGGCATCGGCTGCAGCACCTCCTTTATTTACCTCGTTTATGTAAACTCCTTTTGTTTCGCTTATTCCCAAACTTTTTGATATATCGGCATTTAAATCGGCAATTGACACTCCTAAATATGCTCGTTGAACTTTGCCAAATTCTAATAAATCTTTAACAACTTTTTTAACAATATTTATTGGTATTGCAAAAGAGTATCCTACATAAGAGCCTGTTCTTGATACTATTGCAGTATTTATTCCTACCAATTCGCCCTTTATATTAATTAAAGCTCCTCCGCTGTTACCCGGATTTACAGCGGCATCAGTTTGTATAAACGATTCTATTGAGTATGGCGATGTTGTGCTTATATTACGTGCTTTGGCACTAACTATACCGGCTGTTACTGTTGAATTTAGATTAAAAGGATTTCCTACTGCCAGAACCCACTCGCCTATTTTTAAATCATCGGAATTACCGTATTTTATTACCGGTAAATTGGTTTTATCTATTTTTAGCAAAGCTATATCGGTATTTGGATCGGTTCCTATAATTTTTGCTTTATAACTCGACTTGTCGTTTAAAATTACCTCTATATTATTAGAGTTTTCTATAACGTGGTTATTTGTAATAATATATCCATCGCTTGATATTATAACTCCGGAACCTGACGATATTACAGGCGACGAGTATCCTCCTTGCCCTCCACTACCAAAAAAGAAATCGTATAAACTATTGTATGTATTCTCTTGTATATATTGTGTTTTTATGTGAACTACCGAGTTTATCGATGAGTTTGCCGCATTTACAAAATTAATATTTTCGGGAACATTTTGTGCATTGCTTGTAAGATAAACAGGGGCTTTTTGCTTAATCTCAATAACTCGAGGTTTATAATCTATAATTTTTAATGTAACTAAAACAACTAAAAAACTTGCAATAACAGCAATAATAAAAGTAGAAATAATTTTTTTTGCATTCATAATTTTATAGTTTTAAATTTTTAAACAAAATTATAATCAAAAACGCAAATTATTACTTTTATGTTGCTAATTAGTTTATATTTTTAACGTAAATTAACGGCAATTATTTAATTATTTAAATTTATTAACAAATGCTTTTAAATTTTTATAAATATCACGGAACAGGTAACGATTTTATTATTATTGACAATAGAGAATCTTTAATAGAATTAACCGCAAAACAAATATTTTTTTTATGTAATCGCAGGTTTGGTATAGGTGCCGACGGATTAATGAGTCTTGAAAATGATAATAATTTTGATTTTAGAATGAAATATTATAATTCCGATGGAAAAGAAGGCACAATGTGTGGAAATGGTGGCAGATGTATAGTTGCGTTTGCAAAAAAATTAGGTGTAATAAAAAATAAAACAAAATTTATTGCTGTTGACGGCGAACACTATGCCGAAATTTCGGATAATAATATTGTAAAATTGCAAATGTCAGATGTAAAAAATATAAAAAATATAAAAAAAGGTTTCTTTTTAGATACAGGATCGCCTCACTATGTTGAGTTTGTAGATAATTTAGAAAATTTTGACGTGTATAACGAGGGTAAAAAAAATCGTTATTCAAACGAGTTTAAACCTTTTGGAACTAATGTCGATTTTGTAAAAAAAGAAAATAATAAATTAATTACTGTTGCAACATACGAGCGAGGTGTAGAGTCTGAAACATTATCGTGCGGAACCGGTGTTACGGCATCGGCTTTAGTTTTTGCCAAAAAAAATAAAATAAACAATTTTGTAGAAATAAAAACAAAAGGAGGAAATTTAAAGGTTTTTTTTGAACAAAAAAATAATATATTTACAAATATTTACTTACAAGGCGAAACAAAGTTTGTATTTAACGGAACTATTATAATTTGATTTAGATTTTTATGATTTTTATTATTGTATTTTTTTGGATTTCGGTATTTATAATATTTTATTCATATATAGGTTATGGAATATTATTATATTTATTGGTTAAACTAAAAAAAATATTTATAAAAGAAAAATCGTTTGACAATATAAAATACGAACCTGTAGTTACTCTTTTTGTTGCCGCTTATAACGAAAAAGATTATGTTGATTTAAAAGTAAAAAACTCGCTTAGTTTAAATTATCCTAAAGAAAAAATAAAGCATATATGGGTAACCGATGGTTCTAACGACGGAACTAACGACTTGTTAAAAAAATATCCCGATATTACGGTATATCATAAAAATGAACGAGGTGGCAAAATTGGAGCTATAAACAGAGGAATGCAATTTGTAAAAACTCCAATAGTAATTTTTTCCGACGGAAATACAATTCTTAGTAAAGAATCGATTAAAGAAATTGTAAATTGTTTTAAAGATAAGAATGTTGGTTGTGTTGCCGGCGAAAAAAGAATTTTTAATAAAGATAAAGACTCGGCTGCAGGTTCGGGCGAAGGTTTTTATTGGAAATACGAATCGTTTTTAAAAAAATACGATTCTGAGTTATATTCAACCGTTGGTGCTGCAGGCGAATTGTTTGCAATAAGAACTGAATTGTTTGAGAGAATAGAAGATAATATTTTGTTAGATGATTTTATAATATCGTTGCGTATAGCTAAACGAGGATATAAAATTAAATACGAACCAAAAGCTTATGCTCAAGAAACATCGTCGGTAAATGTAAAAGAAGAGCTTAAACGGAAAATAAGAATATCGGCAGGAGGAATTCAATCAATAGTAAAATTAGCCGACTTATTTAATTTTTTTAAATATGGAATTTTATCGTTTCAATTTATATCGCATAAAGTTTTAAGATGGATTTTTGTCCCTTTTTTATTACCATTGGTATTAATATTAAATTTTATAATTTGTTTTAATTTAAAAAGTTTTTTTGTTATAAACATTTACTCTGTTTTATTCTGGTTGCAAATACTATTTTATTTTTTATCGCTTATAGGTGCAATTTTACAGAACTATAAAGTAAAAATTAAACTTTTGTTTATTCCGTATTATATTTTTATTATGAATTTATCGGTTTATTATGGCATTATACGATATTTAAAAGGTAACCAAACAGTAAATTGGGAAAGAGCAAAACGAAGTAAATAACATGCATAGTGTCTTTTGTTAAAAATAACCAATATTATAAATTTTGTTTTTACGGATTTTTAAAAAATCTACGCTTTTTTGATGCTTTTTTTTTATTATATCTAAAAAGTAAAGGCATTAGCTATACCGAAATAGGAAGTTTATATGCTATTAGAGAAATTTTTATTAATTTATTAGAAGTGCCTACAGGAATTATTGCCGATTTATACGGGCGAAAAACTGCATTGGCAGGTTCGTTTTTGGCTTATATTTTATCTTTTTACTTATTTTATTCGGGAGAAAAATATTTTATTTTTCTTTTAGCCTTTGTTTTATATGGCATTGGAGATGCTTTTCGTTCCGGAACACATAAAGCAATGATAATGGATTATCTTAGAAATAATAAAATGTTTAATCGTAAAATTTATTATTACGGACATACACGTGCTTGTTCGCAACGCGGGTCGGCAATTTCGGCTTTACTTGCAGGATTTATTGTTTTTTATTATGGCAATTACAATAGTATTTTTTTGCTATCTATTATTCCTTATGTTTTAAATTTTTTCTTAATACTTTCTTATCCGTCTTATTTGAATAAGCCAAAATATAAAAAACAACAAAATTTTTTATCGGGATTTAAAAATTTATGGTTAGTAGTAAAAAATCCAAAAGTTTTTGCAATTATGCACTCAAGCTCATTGCATTCGGCATATTTAAAATCGGTAAAAGATTATATACAATTTTTAATGAAATCTATTGCTCTGTCAATTCCTGTTTTTTTATATATTGATAAGCAAAAAAACGAAGCTTTGTGGATTGGTATTTTATATTTTATATTATATGTGCTTGCATCGTTAGCATCGTCAAAAGCAGAGTATTTTTTTAAAAAATCCACTAAAATTGTAATAATAACTTTAATTGCAGGTTTATTTTTTGGTGTATTATCCGGACTTTTTCAGATAAACAAATATTTTGGATTTTCGTTAATATTTTTTATTGCTATTTATATTGTTGAGAATATAAGAAAACCTATTTTAACAGCTTATATTGCCGAAACTGTGCCGGGCGAGATATTGGCATCGGTTCTATCGGCTCAAAATTTATATAAAACTATTTTAACTGCAGCTATTTCGTTTGTCTTTGGTTGGTTATCGGATTATAACGGGTTGGGGTTTGCCTTATTCTATCTAAGCGTTATTTTATTTATTATAAGTTTGTTGTTGCATAAATTTATTAATAATGGTTAAAATTTAAAATATTTTTAAACTATATAATACAACTGCATAAATATAAAATCGCAAAAATCGTGTTAATCCTAATAATAAATATGTTTTATAGTTATATTTAACAGCTCCTGCAATCATACTAATTGACGAATAAGGTAGGGGTAAAAGAGCAGCGACAACAATTATTGCTCCTCCGAATTTCTCGATTAAAGTGTAATTTTTTTCAAATTTTTTTTCGACAATTTTTTTTATTTTTGGTATTCGCCGTAATAATATTCCTATTTTATAAGAAAAAATGCCACCTATATACGATAAACTTGCTAATAGTGTAACAACTAAATAAGGTTCGCTAAAATGTTTTCCCCATATTATAAAAATATCAGGCGGAATTAGACCCAATAATGTTTCCGAACTTAAAAAAAACAGATAAACTAAGTAAGGATTTAAACTATTAACAATATCTGTAAAAAACTGTTCTAAATTAAAATATTTATTAATTATTATTCCTGCCGTAATAAAAATTAAAAGTATTATAACTATTTTAAAAATACTTTTTCCAATAATTTTATATAAACCTGTTCGTTTATAATATTTGTGATAAATATTAGCTTTTTGTTTTATGTTTTTTTTCTTTGCCATTAGCTTTTATTAACTAATCTAATTTTAAAACAGCAAGAAATGCTTTTTGAGGCACCTCTACATTACCAATTTGTTTCATACGTTTTTTTCCTTTTTTTTGTTTTTCTAAAAGTTTTCTTTTTCGAGTAATATCGCCACCATAACATTTTGCAGTAACATCTTTACGAACAGCTTTAACTGTTTCGCGAGCAATAATTTTTGCACCTATAGCTGCTTGTATTGCAATATCGAATTGTTGACGAGGTATAAGTTCTTTTAGTTTTTCGCACATTCGGCGGCCAAACGAGTAAGCATTATTAAAATGTATAAGCGTAGATAAAGCATCGACTCTTTCGCCATTTAATAAAATATCAAGTCTAACTAATTTTGCAGGTTTGTATCCTGTTTGGTAATAATCAAACGAAGCGTAGCCTTTTGATATACTTTTTAATTTATCGTAAAAATCAAAAACAATTTCGGCAAGTGGCAATTCAAAGTTAAGTTCTACTCTGTTTGTTGTTAAATAATTTTGAGATATTAATATTCCTCGTTTATCGAGGCAAAGTGTCATTATTGGACCAATATAATCGGTTTTTGTAATAATTTGGGCTTTTATATAAGGTTCTTCTATTGTATCAATTAGCGTTACATCAGGCATTCCCGATGGATTATGAACGTCAATAACATCGCCTTTTTTTAATATAATTTTATACGACACATTAGGCACAGTTGTAATAACATTCATATTAAATTCTCTATCGAGGCGTTCTTGAATTATTTCCATGTGTAATAATCCCAAGAATCCACATCTAAAGCCAAACCCCAGAGCCACAGATGACTCCGGCTCCCAAGTTAACGATGCGTCGTTTAATTGGAGTTTTTCCATAGATGTTCGCAAATCTTCGTAATCTTCGGCATCAATGGGGTAAATTCCTGCAAATACCATTGGTTTAACTTCTTCGAAACCTTTAATTCTATCGTTGCAAGGATTATCTACCGATGTTATTGTATCGCCTACTTTTACTTCTTTTGATGTTTTTATTCCGGAAATAATATATCCTACATCTCCTGTTGTTAATATATTTTTAGGACTTTTTTTTAATTTTAAGACACCTATCTCTTCGGCATAATATTCTTTTTGCGTTGCAAAAAATTTAACATGCTCGCCTTTTTTTATTTCGCCGTTAACTACCTTAAAATAAACTTCTATTCCGCGAAAAGGATTAAAAACCGAGTCGAAAATTAGTCCTTGAAAAGGAGCATCTTTATTACCTTTTGGTGGAGGAACCAAATCTACAATGCTATCTAAAATTTCTTTAACTCCCATACCTGTTTTTCCGCTTGCTTTTAAAATATCGTCTTTGTTACAGCCTATTAAATCAATAATTTGGTCTTCGACATCGTCAGGCATTGCGTTTGGCAAATCCATTTTATTCATAACAGGTATTATCTCTAAATCGTTCTCAATAGCCAAATATAAGTTTGATATTGTTTGAGCTTGTATGCCTTGTGTTGCATCTACAATTAAAAGTGCTCCTTCGCAAGCTGCTATCGAACGGGATACTTCGTATGAGAAATCTACATGTCCGGGGGTGTCAATAAGATTTAATATATATGTTTCGGAATTTTTTGTATATTCCATTTGTATGGCATGACTTTTAATTGTAATGCCTCGTTCGCGTTCCAAATCCATATCGTCAAGCACTTGAGCTTGTAAATCTTTTTGCGATACAGTGTTTGTGTATTCGAGTAAACGGTCGGCTATTGTGCTTTTCCCATGGTCTATATGTGCTATTATACAAAAGTTTCTTATGTTTTTCATTTAATATATATGGTATATTTAATTTTTTACAAATATAATATCAAAAATAAATTATTATCTTAAAATAATATCTATAATTATTTTTTCGTTTACAATATTATTTAATTTCTCGATTATTGCTTGTTTCATCATTGATATCTCGTTTCGTACTATTGACGATGAAAAATGCACATATAAAATACGATTTTTTATATATAAATCTTTGGTTGAATTAGCTACTTGTTTTCCTAATATTTTTTCCCAAGAGTTTAATATTTTTGCCTTTTTATATTCTTTGGCAAACTTTGGATTATCAAACAATTTTGCTATAATCTCGCTAATATGTACTGTATTTGTCCGTTCCATAAAATTAAAAATATAAAGATAATTCTTTTTAAACAATATATTTTTAAATATTGTTAATTCTTTATTCATTTCTTATATTTTTGCAAAAAAAATATAACATTGCAAATAGGGAATCTTAAAATAGCAGAAAAATATCCGGTTCTTCTTGCACCAATGGAAAATGTTACCGACCCTACTTTTAGGTATATGGTAAAAAAATTTGGTGTTGATATGATGTTTACCGAGTTTATATCATCTGACGGAATAATAAGAGGAGGAAAAAAGGGATTAAAAAAACTCGAAATTTTTGATTACGAACGCCCTATAGGTATACAAATTTACGGACATTTAGTTGAACCTATGGTTGCTGCCGCTAAATTAGCCGAAAGTTTCTCGCCTGATGTTATTGATATAAATTTTGGCTGTCCTGTTAAAAAAATTGTTAAGCGTGGAGCTGGAGCCGGTATGTTACAAAATATACCGTTAATGCTTAAAATTACAAAAAAAGTTGTTGATGCAGTAAAAATACCTGTTACCGTAAAAACACGACTTGGTTGGGACGAAAATACTAAAAATATTGATGTAGTGGCTGAACAATTACAAGATGTAGGGATTAAAGCTCTTACTATACACGGACGAACTCGTAGCCAAATATACGAGGGCAATGCCGACTGGTCGTTAATTGGCAAAATAAAAAACAATTCCAGAATAAAAATACCAATAATAGGAAACGGCGATATAAAAACTCCGGAACAAGCAAAAGCGGCTTTTGATAATTACGGTGTTGATGCCATAATGATTGGACGTGCAAGTATTGGAAACCCATGGTTGTTTAAACAGGTAAAACATTTTTTAAATACAGGCGAAATTTTACCTGAATTATCGGTAAAAGAAAAAGTTAAAATAGCAAAAGAACAGTTGCAAAAATCGTTAGAAATGAAAGTAGAACGAGCAGCTGTTGTTCAAATGCGAAGACATTTTGCCAATTATTTTAAGGGATTAAAAAATTTTCGCGAAACAAAAATTAAGTTATTACAAGCCGACAACCCAAATGATAATTTTAACATTTTAGATTATATAGCTAAAACTTGGGGTTAATATGAATCTAAAATAGCTTTTCGCAAGCTGTCTTTTTTTTCCGGAGATATACTCATATTGTTTTTAAAAACAGGTTTCTCCCATTCGCCATACATAGGATTTGGTAAAATTAAAAAATCTTTGCCAAAGGATTTAATATTTTTATCAACTAAATTTTTAGCTAAAAGAGAATCTCTATCCTCATAAATCTCTGAGAAATCTGTTAAATTATCGCCTATGTAAAGTAAAATATCGTAATTTTTTAATATTTTAGCCCGTCGATATCGTTTTGTGCTAACACTATCGCGTAAAAGAACATGCATAGAATCAACAAAAGGAAATCCCCTATCAATTAGGTTTTGCATAGTTTTTTGTTTTAAATTTTTTCGACGGTTCGATACATAAAAAGTTTCTACATCTTTATATTTTGCATAGTTTAAAAAGTCAACTGCTCCGGGCAATGCTTTTGCCGATGCCTTATTAACCCAAGTCTCCCATTCTTTGCGACTGTATGATGTATTTGACAGTATGCAATGTGCTTCAAAAGGGCTATTATCAAGAACAGTCTCGTCTATATCAACAACAATAGCTTTACGTTTTAAAGTATCGGCATAAGGCAACTTGTTTAGTAATATTGTTTTTGCAAAATTATATGTTTGATAATATATTGCTCGCATCTCTGCTGATTTTTGATACCACAAAGTAGCCATTAGTAAATAATCCGATGAATATTTTTTTTCGGGTTTTTTAATTTTTTGTTTTAATGTATCTATTTTGTCTTGTTTACCTTTTACAGGAACTCTTTTACATGAAAAACTTAATAGAATTGTAAATATTATAAATATTTTAATAGTTGTTTTCATTTGTATTTTTTTGTAATATTGTTTTTTTTACAAAATTAATGAATGAAATTTAAAATAATGATTTTTCGAAGAATATTATTTACAATTATACTTTTGTCCTTATCAAGTTTACTATTTTCGCAATATGTTAAAAATATAGGAACTCCATTATACGAAAATTATTTACCCGAGGAAATAAATTCGCACCCACAAACATGGCAAATAACACAAGATAGTTTGGGCTTGTTATATTTTGCAAATCAACAGGGTATATATTTGTTTGATGGTAGTAATTGGACTAATTTTTTTGCTATACAAGGTGTTAGG
>Ga0256833_1001696_pt1 | contig 15951 bp, 9 predicted proteins | sample 356284metaG_FD_190535 | JGI IMG/M metagenome (GOLD analysis project Ga0256833, IMG submission 190535) | Hydrothermal vent microbial communities from Mid Atlantic Ridge, Atlantic Ocean - 356-284 | ecosystem: Environmental > Aquatic > Marine > Hydrothermal vents | place: Atlantic Ocean: Mid...
CACTCGTCAGGGAAGAGATAGGGTTCGAGTTTTCGTCTAGGAATGAGCCACCTACTTCTCCAAGTTTCTAAATTCTACCTTTACACAAAATTTCTCCCTCCCCCTGAGCATGAGTTCCATTTCTGGATCAGAATGGCCGTATATTTGTTGGATATAAGGATTTTGAGCATAAGGACGGGGTTGTAGGCCTTACATCCGACTTAGAGGGGTAGAGTTTGGAGAGGATGGTTTCGAAAGGTTCTCAGTTGGTGAGTTTATTAATGTGAGAGAGTATATCTTCAGGGAGATTTTGATAGATAAGATGTTTGCCGATAGTGATAGGAGAATTGTCTTTTTTTAAACATAAGCTAAGTTCTTAGAGTTTTTCTATAGGATAATTATGAGAAATGCTGTGAATCAAGTATTTTTGAAATGTCTAAAAAGATTTTTGAGAACTTATTACAGAGATTTATATTGCAAAAATAATGATCTCTAAAAATTTTAAATTTAAAAGATGTGTTTTGCAAAGGTCTCAAACAAGTTTTTACTAGTTTTTCTCTAGAAAATTTATATTATCCTTTTTAAGGTATTTTAAAACCTCATTTTTAAAAATTTTAAACTCTTCTTTTAGTTTTGGAATATAATTTGTAATAATATTGAAATCATCATTTGATGATAGTTCTTCTATCATTTTTGCTAAATTAGCTAAATTGATAGCTCCCATCATTGCAGCATTTGATTTTAAACTATGAGCTGCTCGAAAGAGAGTTTCTTTATCTTTTAATTTGTAGGATTTTTCAATTTCTTGTATTAGTTCTGGTGTTCGCGAAAAAAATATATTGAGCATCTTCTCCAAGAAGCTTTTATCATCAGGATTATTTGGTATTTTGAAATTATCCCATTTAGAAATGTCAAGAATTATATTTTTTCTTTCGTTTAAGTTTTCCTTAATTAATGAAGAATCATCTAGATTTTTAATTGCTTTTTTAGGAGCCCATTTTTCTAAAATTTCTTTTAATTCTTGAATTGTAAAAGGTTTGCTTAAATAATCATCCATTCCCGATGTCAAACATTTTTCGCGATCCCCTTTTAAAGCATGTGCAGTTAATGCTATAATAATTGTTTTATTTTTTCTTTTCTTTTTTTCTATTTCTCTAATTTTTTTTGTTGCTTCATATCCATCTAGTTCAGGCATTTGGCAGTCCATAAGGATAACATCAAAATCTTCTTTTGTTACAATATCAATAGCTTCTATACCATTAATAGCAACAGTCGGCTTTATACCTAAAATTTTTAGAGCAGAAACACAATACTCTAAATTTACTGGATTGTCTTCTACAACTAATACTTTTAAATTTTTCAAGTTATTATCTATAAAGTTTTCGCTGTCAGAATTTGATGGTTCAGGAGAAAAAATTGATATAAGTGATTTTAAAAGATCAGAACTTTTAACAGGTTTTATAATTATATCTTTAATTCCGAAAGCGCCCTTTATGAAAGATTTTTGATTAATTGATGTATAAAGAACTATTGGATATTTATCTTGGAACTGTTCATGTATATCTTTTGCCAGTTTTACTCCAGAAATATCTCTTAAATCATTATCTATCAAGATAAAGTCTACTTCATTGTTATTAAGAAAAGAAATTATAGATAATGGATCATATAAAATATTGCTTTTGATCTTCCATGATTCTAAAATATTTTTAATATGTTCAGCCATGATTTCTTTTTCTTCAACAATTATGGCTTTTTTGTTTAATAAAAAGTGGGGAACATCTGTTTCCCACTTGATAACTTTAAATGGAATAGTAATTTTAAATATTGTGCCTTTTCCAGGATAGCTTTCAAATGATATAGAACCCCCCATTAGATTTACTAACTTTTTCGTAATAGCTAATCCTAATCCTGTTCCTCCAAATTTTCTCGTCATTGAAGAGTCAGCCTGAGAAAATGGATCAAAAATTATTTTTTGTTTTTCTAAAGGTATACCTATTCCTGTATCTTTGATTTCAAACAATATAGTTGCAAAATCTTTATCTCTTGATGTACATTTTACAGAACAGACTACCTCTCCTCTTTCTGTAAACTTGACTGCATTTCCTAGTATGTTTATTAGTATTTGACGTAATCTTAATGGATCACCCATAATTTTGTTCGGTAGATCCTTTGAATAATATAATACTAGATCTATTTCTTTTTTCTGGACTTTATCTATAAAAATTGAAATAGAATCTTCAATTACTGATTGTAGTTTGATTTCTTCTTCAGCTAATTCAAATTTTTCGGCTTCCATTTTTGAGAAATCTAAAATGTCGTTTATTAGAGATAATAGTGTTTTTCCTGATGATCGTATTGTTTCTAATAGGTGTCTCTGCTCGTCTGATAGACTGGTTTGTTCTAAAAGTTCAACCATGCCCAAAATACCATTTAATGGTGTTCTTATTTCATGGCTCATATTAGCAAGAAATTGAGTTTTTGCTTTATTTGCAACTTCTGCCTTTTCTTTAGCTATTTGTAAACATTTTACAAGAGCTTTAAGTTTTTTATTTGCTTTTTCTAGCTCTTTTGTTCTTTCAAAAACGAGTTTTTCTAAATTCTCTTTATGTTTTCTAAGTTCTAAATCTCTTAAATAAATTGCTTCAAGCATATTATTAAATCCTTTTACTAAATCACCAATCTCGTCATGAGAAGACGATTTTATTCTTAAAGAATAATCTTTTGTTTTTGAAACTTTTTGCATTACTGTATGGAGATCTAAGATTGGATTTACGATACGTCGAACTATTCTTCTGCAGAAAATACAAGAAAAAGAAAGCGATAAAACTAAAGTAATTATGGCTAAAATACTTGCGGTAATGATATTTTTATATACTGGCCATAAATGACTTTTTATAATTAAATATCCAACAATTTTCTTGTTCTGTGTTATTGGTTTTACCAAATAAAATTTTTTCTTTAAGTAAAAGCTTTTTAAAATATAATAAAATTTAATATTTTCTGTATAGTTAGCTATTATATCAGCAAAATAAGAAGCCTCTCTTTTTTTGATTATATCTTTAGGATATGATATAAAGGGTTTTAGATTTCTATCCAGAATAGTTGCCCAGGAGATATCTCTTATTTCTTTTAAAGATTCTAATATCTGATAAGCACTCTCTTTATCATCAAATATTAAGGCTGCAATAGTATTTTCTTTTATAATTTCAGCAATACTATCTTTGGTATTATACGATCTTTTTGTGGCTGTATATCCCATATATATTATAAAAATCAGAGTTGCTAATAATAATGAAAAGCTTGTAGTAATAAATATTATAATTTTTATTTTCTGTTCAATATTTTTTTTATCCAGAAAATTCCATATTTTTTCTGAAAATATCCTTATCATAAGACCTCCTCTGCTAAACTCAGCACTTTGGAGCTTATTCTAATTCCTAAGCTTTTGGCTAAAGAGTAATTAACTTTAAACCTTAATTTTTTGTTTTTAATAAATATTTCCAGCATACCTCCCTTTTTTATAAAGTCATGATTGTTGCTAATTGTAAGTATTTTTCTTTCTTTTGAATATGAGAGAATATCTTTAATATTTTTTATTGAATTGTCTAAAATTAATACATCACATATTTCTATTTTCTTTTTAAGATTTGATTTTTTAATATCTTTTACTATAATTGTTTTTTCCTGGAGAGGATATCCGTTAAATTCTAGCAAGTAATCTTTTAGTGGAGTATTATCTATAATACACAAACTAATATCTTCTTTTTTTTGTGGCCAATATACAAAACTTAAAAATTTATAAATAAAAACTGCTTCCAACTCCTCAACATTTATAGATTCAAAGGAAAGAGAGTGAAAAAAAAGAAAAAATAGAAAAAAAATGGTTAAGAAAGCGAAAAGAGGTTTTTTCATATTACTATGTAAACTTATTTTAAAAATTTTATTTCTATTTTAAACGATCTTTCTATTTCTCTTATAGGTGTTCTTATTGCAAAAGATTGTCCGAATTCTGGATGTCTATTGTCAAATATATTTTCTGCTGTAAAAGAAAGAGTAATTCCATTTTTAAATTTATATAAAAATTTTATATCTGTAGCCCAATAAGAAGGTATTTTATAAGAGTCGATTTTATCTACATATCTTAATCTTGCTATTATATAGGAGCGAGAATTTATAAAGTATGTATTTTCCAGAGAAAATATATTTTGGGGCCATTGTTTTTCTAGCTCTTCTCCCATCCAAAAAGTCCTTTTTTTAGAGTTTAGAAAAAGACGAGCATATGTATAAGAAATTTTTGTGTTTAACTTATCATTGATATTTCCTTTAAAGGATAATTCTAAACCATATTCTTTTCCGTCTAATAGATTTTCTGCTTTGGTATAAGTATGTAAATGTGGCCAAGGTTTCGGATGGAATTCCGGAGGATTTTTAGGGAGTGGCATAGAAATTAGATCATCATAAAAATGAAGAAAAGTTGTAATATCTAAAATATAATATTTGTTAAAAAATTTACGATAACCCATTTCTAAAGCTGTCAATTTTTCTGGATCCAGATGTGAATTTCCCAGAATTCCTATAAAGAAAGGCACACCATTTATTTCTGATGCAAATAGATTTCCCTTTATATATAATTCCCCTTTTGATGGAACTCGAACAGCTTTGGAAATTGCTCCCCATATTGAATCATTGTTTGATATATTCCATAGAAAGCGAAAAGTTGGTTGAAAATTTGAACCGATATTTTCATGATATTCTAGTTTTCCGCCAAAAATCAATTTTATTTTCGGGTTCATATCAATTTCAGACTGTAAATAGAAGTTAAAGATATAATCCTTTATATTTGAATGAGAAAAAGAATACATATTGCTTCCACTTATATCTGTATCATATAACCTATAACCAGCACCAAAGTTCCATCTTATATTATGGTGATCAATGAAATATCTAAATTCTAAATCCCAGATGTTGTTTTTCCAATTCAGTAAAGAAAATCTCCACGTCGAGGAGGTGTCATAGTAACCTTGAATATACCATCCTTTATAATTGTCTTTATTGTTTGCTTCTAAGCGAAATAATATGTTAGCTCCGAATCCCTTGCCATCTTTTGGAAAAAATATTTCGTAAGGAGGTTTAAATGTGAAGTAACTATGAATTACTCCATAAGTGCCCTCATATATATCACCACTTAAACGGAATTTCTTGTTATTTTCCAAATTATAATCTATTCTAAATCCTCCTTGGATAGATCTCCAGTCGTCATTAGCCTGGCCATCTTTATATCTTTTCGTTGATGATATTTCTCTTGCTTTAATATAAATTCTGTGAGCTAGATTCTTGCTGGAATTGCCATAACGAAATGCTAATATTGATTCCTCTGTTCCGATGGAGGCTTTTAAAAGAGGACCTTGGGTATTCCAGGCATTTTTAGTAATTATGTTAATAATACCATTTACAGCGTTAGCTCCCCATATACTTCCACCAGGCCCTCTGATAATTTCTATTCTTTCTATATCGTCTAAAATTAGATCTTGTCTTTCCCAAAACACCCCAGAATAGATTGGAGAGTATAAAGTTCTACCATCCATTAAAACTAATAATTTATTTGAAAAGCGGTCATTAAAACCCCTTATAGAGATAGCCCAGTCGTTAGAAGTAATTCGCCCTACAAAAACACCAGGGACATCTCTTAAAAGTTCTGGAAGAAAATTCGAAAAAGATTGTTGTATATCTTCGGAAGTAAGGACATAGACGGCAGCTGGAATTTGAGAGACTTTTTGGGGATATTTAGAAGCCGATGTAATTTCAATCTCTAATAGTTCTTTAAGATCCAGTTTTAATAAGGAAGGATTTATTCCCTTTGCCCATATATTATTGGGCCAAGCCATCAAAATAATAATCAATAAGAAGAAAACGCCCATCATCGCCTTTTCCTCTATCAAATCTTTAAAAGATATCGGCAAAAAAGTTTTTTATTTAAAAAAGTTTCCTTGGGATTTTCTTGTGACCGAATAACCCCTTGAAAATTAACAAAATCTTTGTTAATTTTTGAAAAAATGTATAAAAAGCGTTTTCTTGCCGAACGGGTTAAAAAGGCCCTGTCTTTTTTCCCTGTAGTAGCAATAGTTGGGGCGCGGCAAACGGGGAAGTCCACCCTTGTGCAACAGGAATTTCCAGAGCGGAATTATTTTTCCTTAGATTCCCCAGAGATCAGAGCCGTAATTGAAAAGGACCCTTATGGTTTTCTTTCTATCCAAAAAGGCCCGTTGAGCCTTGATGAAGTCCAGAAGGTCCCGGCGGTTTTTGAAACTTTAAAAATTCTAGTGGACAAAGACCGCCAACCCGGACGTTTTTTACTTACAGGTTCAGCTAATTTTCTTCTACTTAAAAATGTTTCTGAAACACTTGCCGGCAGAATAGCAATTTTTGAACTATCGGGTTTCATGGTCTCTGAGGCGGAGGAATATTCTCCTCCAGACTTTCTAAAAAAATGTTTGCAAGAAATAACCCCCCCTTTGCCAGGGAAAGTTTTTTCCAGCCCCCCCCTTGAGATCCTGGTCAAAAGAGGAAGCCTTCCCCCTGCGGTTCTTATGACAGACGATGAAATGCGGCTTCTGTGGTTTGAGAACTACATAGCTACCTATCTTGAAAGAGATCTTAGAGATCTCTCCCAGGTGGCCGCTTTGGGAGATTTTCGCCGTCTTATGGGGCTTGCGGCCTTAAGAACAGCTCAGGTGCTCAACATTTCAGAACTTGCAAGAGATGCTGGCCTTTCTACCTCTACGGCGAGAAATTATATCCAACTTCTCGAAATTTCTTATCAAGTAAGAAGACTTCCTCCTTATTTTGTTCACTTTGGCAAAAGGTTAACCAAATCTCCTAAACTCTATTTCAGGGATACAGGAGTGGCCTTGAGTCTTTCTGGAATAACACCTCTCACTTCCAAGCTCACGCTTCATCCTTACTACCCGTCTCTGGTAGAGACCTTTCTGGTAGAAGAAATTACGAAGTTTTTTGCGGTTTTTGAGCCTCGGGCAAGAATTTATTACTTTCGGACTTTGGCAGGTGCAGAAGTAGACCTGGTTATCGAATTTGGTGAAAGGCTCCTTCCCATTGAAATTAAAGCTTCTTCTTCGATATCGCTCAAAAAACTGGCCGGGCTAAAACAATTTCTCAAAGACTTTGAGAAAAGGGCCCCTTTTGGCCTGGTTTTGTATCTAGGGGAAGAAATTTTTCAGGCGGCTTCCAATATCTGGGTGATACCCTGGTATTATGTGATCTAAAATTTCGGGAATATTTTGGGAAGGTAAGACTCATAATGGGGGGAGAAAAATTTTTATTTAACGGGTATTTCAGGATTTGTTATGAATGAGGCAGTTTTGTGGGTGGACGCGTCTTATGTTTCTCAGGTTAAGTTGAAAGTTTAAATTTATTTTCATAATTAAAACAAATCTAAAGAAAATTGAGAATTATATAAGCTAGCACCAGTAAAGAAAATTTAGGAACAGGATATTTCAATAAAAAAATAAATAAGAAAAAGTAAAGAACAATAAGAAAAATCTTGGCATTTAAGGGTGCAATATCACCAGAAGCGAGAGGACGCTTCAATTTTTTTACTGGATGAACTCTATCTTTATCTATATCTTTGAGATCATTAACAATATAAACAGAAGAAGATGCAAGACAGAATATAAAGAAAGCAAAACTTGCTCTTTTTATAGAATCAAAATCTAAAAATTTAGAAGAAAAAATCAGAGGAGCAAAAATAAAGCCATTTTTTATCCATTGATGTATTCTTAATAATTTCAAATAAGATTGGATACTCCTCAAATAAATCATATTCCTAATTGAACTCAATTTACACAACTTGCAAAGTAAATATAAATTCTGGCTATAAGTTAATGTTATTGTAAGCTAATATGACAATTTCTCTTCACATATAAAGATGAGACTTTTGCAAAACATCTTTTCTTAAGGCCTAGTCAAGAATCCGTTCCCATTTTTTGGAACGAAAAACGGGAACGGATCCCCTGTTTTTTAAAAATCTCATAATACCAGAGAGAAAACTGGGGACGGAAGAACATAGAAATACCCAACACGCGTCTCTTCCATACTAAATCCTTTGATATCAGTTTTTCACGGCTTCTACTTTCTCACAAATAGTTCTATCGGTTTTTAAAGATCTCAATATGAAAGGCCTGCTTGCCTATTATCCTTTTCCTTTCGAGTTTCTGATATAAGCCACTAAGAGGGTCTTTTTGGAAAGAGGAGCGTTCTTGTGACTTTTCGTTCTAAAAAAAATGGGCCCTATCAAAATTCGTCCTTTGGTTTACAATTTATTTCATGGCTCGCCTGACCCCAATGTTCCGCCAATATTTGGAAATCAAGGAGCAATACCCAGATGCCATCCTCTTTTTTCGTCTGGGAGATTTTTACGAGATGTTTTTTAAGGATGCGGAAATTGCTTCCCGCATTTTAAACATTGCGTTGACCTCGCGAGACAAAGGAGCCAAAGAGAAAGTGCCCATGTGTGGGGTTCCCGCCGCCAATGCTGCCCCTTATATCAATCGTTTGATAGAAGCCGGTTACAAGGTGGCCATTTGCGAGCAGGTGGAAGATCCTCGCCAGGCCAAAGGTTTAGTGCGTAGAGAAGTTGTGCGAGTCGTCACCCCAGGGCTCAATCTTGACGAAGAAGCTTTAGCCTCCAAAGAGCATCAATTCCTGGTGGCCATTTTCAAGGATCGTCGGTTCGGTTTTTCTTTTTTAGATCTTTCGACCGGGGAATTTCGCACCACCGAACTTCACACCGAAGAAGAGCTTTTAAACGAACTCTTTCGACTCGAACCCAAGGAAATTTTGCTTCCCAAAGGGCTGGAGAAAGCTACTTTTGTAGTCCAAATCAAAGAAATTCTCCCACAAGTATATTTTTCTTGGGTTGAAGAGACCCTGTTTGATTATCGAAAGGGGAAAGTAGAGCTCTGCGAAGAATTCAATGTCTTGGATCTTTCAGGTTTTGGTCTGGCAGAAGCAAAGGAGGCTATCTGTGCGGCAGCGGCTCTCCTGCAGTACGTACGAGAGACACAAAAACACCACGCCGAACACCTTTCTCCTCCACGTTTTTACCATTTAGGTCAATTTTTGGTCATAGATGAAACCACAAAACGGAATTTGGAATTATTAAGAAACAATTTCGACGGTAGTGTACGGGGAAGCCTTCTTTGGGTCTTGGATCGCACGGTAACTTCCATGGGGGGCAGGCTTCTGAAAGAATGGCTTCTTTATCCTTTGCGCAAAAAGGAAGCCATCGAAAGAAGACTCCAGGCCGTAGCCTATCTACTCGAAGAGCCTGCCAAAAGGGAAGAACTACAAAAACTTCTGCGAGGGATCAATGATCTTGAAAGACTCCTGAGTCGGGCAGCCCTTAAACTTGCTGGCCCCAGAGATATTTTGACCCTTGGCCGGTCTCTCACCCGTATCCCCCTAATCAAAAATTTGCTTCCAGAAGAAATTCCCCTTTTGGGAGAATTGAAAAAAAAGCTTCACTCCTTACCGGAGCTTGCTACAGAAATAACCCAAACGTTGTCTGAAGAAGCACCCACCAATTATAAAGACGGAGGTTTTATTCGTGAGGGAATAAATGCCGAACTCGACGAGCTCCGAGCTCTCAAAAGAGATGGCCTCTCGTACCTAGCAGAACTCGAAGCTCGGGAGCGGAAACGCACCGGTATTCCAAACTTAAAAGTCGGTTATAACCGGGTTTTTGGCTATTATATCGAAATCTCCAAAAGTCATTTGGGAAAGGTCCCACCAGACTATATTCGTAAACAGACCTTGGTGGGTGGTGAAAGATTTATTACGCCGGAACTAAAAGAATTCGAGGCCAAAGTTCTTTCTGCAGAAGAACGCATTAAAGAGATAGAAGCTACCCTCTTTTTAGCCCTACGCGAGAAGGTTGTAAAACATAGCCTGGAGATAAAAGAAACTGCTCGGGCTTTGGCAACTCTTGATGTATTGTTATCCTTTGCCGAGACAGCCTTTGAACGCCATTATGTAAGGCCAGAAATTTCGGAAGAACCTCTGATCGAGCTTCAAGAAGCCCGCCATCCAGTAGTAGAAGCCACGTTACCTTCGGGACAATTTGTCCCCAATAGTTTGTATCTAGACACGGAAAAAAACACCCTTCTCATTATTACCGGGCCTAATATGGCGGGTAAATCTACTATTCTGCGCCAGACTGCTCTTATAACTCTAATGGCTCATATGGGTTGTTTTGTCCCGGCGGAGAGGGCCCGCATAGGTCTTTGTGACCGCATTTTTACTAGAGTAGGGGCTTCGGATCAGCTCTCTCGGGGGCGTAGCACCTTTATGGTAGAAATGAGTGAGTGTGCCAATATTTTGCACCAAGCCACTTCGCGAAGTCTCGTAATTCTCGATGAAATTGGCCGAGGTACAAGTACTTACGATGGTCTTGCCATTGCCTGGGCAGTGGCAGAGTTTTTGCTAAAAAAGAAAGTGATGACCCTTTTTGCGACCCATTATCACGAACTTACAGAACTAGCGGCAGAAAACCCGCAGGCCAAAAATTACAATGTGGCGGTAAAGGCCTTGGAAGATGAAATAATCTTTCTTTATCGTCTTATGCCAGGTCCTGCCAGTGAGTCATACGGTATCCAGGTAGCAGCTTTGGCAGGTCTTCCCAAAGAAGTTGTAAGAAGGGCCAAAGAAATTTTGGCTTCCCTTGAAGAAAAACCAGCTCTTTCTGTCTCCCATACTGGTAAACTTTTTCAAAAAAGCCTTTTTTCTTCTGATAATATCCTAAAAAACCAGCTTTTAGCCCTTGATCCAGACCGCCTGACCCCTCTTGAGGCCTTATCCAAACTTTATGAGCTTCGAAGATTGGCGGAGAAAAGTTAGATGAAACGGTTTAGTGTCAATAATTTGGCAGGCTTTTGCAAACTTCTTTTGGTTTCGATCATTTTTTTAAACTTTGCTTTTTCTTCGCCGGCTTTCTCTCTTTCCGAGGCCGAAAAAGCTTATCAGCAAGCCGAAAAAGAACTTAAAAAGTTTGCAGCCTCCAAACACAGGCTCCGTTATCGACGTTATTGGCTTAAAATCATTGCTCGTTTTAAAAATATCTACCGTCGCTATCCTGAAAGCCAGGTGGCTCCTAGGGCCCTCTATCGTGTAGGCCGTCTTTACGAAGAACTTTACGGCTATTCTGGTCGTAAAGCCGATTTGTATGCTGCTTTGAAATATTACACTCTCATTTGGGAAAAATATCCTAAAAGCTCCTATGTCAAATTAGCACTAAGGCGAGCTATTCTCATCTATGAAAAAAAATTGCGGGCACCGGTAAAAGCCTTGGCCCTCAAAAAGAAATTACAAAGTTTTGAAGGACGAAAAGACCGCTCGCCACCTGTGAGACAAGCAAAGAAGGATCTTCCGGGCGTTTCTAAAACAGGGGAGAAACAATCTCGTCCAGAAGCTCCTTCTAAGGTATTAGCAGTCAAGATAGGAGGTACAATCAAACAGGTTCGGCATTGGTCAAGTAAAGATTACAGCCGGGTAGTACTAGATCTTTCCCAAAAAATTTCTTATGCACCTCATGTGTTAAAACCCTCTAAAGGGAGACCCCCACGGCTTTACGTGGATCTCAAACCTGCCCGTATTTCCCCTTATCTCAAACCGGTAATTCCCATAAAAGATGGACTTCTCAAGCAAATTCGTTTCGGTCAATATCGTAAAGACACTGTACGGGTGGTGCTGGATCTGGCAAGCCTTACAGATTACCGCGTGTTTTTTCTCGATGAACCTGCACGTTTAGTGATTGACCTCATCGGAAAAGGTTTTTCTCAAAAACCCGCCTGTCCAGCCCCGTCAAAGATTATCAACGGAGAGATCTCCCTAGCTCGGCAGTTAGGTCTGTGCATCAGGAGGGTTGTGATAGATCCTGGGCACGGAGGAAAGGACCCGGGATGTCGTAATCGAAAGCTCAAGGAAAAACACATTGTTCTCAAAGTTTCAAAACTCCTAGCCCAAAAACTTAAATCTAAACTAGGTTGTGAGGTCGTCTTAACCCGTTCAAGAGATATTTTTATTCCTTTAGAGCAGCGTACCGCTATTGCCAATATGAAAAGGGCTGATCTTTTTGTTTCCATCCATGTCAATAGCTCTCCGCGACGGCACGCTTATGGCATCGAGACTTATTACCTCAATTTTGCCAGCGATGAGGAGGCTATGCGGGTGGCAGCCCTTGAAAATGCCGCCTCTACTCATTCTTTGAGCGAACTCCAAGATCTTTTGAAAGGAATCCTCCTTAATACCAAGCTGGAAGAATCGCATCGTTTGGCCGAGGCGGTACAGCATCATCTCGTAAAAACTCTCCGACGCCGTTATCGTCCGGTAAAAGACCGTGGGGTGCGAACCGCCCCATTTGTGGTCCTTATCGGAACAAGAATGCCAGCAATTTTGGTGGAAATAGGCTTCTTAAGTAATCCGATGGAAGAAAGACGTTTGCGAGATCCTAAATATCTAGCTTTAGTAGCAGAAGGTATAGCACAGGGAATAATGGCCTATGTAAAAGAGATGAAACTTGCTTCTTACTGAATGGTATATTCTTTAAGCAAGTTGACCATCTTTTCTATCTCTTTTTCAAGTCCCGGGGTGATCAAAAACTCTGGATAGCGGGGAAAACCACAGGCCTCTAATGCCTCTTTGGGGATTTCATAAAGATAGGGCTCTTCATTGGCGTAACCTAGGAGATGGCAAATATAATCTGCTACAGCTACCGTGGTAATAACGCGTCGCATCTTCACTTCAAGCTGAAATAGTCTTTCCGGGTTTCCAAAGTGATGAAAAACTACGGCTTGAGAAATTTCTCGTGGCAAATTCCAGATATAACAGAGCACTCCTCCGATTACTGCATGGTTAAAACCGGTAAGATTTTCTTCCTGAATAAGAGGGGGAAGATCTTCTTCCACTTCATGTGTTAGGTAAGAGCCAATCTCTTTTTGGCTTTGGAAATATGGCAAGAAAAATTTTCCGATATCGTGCATAAGGCCTGCAGTGAGCACTACTCCAGGGTGTTCTTCGTAGCGTTTGGCAATTTCGCCTGCTGCTACGGATACTGAGGCAGAATGGAGCCAAATTTTTTGAATTTCTTCTTGGGACAGAGGTGAATGTTTACTCACTGCGTGTTCTAAAACCAGCTGAAAAAGCAAATTACGAACCTGATTGAAGCCTAAAAGTAAAATGGCCCGGTGAATAGAGGTAACTTTTTTTCCTGAGCGTGGCCGGAAATAGGCTGAATTTACTACCGCCAAAAGCCTAGCAGATACTACCGGGTCGGTAGAAGCGAGAGCCGCTACCTGGCGGGAATCTATATAAGGATCCCGCAACATTTCGGAAAGTTGCATAGCAGCCCCAGAAGGAAGAGGAAAACGTTTGAGTTCTTGGTAGAGAAATTCTTTTTGTTTTTCGGTAAGATCACGAGAGGTTTTTAAAGGATAAGGTGCAAGGGAATAACATTTAAAGGATGATTTCTTGCGGAAAATTTCCCGGTAATAAAGTTTGTTTTTCTCTACTTCAGGTGGAAGTTCCCGTTTGGAAAAACGCCCTTTACGCCTATTTTTGGGAGAAAAAGATAAATTTTCTTCCTGTGGGCTTTCCCCTCGCCAAAAGAGAAAGCCCACTAAAATTAAACCTATAACAGTTAATATCATCAAAATGTAGGACATGGGCCTTAAACATCTTATCGTCCTCAAAGGAAGAAAATTTGATAATTTTTAAGAAAGACCAAGCCTTTTTCGGCGCTTGAGGATAATTTCTTCCATCTTCTGGGCTGCTAAAGAAGGCTCCGGCTCTACAAAAAAGAACCCCCCAAGAAGGTCTTCTAAATCTTGAGTAAGAAGGCGTGTAACCACAGGAGATCCGAGCACAGGTGGGGCAGGCCATAAGTGTATGGGCACACCGGAGGCCACAAAATAAGTGCCAATGGAGACGGCCTTTTCGGTTGTCCACTCCGGAGCAGAACCAACTACCGGAAGATCCGAAATATCACAAGAAAGATAATCAGCCACAGCCGCAAGCAAGACCAGAATACGACTACAATCCACACAAGAACCCATGTGAAGAGCTGGAAGAATACCTAATGTTTCGCAAACCTGCCTTACTCCCAGGCCCGCTTCTGCTGCAGCCTCAAGCTTCATAAGCCCTGCTTTTGCAGCAGCAATAGCCCAACACCCTGTACCTACTACTAGAATATTTCTCTTTAAGAGTTCTCGGCAAAGATTTACCAAGAAATAGTCTTGTTTTACTTTGGGATTGTTGCCTCCGACAATTCCTGCAACTCCTTTAATAACCCCTTTGGCAATGGCATCTATCAAAGGTTTTACACTTCCTCCTAAAACCCTTACAAGGGACTCAACACTAAAGCCCACTACGGCTTCTTCAGTCGCGACACCCTATACAAAGCGACTCTTCTACAATTACCGCGCCCGTTTGAGGATGGCGCTGAAGGGCCTGGGTTGGACAGGCTTTGATACAGGGGGCCCGCAGACAATGTCGGCAGGTAATTACTATAATCTTGGAATTTAACTAATTACCCATAGACGAGGAGAAGATCTCTTTCCCGTAAGAACAGCCTCTATAAGGGAAGAGCTCCCAGAGTGGGCAACGGCACAAGCTAGTTCACAGGAATGACAGCTCAAACAGCGATCGGTATCAAAGAAAAACCCTCATAAAATCCTTTTTAGCTCAGGAAAACGTTTTTGACCAGCAAAATCTTTCTTTACGTAGCCCTACGGATAAGGCTCTTCCTCTTAATCCTGATTGGCATCAACGTTGCATTATGAACGAGAAAAAGGAGTTTAAAAACCGTGGATTTCTATTTCGTGGAAAAGGATCAGGTTCTTCAGCTGCCGATTGATGGCGAAGAGGTTACCTACATTTTCCTCAAAGCAGATCCTCAAAAAATTACCGCTGACCGGCTCTACTTTGCCCCGTCTGACGAAATCAAAAGGGTTATCGAACGCTTCCATCAGGCCGGATATACTGATTTTGCCCCCCGGGTGTTTCTTGACAAGCGTCAAATTTTTGAACACCCAAAGTTCCCTCTGGATCTCACTTACAGTGGCGGATACTTCCGTCCTGAAGAAAAATTTGTCCCGCTTGAAGAGAAGATAAAACCCCTCCTCGGGAGAGAAAAAATCCGGGTGGCCATCATAAACGGCATGGGTGGTGGCATCGGAGACAATATCGTTGGGATGACGGCCCTTAACATCTTATACGACCGTCTGATGCATTATTTCAGAGAGGTTGATATAGGTGTTTTCACCTTACGCCCTCGGGCCCTTCCCATTCTCCGGCAGGAGACCATCGTCAACGAAATCTATCTCATGCCTGCCCCTGCCGAGCTTCTCTTTCAATACGACGCCTTGATCAATCTTTCCAACATGACCGGCTGGCCTATTTTTAAGCAAGAAATGGTTGATTTTTACCTGCAGGCCATGTCAATTGAGCCCCAAAGTGTGTCTTCGTCTGAAAAACGCTGCTTTATAAAGCTTAACGAAAGGATAGTGAGAGAACTTGAACCTATTATCAAAGCACTTAAAACTGCAAGGAACCCTCTACTTCTTTATCATCCTATTAGTTCATCACCTATTCGTTCTATCCCACGGAAAATTATAAACAAGCATATCAAACGCATTTTAGAAATTACAGATTTTTTAGTTGTTTCTCTTTTACCCATCAATTTCAAACATCCTCGCTTTGTGAATTTACATTCTTTTTCTAAAAAGGGTTTTGACCATTTTGCCTATCTCATTTCTCAGATGGACGCCATAATAACCGTCGATACAGCCGTCTACCATGTGGCAGATGCCTTTTCTGTTCCAACAGTAACTCTTTTTACTTCTATTCCCCCTGAACATCGTATAAGTTACTATCCCTACCAAAAGGGCCTTCTTATAGGAGGCC
>Ga0256833_1001697_pt1 | contig 15938 bp, 14 predicted proteins | sample 356284metaG_FD_190535 | JGI IMG/M metagenome (GOLD analysis project Ga0256833, IMG submission 190535) | Hydrothermal vent microbial communities from Mid Atlantic Ridge, Atlantic Ocean - 356-284 | ecosystem: Environmental > Aquatic > Marine > Hydrothermal vents | place: Atlantic Ocean: Mid...
CATTAATTTTCGAGAGATCCCGTGAGCTTGAAGGGAAATCCCCGGTAAACGGAATTTTTATCCAATGGGTCCCCTGCCTTGTTTATCCGGTTTTCCATGAACGTTTTAATGACGGCCCCTTGATTTTTTGTCTTTCATGCCTATCTTTTCCGTTGGCGGAGATGCCGAAACGGGACATCCGGAAAGGAGGCGACTATGCGAATCGGCATTATTTCTTCGTTCCCTCCGATTGAGTGCGGCATCGCCACCTATTGCCAGTATCTTACAACGGCCCTGAAGGAAAAAGGCGCGGATATTTATGTCGTTTGCCACAAAGGGGGATCGGGCAAAAAGGTCTTTCCCGCCTTCGACTACGAGGACGGGGACATCGCGGAGAAGGCATTTCGAATGATGACCCGCTTCACCCCGGACGTGGTCCACATCCAGCACGAGTTCGGCCTTTTCGGCAGGCACTTCGGTGTCTCGGTGGTCCCTCTTATCGTCCAGTTCCGACTCGTGAGGATCCCCGTGGTCACGACCCTTCACACGGTTTACCAGGACATCCCCCGGGAACATCGCATCATCATCGAATCCATCATGGCCAACTCGGACCGGGTCATCGTGCACGAAACCTACCAGAAGGCGGCCTTGGAGAAAATCCTGGAGGGAAAAGACCCGGGCAAGATCGTGGTCATCCCCCACGGGGCCCGGGAGGTCACCCCCGTTGAAAACGCGAAACGCCTCCTCGGGCTACCGTCGGACAAGAAGGTGATTCTCATCATCGGCTATTTCCGCCCCTCCAAGAACTTCGAACTCGTCATCGACATCTTTCCCGAAATATGCAGGCGTTACCCGGACGTGATCCTGGTGGTGGCGGGGAAGATACGCGGCACGGAGCACCGGGGATACCGGAACATGCTGTTCAACAAGATCGCCCGGTCGCCCAACAAGGACCAGATATTTATCCTGAGAGGGCAGCTCCCCCAGGAGACGTTCGACACGATTCTCTCCGCCGCGGACGTGGTGGCCCTGCCCTACAAGATAACGTCCCAGAGCGGGATCCTCGCCCACTGCCTCGCCTTCGGGAAGCCCGTCGTCACCAGCGACACGGAGGTGATGAAGGACATCATCGGCGGACACGACGCGGGAATCATCTGTGAAACAAACGAGGACTACATCGAGGGCATCTGCCGAATCCTCTCCAATCCCGCCCTCGAGAAACGGCTCTCCGAAAACGCCCGTGCCTACGTCCGGGACGAAATTTCCTGGTCACGCATCGCCGTCAGACACATGGCCCTCTACAAGTCCATCATGGACATTCCCAAAATCGATTCCCACATCATCCTGGTGGAATAAAGGAGGCGGATCATGCACCATCATCTCTATCCGTTCGAAAGGTTTCCGAGAAACCCCATCCTCACGAAGGACGATATCCCCTACCCCTGCAACACGGTCTTCAATGCGGCCGCCTGCAAGTTCGAGGACAAATATCTCCTGATCTTGAGGGTCGAGGACCTGAAGGGACACAGCCACCTGACCCTTGCCACCTCCGCGGACGGCTATCATTTCGAGGTTCAGCCCAATCCCTGGGTCACGCCTTCCCCGGAGACCCCTTTCGAGTTCTACGAGCGTTACGGCATCGAGGACCCACGGGTCACCCGGATCGATGACACCTACTACATCACCTATACCGCCTACGGCCCGCCGGGTCCGCGCGTCGCCATCGGCAAGACGCGGGATTTTAAGTCCTTCGAGCGCGTCTGTCTCGCCACGGAAGTGGACAACAAGGACGCCGTCCTCTTCCCGGAAAAAATTGGCGGGTATTACGTGATGATCAACCGCCCCTCCGGAATGGGAGGCACCCGGGGTTCCATGTGGATCACCTACTCCCCCGACCTGGTCTTCTGGGGCCGTTCCCGCGTCCTGCTCTCTCCGAAACCGGGCTGGGGCGGTCACAAGGTCGGTGTCTGCACCCCACCCCTCAAGACGGAAGAAGGATGGCTGGTTCTCTACCATGGAATCCGTGAAACGGCGGCGGGAAGGCTCTACCGGATCGGGGCCATGCTCCTCGACCTGAAAAACCCGGAGGTGATTCTCGGCTACTGCCCCCACTTTATCTTCGGCCCGGAAGAGCCTTACGAACGCACGGGGGACGTCCCCAACGTGGTTTTCCCCTGTGGATGGATCCTGGAACCGGACGGAACCGTCAAGATGTATTACGGAGCCGCGGACACCTGCATCGGGATCGCCGAGGCCCGCCTCGAAGACCTTATCCACGTCTGCCGATATGAGGAACGGCTTGAAAAGTAACGGCCCGCCTGATAATGTCTATACATAATGACACCCAAGATATTACGATACCTTTCCGGGCTCTCGGGCAGCATGAAGGTCCTTTGGTGTTGTCTTATCTGGTATGTCTTTTTCGCCATCAAATATTTTGAGCCCAACGGGGAACTGTGGCTGAGGTCCGTGGGCATCGCCATCCTGATTGGCGCGGTGCTCAACCTCAATGCCTTTCACTCCCTTGAAAATATCAGGAAGGCCGCGAACAAATGGCAGGTCTTTCGTTTCTTTATCATTCCCTTTTGCGTTTCGAGTTTCCCCGCGCTCATCAAGGACAAGGGATTCATCCTCTTCTTTGCCCCCAGCTTGAGAGAAAACATCATAGCCCTCGCCTTGTGCGTGCTGTTTCTTCTCCTTACCCGGGCGAGTCGTTCCTTCACCGAGGCCGCGACAACCAAGGGCTTGGATTAGGCGCGCCTGGTTTCCTTCCTTTCCATTCAGAAAATCTCTTCCCGCCGCCCGCGGCACGGTGGTTTCACTATGCCGTCTACCCCGAAAAAACGTAAAATACCATTTTATTTTTTTCTTGACAGACCACAATATCTTGTGGTAGTAACGCTTTTGGACACAATATATAGTGATTTATCTTAATCATTTAATGTGATTTTAATGTGATGGGAGGTCTGGCGTGATCCAAAAGGTTTGCAAGCGGGACGGACGCTTCGTAAGGTTTGACCAGGAAAAGATCGCCAACGCCATCTACAAGGCGGCACGCTCCGTGGGAGGGGTCAACCGGCGTCTCGCCTACCAGCTCTCCAACGAGGTGGTGAACGCCCTCATCAGGAAATTCGGCGACGACCTCACCCCCACTGTCGAAGAGATCCAGGACATCGTCGAGAAGGTCCTCATCGAAAACGGCCACGCCAAGACCGCCAAGGCCTACATTCTCTACCGCAAGCAGCACGAGGACATCCGGAATATCCAGGCCATGTTCCTCGACGTGGAACAGACGGTAGATAAGTATATCATGCGGGAAGACTGGCGCATCAACGAAAACAGCAACATGAGCTACTCCCTCCAGGGGCTGAACAACCACATTGCCACCACCATCACCGCCCAGTACTGGCTCAACCGCATCTATCCCCCGGAAATCCGCGAGGCCCATGTGGGCGGCGACTTTCATATCCACGACCTGGGTCTCCTCTCCGTCTACTGCTGCGGCTGGGACCTGAGAGACCTCCTGCTCAAGGGGTTCAAGGGGGTGGAGGGAAAGGTGGAGAGCCGTCCCGCCCGCCACCTGCGGCCAGCCCTGGGACAGATCGTGAACTTCTTCTACACCCTCCAGGGAGAATCGGCCGGGGCGCAGGCCTTCGCCAACTTCGACACCTATCTCGCCCCCTTCATCGCCTACGACAAGCTGTCCTACGAGGAGGTTAAGCAGGCCCTTCAGGAATTCGTCTTCAACATCAACGTTCCCACGCGCGTCGGTTTCCAGACACCCTTCACGAACCTGACCATGGACCTGACCGTCCCCTCCACCCTCGTCAACGAGGCCGTCGTCATCGGCGGGGAGATCACCGGCCATACCTACGGGGAATTCCAGGAAGAGATGGATATTCTGAACCGCGCCTTCGCCGAGGTCATGATGGAGGGAGACGCGAAAGGCCGGGTCTTTACCTTCCCCATCCCCACCTACAATCTCTACAAGGAATTCGACTGGGACCGCCCCGTGATCCGGCCCATCCTGGAGATGACGGCAAAATACGGCATTCCTTATTTCGCCAACTTTGTCAACAGCGACATGAACCCGGAAGACGCCCGAAGCATGTGTTGCCGGCTGCGGCTCGACAACCGTGAGCTGCGCAAGCGCGGCGGCGGCCTGTTCGGCGCCAACCCCCTTACGGGATCCATCGGGGTCGTCACCCTCAACATGCCCCGCATCGGCTACACGGCGAAGACGGAGGAGGAATATCTCCGGCGGGTCGGCGAGCTGATGGACCTGGCCAAGGAAAGCCTGGAAATCAAACGGAAGGTCCTGGAACAATTGACCGAAAAGGGCCTGTATCCCTACGCGAAGTTCTACCTTGCCGACATCCACGAGCGTTTCGGACAATACTGGAAAAATCATTTCAATACCATCGGGTTAAACGGGATGAACGAATCCCTGCTCAACTTCATGGGCAGGGACATGGGCTCCCGGGAAGGACGGGCCTTTACCCTAAAGGTCATGGCCTTCATGAAGGAACGCCTCAAGACATACCAGGAGGAAACAGGCAATCTTTACAACCTGGAGGCCTCACCCGCCGAGGGAACGGCCTACCGGCTGGCGCGCCTGGACAAGAAACGATTTCCAGACATCATCACCGCGGGGGAAACGGAGCCCTACTACACCAATTCTACCCAGCTCCCCGTTGGCTACACGGACGACCTGTTTGAGGCCCTGAATCTCCAGGACGAGATTCAGTCGCAATACACGGGAGGGACGGTCTTCCACGGGTTCCTCGGGGAGGCCCTGGAGGACATCGAAACCTGCAAGCAGCTCATCCAGACTATCGCCTTCCGATATCACCTGCCCTACTTCACCATTACCCCCACCTTCTCGGTCTGTCCCATCCACGGGTATCTCGCCGGGAAGCACGAGGAATGCCCCAAGTGCATAGAGGAAAGGAAACGAGAACTCCTGGCCCAACTTCAACAGAAAAAACGCGAATTAGAGGAGGCAAACACATGGATAGAGCAGAAACGGGCGATCGCCTGACCCAGGCACGACTCGAAATCGTCCGGATCGAGGAACAGCTCAAGCAGGTTAAGGGAACCCCCTGTGAGATCTACAGCCGCGTGGTCGGCTACCACCGCCCCATCCAGAATTGGAACAAGGGAAAGCAGGAGGAGTTCAAGGAACGGGTTACGTTCAAGGTCTAACCGTTACCATGCGTTGGCAGGACACCGGGAGCGGTTCCATGGGTAAGATCATCTCCATACCCGCGTCGGATCGTCCCTGTCCCATCCAAGATCTCCAGCTCTTTACCGTGGTGGACTACCCGGGCCACGTGGCTTGCACCCTCTTCACGGCCGGGTGCAATCTGCGGTGCCCCTACTGCCACAACGCGGATCTCATCGCCCCCGATGATCTCCCTCGTATCGACGAAACACACCTTCTTGAATTCCTAAAAGAGAGAAAGGGGCTCCTCACCGGTGTCTGTATCACCGGGGGGGAACCCACGCTTCATGAGCTTGCCCCTCTCCTCGAACTGATAAAACACCTGGGATACAATATCAAGCTGGACACCAACGGGACACGGCCGAAGCGATGGATTCCATGGGTTCAAGAGGGCCTTATCGACTACGTCGCCATGGACGTGAAGGTTCCCCTAGAAAAATACGGACATATGGGCGCGACAGAAACCGACAAAGAAGGCGTTGCCCAAAGCGCGGCCTTTCTCCTTTCAAATCCCGACTTCTCTTACGAATTCAGGGCAACGATCCACCCAAACTGGTTCTCGCGGGATGATGTGAAACGTATCGGACAGTGGCTCGCGGGCGCGAAACGTCTCGCCCTTCAGCCCTTCACGCCCTCGGAAAAGGTCCTCGCCCCGGATTTGTGCCGCGGGTTGGGGTATTCCAAGAAAAGCCTCCTCGAATTCAAAAATATTCTCCAAAATACCATTTATGAGGTGAGCGTTAGAGGGTGAGCAAAAGTCATCCAAACAACGCGATTTTCCCTCTTCAGGCAATGGGGTTTCATGATTGTTCCCAAGGCACAGACATCTCGGATTCACGTAGCCACAACCCTCTTTGTGCCTTGGAATCATCCCTAAAATGCCTTTAGGGATTGCGCGCGCGCGTTGACCGAAGTCATTTCAGATGTTATTTTCCGCAAAACAGTGTTAAGGAAAAGAACCTATGATCCGAAAAAACAGGGTCAAATACTACAACGCTTTCTCCCACGTCTATGACAAGTTCATTGCCCTCCATTCCAGGGACCTGCAACAGAAGGCGCGGAATTTTCTTATCTCGACGGCGGACCCCCGCCCGGGGGATACAGTCATCGATATCTGCACGGGAACGGGCTCTCTTCTGCCCCGCTACGCCGAAGCAGTGGGGGAGAAAGGGCGTGTGGTAGGTATCGACTTCTCCATCGGCATGCTGAGGGTCGCCCGGGAGAAAACCCGTGAGCTGAAAAATGTCTTTCTCGTCCTGGCTGACGTGGCCGCCCTGCCGGTAAAACCCGGTGTCGCCGACGCGGTAAGCTGCTCTCACGCCTTCTACGAGTTGAAAAACGAGACGGCGGACGCCTGCCTCGGGGAAGTAAGGCGGGTTCTCAGGAACGGAAAGGCCTTTTATATGATGGAACACGAGATTCCCCGAAACCGCCTCATCCGAGGGCTTTACACCCTGCGGCTTCTCTCCATGGGATCCAAGCGGATGAAGGAAATTCTCGAAAATGAGACGGGCCGCTTCAAGGCGGTTTTCGAAACGGTAAGCAAGATCGTCTCCCCCACGGGAAAATCCAAGATAATCATCGCGCGAAAAGGAAAGGAAACCACCCAACCATGAAATCACGTCGGGCACGTCGGGCACGCCGCAAAAGACTCCAGACAATACCGCCTATCAAGTTTCAGTTTCTTTTTCTCGCGCTTTTCTTTCTATTCGCCTGCGCCAGGCGCGTTCCGGTCCCCTCCCCTATCCAACCGGTCCCGGGCAGCCGCCAGGTCGGAATCGCCTCTTGGTATGGAAAGGATTTCCACGGGAAACCAACGGCTAGCGGTGAAATCTATAACATGTACGACATGACCGCCGCTCATAAAACCCTGCCCCTTGGCACCAGGGTAATGGTCACAAACCTGGAGAACAACCGTTCCATTCAGGTAACCATCAACGACCGGGGCCCCTTTGTGAAGAACCGCATCATTGACCTGAGTTACGCCGCCGCCAAGGCCATTGGCATGGTAGGCCCCGGCACGGCGGAGGTAATGATCGAGGTTCTTAAGACACCCCCCAGCGCCGCCGCTTTCCTGTCGAAATCCGAGCCGGGACTCTACACACTTCAGGTGGCTTCTTTCATTAACAAGGACAACGCGGACAAACTCGCCGAGAAATTGGGAACCCTTGTGGAAAATGTTTACATTGTGATATATAAAACGGGAGAAACTACGTATTATCGTGTCAGGGTTGGGGTGTTCGACTCCCGTAAGGACGCAATAGCTGAAGGAAAGCGGCTCGCTGAATATGGTTACAACGTTCTTATCGCAGGTTACGAGCATTAATCGACTATAAGGAGAAAAATTCTGTTAAAACCAGTTATGGGATACCTGGGAATAGCCTTTGCCGCAAACGTGGATAAGGGGTTTCTCCGAACGGTTCAGAAAACAGCTGGGGCAAGTAATTTTTCTGTGGCAGGTCCCTTCATCCTATGGGTCCTGATAAGTATCCTTGTCTTGGGCGGAATAGTCTATCTCATTAATCGGTTTTTCCTGAACCCCAAAGATGATCTCCCTGCCGTCGAGCATTTTGACATCAGGGATCCCGAAAAAATCCGTGAGATTCTCGAGGAAGCAGACGCGAGGAAAAGCGTTATGGAGATTAACATTCCAGAATATCGCTACGAGAGTTTCAAATGCCTTTTTCTCGAATACAGGAAGACAGACAACAAGATTCTCCTCCAAGATCCTCCCGAGCGAGGGCCGGGACACAGTTTTGAAAACAAGAGAGTGGTTGTCAACTTTATTATAAATTATCGAGACAAGCAAAAATTCTTTTCCTTTACCACTGTTTCAGAGGGAATTGTCCCCCTTCGGATGCGAGGATTCAAACAGGCGGTTGTTCTTCGATTACCCAGCAGAATAGAGATCAAACAGCGCCGAAATTCCTTACGGCTCGAACCGCCTCTCGACTACGAAATTACCATAGATATCATTAAAAACAAGAAATATCACGGGGTTAAACTTGAAGACTTGGAATTTGAGGAAACTGCCCGGGTGGAAGATATCAGCCGAGACGGCATGCGGCTTTCTTATGAAAAGGCGCATATCTTTGAATCTTATAAAAAAGGCGATATCTTTGCCATGCGTTTCTTCCTGAACACTCATGGCATCCCAATCCAACTTGATTTAAGCAAGTATATTTACATGGAAGTGGAGGTGGTTCACAATAATTTGAAGAGGGCGGGAAGAAACCTTTTAGGCATTAGATTCCTTAGAAGAGGTACTATCCGGGAAGAGAAAATCTTTTTCGATCGGCTCAAGGCCCTGACAAATGAGGATATCCACAAATGGATTACGGCGCTATACGCCCGACAACTTCGAAGAGAAAAAGGGCTTGAGAGAAAACGATTTGAATACGAGCCATCAGAGGCGGATTAGCGCTCTGCCCATGGCATCTGTCCCGAACCACTCCGAACTGTTACATAAGCTCCGCCAGATCGACCGGCAGGGCTACAAGTGCTACAAAGAGATACGGGGCGCGTACCGTTACCCGGGATTCGTCCTGCACATCGACCACGTTCAGGGAGACCCCTTCGCCGCGCCGACCCGCGTCTGCGCGGTGGTGCCGGTCCAGGGTCGGATCCCCGAGGCGTTCCTTGACGACGCGGTCGAGCGGACGGCGGTGGAGGATTTCCTCGGGCGGCGTTTCAAGTCAGTGAAGACGTCCCTCGTCAAGGGTCATCGTGGAATAGGGAAAAGCGGGATGATCGACATCGAGGCGGGGACACAGAAGGTCCTCAGGCGCAACGCCGTGGTCATCGCCGGCGGGGAGATCGCCTTCCGGTTCGTCGTGGGATTGCCGGCCGCGGGACGCACCATCCTGGGGAAAGAGGCCGCCGCCATGCTTTCCGGCGAGATACCGGGGATCATTGCGGAGACTCTGCAGATCCCCCGGGAGGCGCTGACCCGGTTCGTCCACTCGGTGAGAGACCAGGAGACCCTTCGCCAGGCCCTCGCCTCCAGGGGACTCGTGGCGTTCGTGGCGGACGGGGCCATTCTTCCGCGCGTGAGCGGCGTGGACGACCGGCCCCTCGCGGGCGGGGTTCCCTTCGTGTCTCCCGAAAGCCTGCGGGTCACCCTTCCCGCGCCGCACGCCGGGCAAATCAGCGGCATGGGCATTCCGGAAGGCGTCACCCTCATCGTGGGCGGCGGTTTCCACGGAAAATCGACCCTGCTCAACGCCCTACAGATGGGCGTCTACAACCATATCCCGGGAGACGGGAGGGAAAGAGTCGTCACCCTTCCCGACGCGGTGAAGATCCGGGCGGCGGACGGACGTTACATCGAGAAGGTGGACATCTCGCCCTTCATCCACGACCTTCCCTTCGGGAAGGATACCCGCGCCTTCTCCACGGACAATGCCAGCGGCAGCACCTCCCAGGCCACGGGCATCATGGAGGCCCTGGAGGCGGACGGGCGGGTCCTCTTGATGGACGAGGACACCTCGGCCACCAACTTCATGATCCGGGACGAGCGGATGCAGCGCCTGGTCCCCAGGGGAAAGGAGCCCATCACCCCCTTCGTGGACAAGGTCCGCCAGCTCTACACGGACCACGGGGTCTCTACCATCCTCGTCATGGGGGGCTCGGGAGACTACTTCGACGTGGCCGACACGGTCGTCATGATGGACACCTACCGGCCGCGAGACGTCACGCAAAACACCCGGGAGATCGCCCGTCTCTTCCCGTCCGGCCGCGAGAGGGAAGGCGGAGACGCGTTCGGAACGATCCGTCACCGCGTCCCGCTGAGACGCTCCTTCGACCCCTCGCGGGGGAAGCGGGACGTGAAGATCGACGCCAAGGGCCTCTTCATGCTCCTCTTTGGTCACACGGCGATCGACCTCAAGGACATGGAGCAGCTCGCCGACGTCTCCCAGACCCGGAGCATCGGCTACCTCATCCACTACGCCGCCCAGCGCTACGTGGACGGGCGCACCACCCTGTCCGAGATCCTCGACAGGGTCTTCGAAGACTTGTCCCGCGGGGGCCTTGACATCCTGACGCCCTACCGGACGGGGAACCTGTCACTTCCCAGGAAGATGGAGGCCGCCCAGGCCATCAATCGCATGCGCACCCTTCGCGTGGCGCCTTGACAGAAAGGGAAAGAACATGACGAACGACGCCGTTTACGAAACGAACTTCCCGGGCCTGTCCCTCTTTTCCAGGGGGAAGGTGCGGGACAACTACGACCTGGGGGATTCCCTCCTCATGGTCGCCACCGACCGGATTTCCGCCTTCGACGTGGTGATGAAGCAGCCCATTCCCGGAAAAGGGAAAATCCTCACGCAAATGACCCTCTTCTGGTTCGAGCAGGTGAAAGACCTGGTGGAAACGCACCTCATCTCGGCGGACGTGGCGACGTTTCCCGAGGCGTGCCGGCCCTATCGGCGGGACTTGGAAGGCAGGAGTCTCTGGGTGAAAAAGGCCCGCCCCATTCCCTTTGAATGCGTCGTCCGGGGCTACCTGGCCGGCTCGGGATGGCGGGAATACCTGAGGGACGGGAAGATCTGCGGGATTCCCCTCCCCGAGGGACTCCGGGAGGCGGACCGCCTTGCCGAGCCCATCTTCACTCCCGCTACCAAGGCCGAGCAAGGCGACCACGATGAGAACGTCTCCTTCGCCTACATGGCCGACGCCCTGGGCAGTAAGACGGCGGAAAGGCTCCGGGACCTGAGCATCGCCATCTACGAGAGGGCCCGGGGCATCGCGGAGAAACGAGGCATCATCGTGGCGGACACCAAGATGGAATTCGGCTTTCTCGACGACAGGATCATCCTCATCGACGAACTGCTGACCCCCGATTCCTCCCGGTTCTGGCCGGCGGACGCCTACAAACCAGGGCACGCCCAGGCGAGCTTCGATAAGCAGTTCCTGCGGGACTACCTGGACGGTCTCGACTGGAACAAGACCCCGCCGCCGCCCGACATTCCCGCTGACATCATCGAGAAAACCCGGCAAAAATACGAGGAAGCGCTCCAGCGGCTGACGCATCCCGTGACCTGAAAAGAGGAAAGAGCATGACGAACGAAAAGGACATCGACGTTAAGGCTATCATGGAGGAAATCCGGAAGCGGGCGGAGGAACGGATCAAGCGGGGGGAATTCTCCCATGAGGAGATCCGGAACGTGGAGGAAATGGAGCTGAGCATCCAGCCCAACGTGGAAGACCTCCTGGATGAGATCAAGGAACTTTCCGGCGCCTTCAGCGAGGTCATCGCCCCCATGAACGACCTCTGGGCGCCCCACAGGCCCGTCGCCCGCCCCGGCCTGAAAGGCAAACTCTTCGCCCTCGCGCAGAAGGTCTTTTCCCCCCTCACGCGCGTTCTCCTTGCCACGCAGATGGAATTCAACGCCCAGGTCGTGCGCTCCTTCAACGACCTGAAGGTCTACCTGGCGAGGATCATCGACCTCACCTCGAACCTCGCCTACCGCCACTACCTCGTCAAGATCCAGAGGGAGATGGAGAAACTCAACGAGACCCAGATGCGCCTCTTCCGCCTGACCCTGCGCGCCATGAACCAGAACCGAGGCCTGCGGGGGGAGTTGCGCCGGCTCAGGGCCGAGACCCCCGTGGAAGGCGTCTCGCAGGTCCTCGTATCCCCCGCCGAGCCGCCCGCCGGGTCGGAATCGCCCGCGGACAAGTCCCTGGAGGAATCCCTCTACCTCTCCTTCGAGGACCTCCACCGGGGAAACCGGGAGGAAATCAAGGCCCGGCAGAGGCCCTACCTGGCCTACTTCGAGGGGTGCCGAAACGTCCTCGATATCGGCTGCGGGCGGGGGGAATTCCTCGAACTCCTCAGAGAATCGGGAATCTCCGCCAAGGGAGTCGACCTCAATCCCACCATGGTGGATGCGTGCCGGAAACTCGGTCTGGAGGCGGAGGAGGCCGACGCCGTTTCCCACCTCTCCGGGCTTAAACAGGGGCATTACGACGGCATCTTCTGCGCCCAGGTCATCGAGCATCTCTCGTGGGGCCAGCTCCTCGCCCTCATCAAGCTCGGCCACGAAAAACTCGCCGAGGGCGGGAAACTCATCATGGAGACCATCAACCCCCAGAGCCTTTCCGTCTTCTGCGGGGCCTTCTACCTGGATCCCACCCACGTAAAGCCCGTCCACCCCCTGACGCTCCAGTTCGCCTGCAAGGCCGTCGGCTTCGCTTCGGCGGACATCCGCTACGCCTCCTTCTACCCGGACGAGATGAAACTGGCGGAGGTGGACTTTTTCCGGCGAACGGGGGACATCTCCGACAAGCTGGTCAACGTCCTCAACAACAACGTCATCCAGTTGAACGAGCTCCTCTACGGCCCCCAGGACTACGCCGTGATCGCCGTCAAGGGAGAGGCCCGCGCCTGATGAAGTGGTCCTTCGTCATCCCCTGGTACGGCACCCATATCCCCGGCGGCGCGGAGGCGGAATGCCGTGGCGCGGTGACCCACCTGCGCCGGGCGGGCATCGACGCGGAGGTTCTCACCACGACCATCAGGGACTTCATGTCCGACTGGTCGGAAAACGCCTACGAGCCGGGCACCTACGACGAGGAGGGGGTTCCCGTCCGCCGTTTCGCCGTCCAGCCCACCTACTTCGACATCTTCGGATATATCAACGACCGCCTTCTCCGGAAACTCAAGATAAGGCCGGAAGAGGAGTCCTACTTCTTCCGGGAGATGCTGCGCTCCGACGACCTGCTGAAATTCATCCGGGACAACGCCGAAGACCGCCTCTTCATCTTCATTCCCTACCTCTTTTCCACCACCGTCTATGGGGCGGCGATCCACCCGGAACGCTCCCTTCTCCTCCCCTGCCTCCACGACGAGCCCTACGCGCGGCTGACCCCCGTCCGGGAGACCTTCGAATCGTGCGCCGGCATCCTCTACAACGTGGCGGAAGAGATGGACCTGGCGAACCGCCTCTTCCGCCTAAACGGCAAGCCCCAGCACGTCGTCGGCATCGGGCTCGACACGAGCCTGACGGGAGACGCCGGCCGTTTCCGGGAGGCCACCCGTATCGATGGGCCCTTCATCCTCTACGCGGGCAGGCAGGACCGGGGGAAGAATACCCCCCTCCTGGTGCGCTACTTCCAGCGGTTCGTCCAGTCCCGGGAAAGCGACCTGCGCCTGGTCCTCATGGGGAGCGGGGGCGTCGACATCCCCGACTCCATCCGGGACCGCGTCCATTCCCTCGGGTTCGTCCCCATCCAGGACAAGATCGACGCCTACAAGGCCGCCACGGTTTTCTGCCAGCCCTCCGTCAACGAGAGTTTCTCCCTCGTCATCATGGAGGCCTGGCTCCAGGAAACCCCCGTCCTGGTCCATGCCGACTGCCCCGTCACCCGGGGACACTGCGAGCGGGGCAACGGCGGGCTCTACTTCGCCAACTATCCCGAGTTTGAGGAGGCCCTGTCCCTGCTCCTGAAGGACGGCGGGCTGCGGGAGAAAATGGGAAGGGCCGGCAGGGACTATGTCCTGGCCAATTACCGGTGGGACACCATCGTGGAACGATACAAAGAGGCCGCGCGCGGCATCTTCGGGGAGGTGTGAGCCGTGATCTACCAGGTCGTTCCGGAATTCTACCGGTATGACGCCATTTCCCAGCACGCCCGGCACATCCACGGAATGCTTAAGGATGCCGGCCTTCCCGCGCGGCTCTGCGCCCGGCGCGTCGTTCCCAGGTCCCTCGCCGGGGAGGTCCAGGACGTAAGAGAGGCCTTCGAGGCGGTGAGGGAGACGGACACGATCCTGTTTCACTTCTCCATCTACTCCCCCCTCATCGACGCCCTCCGCGAACTGCCTGGGCGGAAGGTCATGATCTACCACAACATCACCCCCGCCCGTTTCTTCGAGGGAATCAGCAAAAAGACGGCGCGGGCCTGCGAAAAGGGGCGGCGTCAACTCGAGGAGGCGGCGGGCCTCTTCCACCTCGCCCTGGGGGTCTCCCGCTTTAACGAGGCGGAGCTGAAGGCGGCCGGTTACCATGCCACCGGGGTCCTGCCCCTCGTGGTGGAGACCAACGTGCGGGACGACCGCTCCTTCCGGAGCCTCTACTACCTCAACGAAAGGATAACCCTCCTTCACGTGGGCAAGTGGGCCCCCAACAAGAAGATCGAGGATATTGTCAAGGTCTTCTACTGCTATCACAAGATACATCCGGCCAGCCGTCTGGTGCTCGTGGGACGGAACTGGGAGTGGGAGAACTACACGGTCGCCGTCCTGGATCTCATCCAGCGGCTCCGCCTCCAGGAGGATATCGAGATCATACAGGGATTGCCCGCCCCTAACCTCGCCGCCCTCTACCGGGCCGCCGACATCTACCTCAGCATGAGCGAACACGAGGGGTTTTGCGCCCCGCTCATCGAGGCCATGGCCTCGGGGTGCCCCGTCATGGCCTTCTCCGCCGGGGCGGTCCCTGAAACGGTCCGGAACGCGGGAATCCTATGGGAAGAAAAGGCTTTCCTCGGCATCGCCGAGGGAATTCACTTCCTGCTTCGCCAGAAAAACCTCCAGGGCATCCTCAGGGATAGGGGGAAGGCGCGTGCGGCAGATTTCAGCGTCGGTGCCGTTACCGGGCATTTCAAGGCCCTCCTGCCCGAGATTCTCGGCGAGGGGAGGGCCTGAAGATGGAGATCCACCAGTTCGTCCCGGACTTCAGCTACGGCGACGCCATCGGAAACGACGCCATCGGCATCCAGTGCATCCTCCGGAGGTGGGGATTCACCTCGAAGATCTTCAGCAAGGTCATCCACCCCATGTACTGGAACAAGGCGGAATTCTACCTCTACTACCGGTATCATCACCACCCCGACAACATCCTCATCTTCCACTACTCCACCGGGACGGAACTCATCGACTTCGCGCAGGAATTCCCGGAGAAAAAGATCCTCGTCTACCACAACATCACCCCCGCCCACTTCTTCGAAAGGGTCAATCGAAAGGTTGCGCGCCGCTGCCAGGCGGGCCGGGACATGCTCGCCGGCCTGACGGACACGTTCGACCTGGCCCTGGGGGATTCCTCCTTCAACCGGGAGGAACTGGACGCCCTGGGATTCCGGAACACGGGTGTCCTTCCCATCATCGTGGACCTCTCCCTCTACGAAAAGAGCCTGAAACAGGTGCCCCGGTTTCCCTTCCTCCGGCGCCTCGCCCCCATACTCCTCCACGTGGGGCGGATCGCCCCCAACAAGAAGATCGAGGACATCATCAAGGTCTTCTACTTCTGCAAGAAATCCGTCCCCAGCCTGCGGCTCTTCCTGGTGGGGAGCCACTTCGACACGGGCCCCTACGTGGAGGCCCTGGAAAACCTCATCGAGGCGCTGAACCTGAAGGACGTCGTCTTGACGAAACATCTCTCCGCCCCCACGCTGACCCATATCTACAGCCACTCCTCTGCCTACCTCTGCATGAGCGAGCACGAGGGGTTCTGCGTGCCCCTGGTAGAGGCCATGTATTTCGGGATACCCGTGGTGGCCTACGGGGCGGCGGCGGTCCCCGAAACCCTCGCCGACGCGGGAATCCTCTTCGACGAAAAGGACTTCCCCGCCATCGCCGAGGCGGTGACGGCGTGCCTGGAGGACACCGCATTGAGAAACACCCTGGTGGCCAGGGGGAAGAAACGCCTCCAGGCCTTTACAGACGCCGCCGTTGCGCCTATCCTTAAACGACACCTGGAGGGCATGGGCGTGAAGATCAGGAGCGAGATAT
>Ga0256833_1001698_pt1 | contig 15936 bp, 13 predicted proteins | sample 356284metaG_FD_190535 | JGI IMG/M metagenome (GOLD analysis project Ga0256833, IMG submission 190535) | Hydrothermal vent microbial communities from Mid Atlantic Ridge, Atlantic Ocean - 356-284 | ecosystem: Environmental > Aquatic > Marine > Hydrothermal vents | place: Atlantic Ocean: Mid...
CTCCACAACCCCAACACCAAAGTGTCGGCATTTTATCAGTTCTAAGATATTGATCATAATTGAATGCCATTAGAAGACCTCCTTGACTTTTTCTATAATATCTGCAGGAGAGAATGGACGACCGTTTGTTTTAGTAAGTTTCTCTATATCCAATCTACCCATAGATCTTTGTACCTCTTCGAGATATTGACCTTGATTGAGCTCGACTACAAGCACCTTGTCAAATTTCTTTCCAAGCTCATGCATTCTTGCCTCAGGGCTTGGCCATACCGTAATAGGTCTAAACATACCTGCCTTGATACCCTCTGCACGAAGCGTATCTATCGCCTCCTTGATAGCAAGCGATGCCGAACCATATCCGATAAGTAGAATATCTGCATCATCTACCATATACTCTTCGTTTGATTCAACTTCATCAAGGTGTGCATCAACTTTTCTAAACAATCTATCTATAAGTTTACGGCAGGTCTCAATCTCCTCTGTAGGGAAACCGGAAGCATCATGATGAAGACCTGTATAGTGATATCTGTAACCTTGAAACATTGGATTAAGCACCGCCGGCTCATCCTCGCCTACGCCGTATGGCTTATAATCCTCCGGATTACCATCAAACGTTTTGCGAAGAACTATACCTTTTTCAGTCTCTTCTGCTGTCGGTATGACTGCTTTAGCATGCATATGTCCTAATGTCTCATCGAGTAACAAAATAACAGGCTGCATAAATCTATCGGCAAGATTGAATGCCCTTACTGTCTCAGTATAACACTCAGCCAAATTGCCTGCACATAGCGTAATTGATTTATAGTCACCATGAGATGGGTTTTTTGCTTGAGCTAAATCTCCCTGGGCCACTCGAGTAGGAAGTCCCGTAGATGGACCACCACGCATTACATTGATCACCACCAACGGCACCTCTGCCATTTGAGCCAAACCAAGATTTTCTGCCTTGAGAGACATACCTGGTCCAGATGTTGCAGTAAAAGATCTTTTACCACTCATGCTGGCACCTATGGCTGCCGCTACTCCTCCTATCTCGTCCTCCATCTGGATTGCTGCTCCGCCTTTTTTTGGCATAAGGTCTGAACTAACATGCATAATTTCACTAGATGGGGTAAGAGGATACCCCGCAAAAAATACACAACCGGCATCAGCTGCTGCTATTGCTGCAAGTTCATTTCCGCTTGCTATTACTTCTCTTGTTTTTGACATTAGTTAGCCTCCTTGTAATCCTCTGGCAATCTGTAGCCGTTATTTTTAATTACCTCTTCTCTTGCCTTTGCTTCATCTGTAAGTTTTGCAAACTTAAACTCTTTTCTGTCTGCTACATAGATTGCAAAGTCTGGACAACTAAGCTCACACTCTTGACATCCAATGCATGATTCAGGATGTATTACGCTAATCATCGCGCCCAATACCGAACCAGCATTTTGTTGCATAGAAAGCACACCCGCCGGACATGCATCCACACATATATCACAGGCTTTGCATCGGTCTGTATTGACCCATACCGGAGTGTTTTCCGGTGCTATCATTACTGCCATAGTTTTCCCCTTTTAAAAAAATTTATAAGTGAGATTTATATCACTAAAAGTAGGGTATCTTACTTTGGGTAATGAAGATGTTAAAGTAGCCAACTATAACAGAGCATAATATAGCTCTGTTACCTTTTGAAGCATCTATATAACAGTACTGGAATCTATTTTTCTATTTCTTGCTGCCAGAAGTGTTACTGCTAAAAGTGTAGCTACAGCATAATAGACCCACGCAGGTATAGGTACCGGGTCTCCGGCAGCGTACGAATGCAGTCCTGATAGATAATAGTTGACCCCAAAATAAGTCATTAGCACCGTTGAGTATGCCCAGGTTGCGGCAACGTTGTATACAAAGTTTGACTTCAATGCCGGAATAAAACGCAAATGCAATACTGCTGCATATATAAGTATAGTCACAGCAGCCCAAGTCTCTTTGGGATCCCATCCCCAATACCTACCCCATGATTCGTTTGCCCATACTCCGCCAAGAAAATTACCCACGGTCATAAGGATCAAACCCATTATCAAGCCCATTTCAGATAAGTTACTTAGCTCTTTTATGGAGCGGTCTAAGTCTGCATTTCCATTTTTGCCACGAATGATATACAGTATCAGCACAAACAATGCCAAAACCGATCCAAGCCCCAAAAAGCCATCTCCTGATATGATAGTTGCCACATGTATCATCAGCCAGTATGATTTGAGAACCGGTACGAGATTTGTAATCTCAGGATTGATAAAATTCAGATGAGCTACAAGCATTGTAAATCCAGCCAAGAGTGCTGTACCTGCCAATGCAAAAGGAGATCTTCTCGCAAGTATAATACCTGCCAGCACTGTAGAAGCGGCAATAAATATAATAGACTCATAAGCATTGGACCATGGAGCATGACCGGCAATATACCACCTGATGCCCATGCCTGTAATATGTAGTAAGAATGCTAACAAAAGCACTGCCCAGGAGATACGCATAACCCACTTCATCGAAAAGCTTGGCTTGAGCACATTGACAAAGGCAAAAAGAAGCAATATCAAACCAAGCATGATATAGACAGGAAACAACTTACTAAAAAGCCCTAATTTGTTGTAGTATATCTCCATATTTATATGCCTAGGACTTGGCAAGACTGCTGACCCATACTTCTTTTGGTACAATCCAATACCTTTAAGCGCAGTATCTGCATCCTTCCAGTTACCGTTTTTCAATGCTTTTTGTACTGTCTGGAAGTATGCTTGAATTGCCAACTTAACTAGATCTGACTCTGCTTTTGGAAAAGTTTTGATTGCCTCAAGAGGCGCCATCCATTTGTTGTTGGCATCATTTGGCTTGGGAAATATCTTCATCAAAGAGCCTTGATATGCCATATATGCAACATTTACCCTCTCATCCACTTTTGCAAGCTCTTTATCGTAGGCACTTTTTTCCAAAGGCTTTAGTCGACTGGATCTTACTACATCATCGTATAATTTATAGGCTGATGTTTTTTTGTCAAAAAAGTCTGAGAACTTAGCATATTTGGTATCTTTTGGCAGTCCGATCTGAAGAGCAATCTTGGGACGGCCTATCTTTATCATAGGCACATGTTGATAAAAATCAGGCTCCATTATCATTCCAAGCATTATTCTTGACGGATTCAATCCAAAAGGCTTGGTTTTACCTGTAATTTTGGATACAACCTCCTGAGCGACTGTATCCATAGGCTTCATGCGACCCTGGAAATCCTGCACTACTAATCTGGCAAACCTATCTGAATGCTCCTGAGAGTACCTCTGCATATGCTCAAGTGTTTTAGTGTCCACCTGCAGAGATGATGCATGGGTTAATGACGGCATACCGACAGAAGCGGCAAGTAGTGTGGCTACAACAGCAGTATCCTGTAATTTACGTGCACCCTTGAGAAGTTTTTGGAATCTTCCATTTGGTATAAAGAGACTCCACAACATACCGATCGCCAAGATCAAATAACCAATATATGTCGGCAGTGTCCCCGGATCATGATTGACAGAGAGGACAGTGCCCCTCTCGTCCGGATCATATGAAGATTGAAACAGCCTGTAATTTCTATAATCAAGTATATGATTCATATAAATCCTAAATGGACGGTTCACCCCTTTTTCTTTGTCTATCAATATCACTTCGCTCGCATAAGAGGCGGGTGTCATGGAGCCGGGATATCTCTCTAGCTGAAAATCATTTAGTTTTATAGAAAATGGCAACTCGATCTGTTTTGCGCCGACTCTGAGCTTGATATCCAGACCACCCAAAGAGAACTTTTGAATTCTGCCTATATCGCCTTTATATGGTTTGGATATTATATCTTTGGATTGATTGTTTACACTTATGTGCCATTTGAGATATTCGGGCTTACCGCTTTTTGGCTTTAGCGATGAAGAGACTGTTTCGATCTTTGCCTTTGGATAAATATTTTTGAGCACTATTGCATTGTTTTGAAACTGATAAAGCAGTCTCTGCTTGAAGGGATTTACCCCAGCTTTCAGCTCTGCCATGCTGCGATCATTCATATTGAGTGTTTTGAGCGTAAAAGGAAACTCCACCTCGAGTCCATTATTTGTATCCCGAATCAAAAAGGTTGGTTTTGTGGAAGCAGGCATTACATCATATCCGATCACAAAAGAGCCAAAGTCAATTTTATCTCCTTTTGCTATATAATAAACCTTACCCTGTCCACTACTTGCAACTTTTAGCTCAAGCACCTTTTTCCCTTTCGGATCAGAGACTGCTTTTTTCTCAACAGTAGGAAGGTATTTCTCCAGAGAAATTTCCAAATTTTTATTGCCTACCTTTACACTCCGACTCAAATGATTTTTGGTCATAGATGACAGATATAGAGGCACTTCGATATAGGCACTCTTTTTGCCATCCGTTGCCTCCAACTGAAGTGATTTTACATCTGAGATCATTGTGTGACTGCTCTGCCCTTCTCTTATGTGCAATATGCCCTCGTAGCCGACATATCTGGTAATCAAAGCCCCAAGAGCGATCAATACAAATGCCATATGAAACAAAAAGACCGGGAAGCGGGTTTTGTAGCTTTTGTATTTAAACATATTATATATTAGTATCGCGATAAAATATGCTTGAAATATCTCAAACCACTTTGCTTTGTAGACTAGAGCTCTTGCAGTTTGGGTGCCATAGTCATTTTCTATAAAAGTAGCGGCACCCAAAATAACACCAAACAAAAACAGCATCAACACAGCCATTTTCATTGAAAATATCTTCTTCATTATTAACTCCGCATCAATTCAGATTAAAATTGTCCAATTGTAACGACTAATGAATAACAAAAACTTAATTTTTTTGGAAAGTATATGCAAATTTAGCCCCTTGTGCGGGTTTTGACTCTACATCTATTTGGACTCTGTTGCGATCGCAGATATTTTTGACTATGCTGAGCCCTATCCCAAAACCACCGGAGATCTTATCGCCCCTGTAGTATCTTTGAAATATCTTATCCACATCTTCTATTCCCTTACCCTGATCCCTAATATACAAAACTACTCTGCCGCTGTTTTGCTTCAATGATATATAAATTTCTGTTTTCTCTTTAGAGTATTTTATAGCATTTGAAATTGTATTATCTATGATACGGGATAGCTCAATGGGACTAAAAAATATACTTATATTACTATCTATATCTGTAGATATATCTATCTCTTTGGCACTGAGAAGATCGCCAAAAAACAAAATTCTCTCGTTGAGAAAAGTAGAAAAGTCAATCTCCTGCTTTGGGTGATTAACCTTTTTAAAGCGAACAAAAAACTCTAAATCCTCATATACGACTATCATGTTCTTTAGGGCCGATCTAGCTCTCTGCAGCATTCTATTATTGTGCTTATTGTCTGTTTTGATCCCATCAAGATTCAACAGCATAACACCCATAGGGGTCTTAACCTCATGCATAGCATCACGTAAAAAATCCTCCAAATATTGATTGAGCTTTTTATACGGTGCAGCACTTTGATGAATAAGAGATAAAATCGCAAAAAACAAAAGGATTGATATAACTATCAAAATAGCAATTACGTTGATTATCAAACTACTGTAGCTAATAGGCTTGGAAACTACCAAATAGCTTGCATTGAAAATATTGTTTTTAAGTGGATATCTCAAATATCTATTTGAATTTTTTTCTATAACTTTGTTAAAGTTAGGGTCAATTGGCTGCTTTAGCAGAGAAAAAATTGTCTTGTCATTATTGTTATAAATAGCACTTTGATAGATATTTGATCTTGGATAGTGAAAAACATAGGCTGAAGAGTTTGAAAAATTATATATTTTGTTTGCTACTTTTTGGGCATATCGTTTTAAGGCTGCATTATCTCTAAACCTGGCATTTTCCAATTCGCTTGCAATATAAAAGTGTAATGGAATAGCCACAACCAAAACGACAATTATAAAATAGAATAGCAGATATCTACTATTAAGAGTTGAACTATTGACCAATAGAGTATCCTACCATTTTTTTGTTTTTTATAAATGATTTTCCGCATTTTGCTCTGACTCTTTTGACGCACATCCTAATGTCTGCATAAGTGATATCCTTGCCTTCCCACACATCCTGATGCAGCGTCTGTATCGAAACATAAAAACCAAGCTGTTGAACAAGATACGAAACCAACTTTATTTCGATAGCGCTCAAATCAACCCTTCTGTTGTCTCTCATTAATGTTTGATTGCGAATATCAAAACTGAAACTCTCATCTATCTGCACAATATTATTGCTACTTCCATAAGTCTCTTTTTTGATCAGATGTTCGATTCTATATCTGAGCTCTTTCATCTCAAAAGGTTTGCGTAAATAATCACTACAACCTAGCTCATAGCCCTTGCTTAGATCCTCAATATCTGTTAATGATGTAAGCATAATGACAGGGGTATCCAAACCGCCACTCCTAACCTCCCTAAGCAAAGTGTATCCATCAATTCCAGGCACTCTAATATCCAGCAACATCAGTGCATAATTGTTGCTAAATGCTGCCTCCAATGCATCATTCCCGTCATCAAATGCATCCACACTATACCCATTTTGTTCCAAAAAATCTATCAAAGAGATACGATATAGATAATCATCCTCTAAAAGTAAAAGTTTCATTTGATTATTACCTTTCTGTATTTTCCGCTGAACATGTAATTTTGATTTGCTACTTCCAAATCTTTGTTCATCGCATCAATATTGATACCCTGGTCCTCATTCATAGACAAAACTATCATACCGACATCTTTTATGCCAACATTTCGCATAGGCATCAATGCGATGATTCTTCCGTCTATCTTGTAAAATGGCTGATGTTTTTGTAAGATTTCCGAATGAGCTTGCAATATTTTAAATAGTGCCTTGGGATACTCCTTCTCAACTATATAATAACTTCCGACCTTATCATGATCTCGAATATCTACAGCGATACCGATAAACTTGCTATCCAGCAAACCTAAAATATCTAAATCAAACTTGCGAAGCCTATGCTTGATATTTTGAAACCCTACTATAGCTTCAATGGATCCGATAAAATTATGCTCTTTATCCAGTATAGGAGAGATTGCTTTGATATTGAGTCTTTTTCCGAGCTCTATAGATACAAAAGGATTTTTGCTTTTTTTGACACGCACCAACCCCTTTCTAAATCCGCTCAGCTCTTTGCCAAGATAGCCGCCATTCTCCCAGCTCCTAGCAAAAGCCTTGAGCTCTTTAGTGTGTATCTGTATATCTATATTATCAATACCGGTTGCCCTTTTAAGCTCACTCAAAAAATTCTTTATCTCTCTGAGTGCTTCTGCCTGATTAGCTCTTTGTAGAGCCTCTTTTATTTTGTTGTTTTTGGACAAAAACAGTGACATCGAAAGTGCATATCTTTTTTCAAACTCTATATTTTCATTTAATATCTCGATATTTTTTGAAATATAAGAGTTTATCTTCTCATCTTCATAATAGCCTGCATATCTGTTATATAGAACAAAAAGTATCAGAAGAAGAGTACTGAAGATAATTATAGATATGAGATAGATTTTTTTCATGAAGTATTATCCCTAATTATTGATTAGAGTCACCCCCAAAGATTGAGAAAAATAATCTTTGGGGTATTTGGAAGGAAATATGCTTGTAGTTATACTATTTAATTTTTTTATCGCCTCTGATAGCATCTACATCAAGACCAAATGCTTTGAAATTGCTTCTGACTGAATGATGCTCATCATGCACATTTGAGTTGTAATATCCCATCTTCTCAGCTGGGAAAAGTCCTTTTTTGAGATCAAAATCAGCACGCTCTTGGGCATCTACATATAGCATCACATCTGCTGCCTCCTGATCTTTGAGTGTTCCGCCTTGACCCAATGGCATGTTTGATTGGACCCAAGCAGCACCTTTGTTGAGCTTGCTCATACCGGCACCTGTATTATAGCTAAGCCATTTGCCATCTGCGCTCTTGCCCCAAAGTGGAGGGAATGCTCCCATACCTTGACCATTGGCGCCATGACAAGCAGCACATTTAGCAGCAAATATTTTTTTGCCGTTTTCGTAATTTGCATGTGTTGCTTTTTTCTGAATAGCTGCAAATTTCTTGGCATTTTTAGCCCATCTTGCTGAGTTGTTTGGACTACAAGGGCGTTTTGTATCCATCTTCATAGGCATACCCTCAGATAGCCAAGTGATATATGTTGCCATAGCTACGGATGCTGGAGTGTCAATGATTGGTCTTTTGCCATTCATGCTTCTCATGAAACAGTTATTGATACGATCTTGGAGAGTCTGCACTGTTTTTTCACGCTTGGAGTAAGCAGGAAATGCGGTTGCTGTGCCTATAAATGTGCCGATTCCATCAGCAGTGCCTGGCTTGCCATCAGAACCCTTAAGGTGACAACTTGCACAATTAAGCTTGTTGCCCACCATATCTTTGGTCAATGGATGGGTATCGGTGTGAAGCAAAATATCCTCACCCAGCTTAACCATCTTCCCTACTTCACCAGCGGGATACTCTTTGGGTGCTTGACCTGCGGATAGAAGTGTCGCTCCTACAGCACCAACCAATGCTATTTTTAATACTTTCATAAAAAACTCCTTTTTATAGTTTGATAGAGTATTATATTACTTCCATATAACCGCAATGTAACAAAAGAATAATTGATAATCAAACTATGATACAATTACAAAAAAACAAGAGGTGACTATGAGAATTGCTACTTGGATTGTTTTGGTAATGTTGCTACTTTTAGAGGCTATTTTATTTATGGCATTTACCGCAAGTGGCAATGATATACTCTTGCCGTTTGTCAATAGATATATCCAACATAAAGTTCCACAAGCCAAAATAGATATAGAGAAATTTAGGCTTAAACCTGATCACATAGGAGTCATTGCCAAGATAAACGATACCATCGACCTCAAAGCAGCCGGAGCTCTCAATGCCCTCAGTCGCCGATTTGATATAAATTATATCCTAGATACCAATCAGATAAAAACACCTAGCCTGACAATCAATGAGCATATTCACATACACGGCAACGCCAAAGGCACTCCAAATGATATGAAAATTCACGGCAACGGTCTTGCATTTGGCTCTAAGCTCAGATATCAACTTGCACTACTCAAAAATATGCCACAAAACATCAAAATAGACATAAACGGTGCCAATCTAAAAAGCCTGCTGGCAGTAGCCGGACAAAAGCCATATAGCACAGGCAGACTCACGCTCCATGCCAATATGCCATACTTTTCGCCACTCAATCCACAAGTACGAGGCACACTAAATATCAAGGATGGCAAATTAAACAGCACTCTGATATCAAAAGATTTCAAAATCAATCTGCCGCAACAAACCACATATAGCAGTAATTTTGTCATTAAAACCCAAAACAAAAAGGTAATATTTGACGGCACACTAAATAGCTCACTGGCAAATCTAAATCTTGAGAATGGCAAATTTGATATATTAAATAATACACTATCGAGTAATTATAAATTGAGCGTAGCAAAACTTGAGAATCTATCCTCTATCACCAAAAGTCAACTAAGAGGCGATCTGACCCTAAATGGCACACTTCATATAAATAAAAAATCGTTAGCAGTTGATGGGGAGAGTGGTAGCTTTGGGGGCAAAACCAAATTTGCATACCAAGGCGATAGACTGCAAGCTACGCTTTTGAATATCCAAAATGCTACCCTGCTTTACAAGCTAGGACAGCCAAAATATCTCACCGGCAATACCTCAGCAACCATTGATCTAAACAGTATCAAAAATCTTACCGGTAAATTTAATATCGCAACCTCAGGCAGCGCCGACAATAAACTACTCAAAGAGAAATTTGACTTAGATTTGGGAGATAAATTTAACCTCAATGCCAACATTAGGGGCAAACTAAAAAACAAAAAAATGTTGGCATCAATAACCACAAAGACAACAATGGCAAACTTAAAACTCTCTCCGCTAAATTATGATATCAAAAATAAAATTTTGAGCGGAGATTACACATTGAATATACCCGATTTGGGTAAGCTCAAACCTCTGACCAAAAAAAGCTACAAAGGCTCCATGAGTTTCATCGGCAATATCAAGAAAGACAAAGCACTGCTTATCACGGGAGAGGGCAAAGAGTTTGGAGGAAGTATAGACTTTAGACTTCTTGACGACAATCTAATCGCCAATGCAACAGGTATCACTGTATCCAAACTTTTGTATATGCTTGATTATCCTCAAATGCTGGATGCCATCTCCAAAGCTCAAGTCAAATACAACCTTAAATCCAAATCCGGTACTATGCATGCCAAACTAGACAATGCACGCATACTGCCCACCCAGCTAACCAAATTACTAAAACAATTTCAAGTGATAGATTTGGCAAAAGAGAGGTTTAATGATACCACATTTGATGCCAAAATAGACCCGCAAAAGATAGATTTTACTCTAAAAGCAAAAAATAAAAATAATTATCTCATAGCCAATCCAGGAAGGCTTATCAAAAAAACTGATGTAATAAATATAAAGCTGAATATGAAGCTAAAAGGGGTAGACCTACAAGCTACCATATCAGGGACCACCAAACATCCAAAAGTATCGCTTGATGGTTCTAACTATCTCAAAAACAGGCTCAAACAAAAGATCAAGCAAAGATATGGCAAACAGATAAACAATGCAAAGAAAAAGATAAAAAACAGAGTCAAGGAAAAAGTCGGCAACAGCGTAGGAGATAAGCTAATACAAGGGATCAGGGGATTGTTCTGATCAAATTATAAATCTACAGAGAGGCGAGAGGCTACCCTCTAGCCTCCATAACCTCTTTGACCGCCTTTCCTATCTCTGCAGGAGATACAACCACTTTAACACCGGCTGCCTCAAGAGCTTCCATTTTCTCTTTGGCTGTGCCGGCTGTGCCGGAAATGATAGCACCCGCATGTCCCATTCTTTTGCCTTTTGGTGCTGTTTGACCGGCTATGAATGCTACTACAGGCTTGGTAATCTGCTCTTTGATCAATTTAGCTGCTTGGATCTCCAAGTCTCCACCTATCTCGCCTATCATCACGATAGCTTCTGTATCAGGATCAGCCTCAAACATTGGCAAAAGCTGCTTATAACTAAGTCCAATGATAGGGTCGCCACCGATTCCTACGGCAGTAGAGATGCCATACCCCTCTCTAACGACTTGATTGGCTCCCTCATAGGTAAGTGTACCTGATTTTGAGATAAGTCCAACTTTGCCTTTTTTGAAGATGTTGCCGGGCATAATACCGATTTTGCACTCCTCAGCTGTGATAATTCCAGGACAATTTGGACCTATGGTTTTCATGCCGGCTTTGACCGCTGCTGCTTTGGCTGCTTGCATATCACGTACCGGAGCTCCCTCAGTAATGATGACGGCCAACTCTATACCGGCAGCCGCCGCCTCCATAACTGCATCACCCACAAATGCAGGTGGCACAAATACCATGGAAACAGTAGCACCTGTAGCTTTGACAGCCTCTTTGACGGTATTGAATACCGGCTTGCCAAGATGCTCTTGACCACCCTTGCCGGGAGTTACACCACCTACAATCTGAGTGCCATAAGCAAGGCACTGATCAGCATGGAATGTCCCCTCTTTGCCTGTAAATCCTTGAACGATTACTTTTGTATCTTTATCTACTAAGATTGACATTACAACTCTCCTTTGGCTGCTGCAACTGCTTTTTTGGCTCCATCACCAAGATCTGTTGCAGTTATGATATTTTTGATGTTTGCTTTCTCCAGAATAACGGCTGCCTCTTCGGCATTGGTTCCATCCAGTCTGACGACTACAGGCACATTTACATCTACCATCTTTGTAGCTTCCAAGATACCATTGGCTATACGATCACATCTGACAATACCACCAAAAATGTTGACAAAAATTGCCTTTACATTTGGATTTTTGAGAATAATCTCAAATCCTTTCGCGACAGTATCAGGATTGGCTCCGCCACCCACATCAAGGAAGTTTGCAGGAGTTCCGCCCATATAGTTAATAGTATCCATAGTTCCCATAGCAAGTCCGGCACCATTGACCATACAGCCGATTTCGCCATCAAGTGCTACATAACTTAGACCATATTTACCAGCTTCTCTCTCATCAGGATCCTCTTCGCTGATATCTCTCATAGCTTCGATATCAGGATGTCTGTATAGTGCTAAGTCATCAAAGCCCATCTTGCCGTCAAGTGCAATATAATCACCTTCGGCAGTGCGAATAAGTGGGTTGATCTCTATCATCTCTGCATCATTTTCCATGTAAAGTTGATAGAGCTTGGATGCAAATTGAATCATCTTTTTTTGAAGATCTTTATCGGTAATGCCGAGTCCAAATACCAGCTCTCTTCCATGATAACCTTGAAAACCAAATGCAGGATCAACAGGCACCTTGACTATCTTTTCGGGAGTCTCGGCAGCTACCTTTTCTATCTCCATCCCCCCCTCAGTAGAAGCCATAATAATAGGCATCTCGGCAGCACGGTCAAGCACTACTGACAGATAAAGCTCATCTTCAATATTGGCTCCCTCTTCTATATATACTTTCTGTACCAATTTGCCTTCAGGTCCTGTTTGGTGAGTTACAAGTGTCATACCGAGTATCTCATCGGCAAGCTCCCTGACCTTATCTATAGATTTTGCGAGCTTTACTCCCCCTCCAAGCCCTCGACCACCTGCATGAATCTGAGCCTTTACCACCCAGATATTACCGCCCAACTCTTTGGCAGCTTCGACTGCTTCATCGACAGTATTGGCTACTATACCTCTAAGAGTAGGCACACCATACTTCTGAAATATCTGCTTAGCCTGATACTCATGAATATTCACGGTTCACTCCTTTTTAAATAAGTTCCAATATTATACGACTTGGTTTGATAGATTTTGATAAATATGCTACTTTTTGTGAAGCCAAATTAAAAAGTGCTAAGTTTTTACACAATTTTGGCGATATATGAATTTAGTTGGGAAGAAATATGAATCTTGCAAATACTTTGCCTAAAAAAGACAAAGTATTTTTAGATATTAAAATAGACCTACTCTGCTTGACAACTTGTAGAGTCATTGGTATCAAAATAATCTTCTAATGCATCTTGATCTGCAAGGTGCTTAGTATCAGCACCACTGATATCAAATGATCCATCTGTATTGCTTGTGATCGTCAAATGACTATTGGAAGCTGTAAATGTTATTTCTCCTTCTGTTATTTTTCCTTCTGTGTCAGAAGAATCGCTAATTTTAATAGTCTTATTTGTTTTCACACCAATAGATCCATTGAAGCAGCTCGGTGTAGATTCAAATGTTACATCAGTATCTAATGCAACATAGTGACCATGAACATAAGTAAATTTAGTTGATGCTATATCATAATCATTTTTAACATCAGCATTTTTTACATATCCGGTCGTATTGCTAATATTTATAGTAGCATTGTGCTCAGGATTTCCTGTCATATTTGCATCTAACGAACTTAATTTGGCTTCATCACTTCCATGCTTTGCCAACAATTTACTACCTTTTGCAACAATACTTTTTATTGCATGGTCGGCTTTAGACATTATCAATGTTCCATCAAAATCTTTCACAGATAATTCTGACTGTTCTGTTTGATTTGTCGCATTTAGGTCATCAACTGTCATTTTGTAAGTAACATCACCATTAGCCTCTGTTATAGATACCACTATTGTACCGTTTGCTATAGTATTACCCTCATTGCAGCTAGCAAAAGTTACACTTACTGTATCTATATTGCCATCTCCACTGGTATCGTTATTTTCTATATTTGCCGTTCCACCATTGCTACAACTGTCTACTTCTGGTCCTACATGGTTATAAACTATACTTTTCATAAGTTTGCCAAAAATACCATTGGACATATGCTTAAATCCCTTGATATTAATTTTTTTGAATCCATCAACGATATCCTTGCTATTTTGCACAGTCATTGATATAGGTTGTGCAACGGACTTGGCATTCGTCTCAGTTATTGTTCCTGTTGCATTTCCCGTTGGTCCACACCCAACAAGCCCAATCATAGTCCCAGCTATGATACTGGTAGTTAGTATCTTTTTGTTCATCTTTTCTCCTTTGAAGTTTATGCTCATATTTTACCCCCCCGACTTAAATCCTAGATTAAATCATTGAATATTATATTTGTGTTCTGATTTATTTGTTGTGTTGTTACAAATTGGTAACAATTACAGTAAACCAAGTTAGCTTTTGCAAAACATTTAAAATAGATTTGTTTTTTGATAAATCTAGAATATAGGTTTAAAATAAATAGTTATTTAGATCTACTTTGAATATCAAAGGTTATTCTACTAAAGCACGGCTATGCTACAATTTTACATACCAAAATTAGGAAAAGATATGATCTGTAATAGACATGCTAAGCTATCGATGGAGGAGGGATATATGATGCTCTCTATCGAATATACCAATCCCAAATCTAGAACGGAGATATGCAACGCAATAGACGAGATAGAGAGAGATATGAAAGTACACCCAGAGGTAATCCATAGACGACTCGATGATGAAAAAGGTCGATATATAATAGAGTTTAGTGATGAGTATGCTCTTGATGAGAGGATTGCGGGTGATTTTATCGATAGAGTTCTAAAGAGTCTCAATATTACAGATTGTGATTGTGGGGATGTGATAGAGGCATAAGGGATTACCCTCTCACCTCATACTCCTCTCTGCCTTGTTGGTATAGATCGTTACCGTAGGTGTCATTTATGACGGTAACTGGAAAATCCTCTACCTCTATGCGTCGCACTGCTTCTGGTCCAAGCTCCGGGTAGGCTATAACCTCTGCTGATTTGATTTTTTTGCCAAGTAGTGCTCCTGCACCTCCTGTAGCACCAAAATATATGCCATCATACTCTACACAAGCATCTTTGACCGCTTGGTTTCTTTTACCTTTGCCTATCATTCCTTTGGAGCCGTGTTTTAGCATTGTTGGAGAGTAACTATCCATTCTATAGCTTGTCGTGGGTCCTGCACTGCCTATCGGATCACCCGGTTTTGGCGGTGTGGGTCCTACGAAATATATCACGCTACCCTCTAGATCAAAAGGGAGCTCTTCACCTTTTTCAATCAGCTCAACTAGACGCTTATGTGCTGCATCTCTGGCGGTATACAAAACGCCGCTTAGATACACTGTATCACCCGCTTTTAGCTTTTTGGTATCCTCACTTGTAAGTGGTGTTGTCAAATGATATGTATTTGCCATTTTGGACTCCTTTATATTGTGATATGTGTATGTCTAGATGAGTGACACTGCACATTGATAGATACCGGCAGTGAAGCTATATGACATGGATTGGACTCTATATGCACGGCAAGTGCTGTCTGTGTGCCGCCCATTCCCATTGCACCGATACCAAGCTTGTTGATCTCCTCAAGGATAGTGGCCTCCATCTCTGCTAGTTCAGGATCAGGATTGGTAGTGCCTATATCTCTAAACAGTGCATGTTTGGAGCTGATGGCTGCCTTCTCAAATGTACCGCCTATACCTATACCTACCGTGATAGGAGGACAAGGGTTTCCGCCTGCATCAGAGATCACCTCTTTGGCAAACTCTATGATACCCTCTTTGCCTGCAGCCGGTGGAAAGACCTTGGCACGGCTTACATTTTCGCTTCCGCCGCCCTTGGCTGCATACTCTATCTCTATCTTATCTCCGGCTACCAAATCAAAGTGGATAATTGCAGGCAGGTTGTATCCGATTGTATCTTTGAGGTTGGCTCTACTAAATGGCTCGCAGGTAGAGGCTCTGAGGTATGCCTCTTCATATCCAAGTGCTGTGCCTTTGTTAATAGCATCTTTGAGCAACCCTCCTGTGACTTTAACCTCATCTCCAACTTTGACAAAAAATACTGCCAAACCTGTATCTTGACAAAGCGGT
>Ga0256833_1001700_pt1 | contig 15934 bp, 11 predicted proteins | sample 356284metaG_FD_190535 | JGI IMG/M metagenome (GOLD analysis project Ga0256833, IMG submission 190535) | Hydrothermal vent microbial communities from Mid Atlantic Ridge, Atlantic Ocean - 356-284 | ecosystem: Environmental > Aquatic > Marine > Hydrothermal vents | place: Atlantic Ocean: Mid...
CATCTCCAATTGCTCTTCGAATCTCTTCCTCTGCTCTATGGGATCGTTAAGCTCCGAAAATGCATTGGCCACCTCCATCCCCGCCAGGTAAATCTCGAATCTCTCCACCCTGCCTTCCTTCTCCCGATGCCTCTTGGCAAATGGAGATATGGCTATCGGATGGTCCATGACTATCGTAGGATTTATGAGCTTCTCCCCCACCAGATGGTCAAAGAGCTTGTCTATGATCTTCCACCTGTGGGCATCCTTTCCCACTTTCACCCCCCTCTCCTGCGCTATGGAGCGAAGCTCCTGCTCGGACAGAGCTTCCACATCCTTCCCCAAAACACGGGAGAGTTCATCCAGAAATGAGATGCGCCTGAATGGAAGTTTGAAACTTATCTTCTGCCCCCGATACTCCAGTTCCTCCGTTTCGAACACCCTGCGCACCAGAAAGTTGAGAAACCTCTGTGCCAGTTCCATCATGTCATGGTAGTCCCAGTAGGCAGCATAGGCCTCCATCGCAAGGAACTCCGGATAGTGGGTCCTGTCTATACCCTCGTTGCGAAAGTTCTTGACTATCTCGTACACCTTCTCGAATCCCCCTACAAGAAGCCTCTTAAGGTACAGTTCGTTCGCAATTCGAAGATAGAGCTTCGTGTCCAGCGCCCTGGAGTAGGTCTCGAATGGTGTGGCTGTGGCCCCTCCGTACACAGGCTGCAGCGTGGGGGTATCCAGCTCCATAAAGCCCTCCCCCTCGAAGAATTCCCTCACCGCCTTCATGAGAAGAGCCCTCTTCCTGAACCGCTCCAGTGCCTCCCTGTCGGTCATCAGGTGCACATACCTCTGCCGGTACTGGAGTTCCGGATCCCTCACCCCATGCCACTTATCCGGAAGGGGCAGGAGTCCCTTTGTGAGCATCTGGAATCTTCTGACCAGTATCGTTATCTCCCCTGTCCTGGTCTTAAAGACGGTCCCCTCCACTCCGATTATGTCCCCTATGTCGAAGTACCTGTCGAATGCCTTGGCCACATTGGCCGTCTCATCTTCGAAGGGATTCTCCGTCTCCCCCTTCCTGATGTATATCTGTATGTCGTCGCTCTCATCCCTCAGGGTGGCGAACAGGCTCTTTCCCATAATGCGCTTCGCAATGATCCTGCCCGCAAACCTGACCTCCTTCCCTTCTAAGTCCTCAAAATTCTCCTTTATACGGCGCGCACTGTGGGTCCTGTCGAACCTGTATGCATAGGGCTCTATACCCCTCTCGCGGAGCCTCTTTACCTTATCAAGGCGTACATGAAATTCCTCGGGCTTCTGCATGTGCGAAAATCTTAAACCGGTGGAAAGGGGAAAATTGCAGAGACGACATCCCTTACATCCCCGCACCCACGACCCACCAGAAGGAGCCCATCCCTGTGTCCTCCCAGAACCAGGATTTCGGGAAGTCCATTCGAGGAAGAAACGATGTCCCTTATGCCGAGAGCCAGCTGTGGAGTACCATACAGAGCATCGGGAGAAGTGGTGGGAACCCGCCCGTACATCCTCTTCCACAGTTCAGCGGAATGAACATGGGCAACGCACCCTGCACGGGGGCTGGCATCATAAACTGCCGCATGGGTCAGGGTCTCGGAAGAGGGAGGACCTGCACCCGCGCACCTTACGAAGCTTTCCAGAAAATCATAATGGATAATCTCCACCAGCTCCCCGGAAGAAATATCCTCCCTGTGTCCGGTCTGACTGGCAGTGATGAGGAAAGTTCCGGCAGGGGTCCTTATGCTCACATTTCCATAGCCCACTCCCCCCTCCTGTCCAATCAGACGGAGGGCACGGAGCCAGTTGCGAAGGGAAATCAGGCGTTTTTCATGGTCAGGATAATGCCTCCTCCTGCCCACGCACTCGTACGAAAACCTTATTACTCCTTCCTTCTTAATGGTCCGGTCCTCCTGTAAACGGATGGCCAGAAAGTATAAGGGAATAGAAGGCACCGGAGGGCTCACATCCGCTCCCGTGGAACTCTCCGTGAATCAATCTAAAATTTGACCATGAATCCGGGCATCCTACTACTGCCGGGATATTTCTACGGAACAGGGAATCTGCTCCTCAGATTGTTAAACCGGAAAAGAGGAGCTGGATTCGGAGAATCGATCGCGGCATCCCTCGCACTGTGGAGCATCACAGGATGGCTTACTCCGGGATTTTACAGGCAAACCGTTCTGCTCCTTTCATTCACAGGCACCCTGTGGCTCCTGTATTCGATACTGGTAAAATCGGAAAAGAAATCCCGTTCGGCAATTCCCGTGCTCTTCTTCCTTCTGTCCATACTCCTCCGATACATTCCAACGATTCCCTTTACCTATCCATACGGACGGGATTTCATAATGCACACCTATTCTACAGCCACCATAACAATCCATAATGGATTCTCCAGCCAGTACTATCCCTTTGGCATAGAAGGTTTCGGTGCTTTTAACATCGGTTTCCACTTCATATCAGCCGGACTGAGTTTCCTCTCCGGATTAACACCCATGGATTCTACTGTGGCAACCGTTTACATATTCTGGGGGCTTCTATTCTGGGCCCTGTACAGATGGACGGGAAATCCCGCTGTATCCCTCCTGACTACCCTTCTGCTCCCATATCCCATGACATACCTGAGGTGGGGAGGGTTTCCCACTGTTGCCGCCATATCCATGGGATTACTTGCATACAGAAAGCCCATGAGAGAATCGGCCCTATACTGGACAGGGGCATTCTCCATCCATTTCATTCCCACGATGATTCCCTTTCTCGTGTACCTGGTGCAACACAGGAAGGAATGGAAGAGACTGCTTTACTTCACTCCCATGCTTCTGCTCCTGCCCCAGTACTTCCTCATACTGAAGTATTCCTTATCCATGTCTCCATCGGAGATGAAAACGCTGGACTCCTTCGTAATATCCACCTTCCCCAAGTCGGCCGTAATCGTTGCATTGATACTGTTCCTGTCCATCGAGGGATACAGGTACCGGAAAAACTGCTCCATACCGGTGTGGGGTATAGCATTATCCATAGCGGCAGGTCTTATCTCCTACCTTGCCGCCCGATCCCACATCCCCATCAACTTCCCCAAAAGCATGTACCTGTCCCGAATGATACTCCTGATGCTACCACCGGCGGCCATGGGTATCCATTACCTCATAAGCAGGTTCAGATTCCTCATACCCGGACTCGTACCCCTGTCCCTCCTCTTTATGGTCGCAATTCACTCGAGAGTGGCCCTCAACCCCGGTGATATGGAAGTACTCAAAGCCCAGAAGGGAAAGGAAGGCTGGTTCCTGACCCTCTACGAAAGCGAGGGAGCATACCTTCCGGCTCTGGGAGTGCCCGCATGGGCGTCCCACTACATAATCTCCCAGCTGGATGAATTCAAAGATGCCGCCTTCAGGGCAGGTTTTACTCATGTGGTGTGCGACTCAGACATTAAAACGAGCTCCATCGACTACTACAATGAGGTATGCGGCGCGGGACTGACCCATCCGGATGTGGAATCCATCGAAGGAAAGGGCCGGACGATCACCATCTACCGCCTGAAAAAGAGGGTTCACCTGCGAAATTAAAAAGAGGGGACGGGCCCCTCAGATGAAGTACCTCTGAAGTACAGCCTCTATGATGAGGCCAATCAGATACAGGGTTCCGAATCTCCTGTTGTGCCAGAAGGCCAGAGCCACATACCAGAGGGGCCATGCCTCGGGGGGATACCCCTCGGGGGGAGACTCCGGCTTCGGATTGGTATAGGCTTTCCAGACCTTTATGAAGACCGGTATGGCCAGGAGAACGATCAACATGAAGGGAGTAAAGAATCCCGTAAGCACGAGGTATATGACGGATACATACTGCAGAATCAACATGCCGAGTACCGTCATCCTGGCCCCCTTCTCTCCCAGTATCACCGGGAGGGTCCTTATGCCTTTCTTCCTGTCATCCTCGTACTTGTCTATATGTTTGCCAAAAAGAACTGCGGTCACTCCGAGGGCATAGGGAAGACTCGCTATCACAACATTCCAGTTCCACTCACCGGTTATCACATAGTATGTGCCACCGACCATCAGGGGACCCCATACGATAAGGACAGCCACTTCTCCCAGCCCGATATACTTGAGGGGATATGTGTAGAACAGAACGAAGAAGGCACCCAGCGCCAGCAGAATAAGGGCAAGGGTTCCCCTCAGGTAAACCAGGTATATACCTATAGCCAGAGCCAGGAGACCCGTCACCACTATGTATGTTATGAGCTGCCTCTTCGTCATGAGGCCGTGTTCGAGGGGCTGGGGTCCGTACTGGGCGCGGAAGTAATTATCGTGATCCACCCCCTTAATGTAATCGGTATAATCGTTTATCAGGTTGTTGGTGGCGTGCGCCAGTATGAGACCTGCTGTCGTCAGAAGCCACAGGACGAAGTCGAACTTCCCATCCTTAAAAGCCAGGATTCCCCCTATCGCAGCCGAGAGGAAAGTCATGACGAAAACAGCGGAACGGGTTGCGATCAACCACCTGGATATAATATCCAGCTTTTCCCATTCTTCTTTACTGATTCTGGGAATTATCCTGAGGGCCTTTATCCACATGGAAACATTCATAGAAAAAGTTTAAATCCAGCGATTTATCCTCCGGGTATCCTCAGGGGATAAACCGTTCCCATAACCTCCCACAGGAGCACCATGAAGATTACGAGTCCACCGAAGAAGAACAGGAATTTCCCGAAGGGCAAGTTTCCCGGATACCTGCCTGTCCACCTGTCCCTGTACACGATTCTCCCGTTAGCATCCATTATTACGAGCTCCCTGCTCTCGATTCGATTTCCAAGAACATCCACGGGCCGGGGACCGTAATAGATAAAGGCCAGATAATCGCAACTCCTCTCTTTTATGTAAGTTTCTTCGGGCTCCCGGAGGGGATTATCATCCAGATTTACACTCCTGTAAAAGAGGGACAGATAGGGAACCGGTATGTAGAAACTTGTTCTGGAAGAACGGAAGGAGCAGACCTTACCCCTCTTCGAATATTCATGGATTTTCTCGAGAAACCTGTCTTCCACAGCAGTATCCCTGTGGTCCGCAATGGAGAATCGAAGTCCAGAAGATACATGAACAATCATGACCAGGGACAGGAACACCAGAAAGAGAATCCTGGAAGGTTTATATTTCAATCTGCGGGCCACTTCCCACAGGTATCCGTACCCCAGATCGAGTATGAAATTGGGAAGATGACTGCGGGCAGGAAAGGGCATGGGAATCATTTCCCCTTTCATCTTCAAAAGGAATCGGGACACAGGAATCCACCCCCCGATATACAGCAGAGCCAGAAGGCCAAGGCCAAACAGTCCGACGAAGTGGAGAATGGACCACGACGGTATAGATGCGAAGGCCCTGTTCAGGGGCACGAGGTTATAATGGGACAGATGAGCAGACAGCTCCGGAAGATGACCCGAAATCCAGAGATAGTACGGCAGATAAAGGGCAACGAACACAGACACAGTGAGCAGGAATGTGAGCAACTGCCTCCATCCATGCCTCCACAGAATGAAATACGCAATCATATAGCCCCACAGGGCCATCTGCACTTTGAACCCGAGCACCGAGGCAGAGAACAGAAGACCCGACATCATCCCCCTCCCCCGCAGTGCAAGATATGTGGAAAGGAGAATCGCAAGGAATGCAAAATTATCGGGACGAATCTTGAAGGAAAGGGAGAGGGTGTAGATATTGAAGAATATGCCCAGGAGCACCAGCCATCTGACAGCAGGCCTGAACCCCAGAAGTTTCAGGATTCTATCCATAACGGGAAACGAAAAGGCATAGGCCAGAATGGAAAGGAAGCGCACCACATCTATATCTCCTCCGGCCCTGAAAACCAGAAAAACGATGAGGGTATACAGGGGTGCAAAGAGGCCCTGAAACGGCGCACCGGAGAGGGTTGGAGAGAAATATCCATCGAAGAGGGAGGAGAGCTTCTGCCAGTCCAGTCCGTTCTCTGCGAGGAACCTGCCCACGAAGCTCCAGAGGAAGGCATCCGCATTCCATCCCGTTACGGCAATCGTGGAAGAGTAAACATATCGAAAGGAAATCGACCTGACGAGGAAGAGCAGAAGATACAGGATGAGAAAGAATTTACCGGCTTCCCTCAGGATTTTTCCTGTCAAGGTGTAAAAATTTTAAACGGAATACCCCGCCCGCAGGCGGGGAAAAAAGAAGATAGCCTAATCGACCTCCAGACCGGCTTCCTTCCTGGCCTTCTTCATCTGTTCGAACTGCTTTTCCATCTGCTCCATCATGGGAACAAAGGTATTGGCGCTCTCCTCTATGGACTTTCCGAAAGCCTTGAGCATGAGGAAGAGGAATCCAAGGGCCCTCTGTATGTCCGGATCGTTCATCTTGCCCAGAAGTCCAAACAGACCCACCTTCGGGGGATTCCTGAAAGTTTCCATTGTCATCTGCTTTTCCAGCTCCTTACCGAAGTTTCCGACCATTACATAAATCATAGTGGGATCCACTTTGGAAAGCAGACCGGCAAAGTACATGAGATTGGTAAGCATCTTCAGAAACTTGGGGTCCGTCATATAAGAGAGGGAATCCATTGCGATATCGGTCATTCCTTCGAGAAAATCTATAATACCCTCCTCCTGCCACTTGGCAGCGAGGTCCATCAGCCTCTCGAGGGCCTTTTCCTTTCTTTCCTTCTCGGTCATTGCCATGATACACCTCCTTCACTTGGGCAGATACATGGAGAACCACAGAACTTCGAATGCAAATTTTGCCAGCCTGACAGCTTTGCTCCTGGCTATCACACCGCACGATGGTGGTCCGGAGAGATCCTTGTAGAACCTGGAGAATTCGCACATGGGCAGTATCGCATCATCGCCGAAGTCCATTATGCACATGGCATCCGGTGAGAAGCTGTCCCCTTCGTATCCGCCCCTTATCTCGCCCGCCACCTGATTCGCCACATATTCGGCCTGGAAATGGGCCACCACTCCGGCAGGAGGCAGGTTGATAACCGCATTGGCACCATCACCTATGATCCAGACATTGTGGGGATACTTGAGGGAGCGGAAGGTTTCGGGATCTATAGGGGCCCACCCCTTCGGCCCAGCCAGTTCGCTCTTCGCAACCACGGGGTTGGGCTTGTGGAGAGGGGGCATTATGAGGAGATCGAACTTGATGGACCTGCCGTCCTTCGAATGAACAGTCCTGCCCTGCGGGTCTATCCTATCCAGCTCGAATCCCCCGGTGAACTTTATACCCTTGTTGTTGAGTATATCCATGATCTCGGAGCTGATGGCGGGACCCATATTGGAAAGGGGTCCGGGAGTCAGGTGGAAGATCTCTATCTCCGTATCCTTTCTCATATACTTAGAGCGAAATACGAAATCCAGCTGGCCAGCCACCTCGTAGGGAGCCGGAGGACACTTATAGTAGGGACCGGGAGCCCCGATGAGCACTTTTCCGCCCTTGAAGTTCAGGAGGGCTTTCCTGAGCTTCAGTGCCCCGTCGAGGGACCACGGGTGATGAGCAACCTCTTTATAACCGGGAATGCCATCGGGATCCATCGCGGCACCCAGGGAAACTATGAGAAAATCGTAATCGAACTCCCCGTTCCTGGTCTTCACCTTCTGCCTGGAAGGGAGTATCTCCGTTATCTCATCGTTCACGAACTTCACGCCCCAGTTGGAAAGCCATTCCAAAGGTCTTCGGATATCATCGGAATCCTTGAATCCAAATGCCACCCACGGATAACTGGGCTGGAATTCGTGGTAAGGGTTCCTGTCGATAACCGTAATCTCAACATCATCTTTATCCCTGAAAATTTTTGCCAGCTTTACGCTCGCAACGAGGCCTCCAGAGCCTCCTCCCAAGATGAGCACCTTTTTCATAGGCACCTCCTTTATTCTCTGCTAAATTTTAAAGGGGATAAACATGATTTTTTTGGTAAGGAATATACCTAAAACCGATTTAACGAGTACGAAAATGGAAAATTTGAAAATAAAAGTAAAAACGACCTATACAAAAGGGGCCGGAAAGGCCCCGGAACTATCAGTACTCCTCAGTTGCTGCTATCTCGCTCCCAAAGGTCTTATACACCCAGAATGTATAGGCCAGGACGATGGGAACGAATATCACCACCACCAGCGTCATGATCTGGAGAGTCAGAAGGCTCGAAGAGGAGTTATACAGAGTCAGACTGTAGGAGGGGTCGATGGAAGAGGGGAACATCCTGGGGTAAAGCCCCCCTATACCGAAGAATGTGGCAAAGAAGATGGTTCCGGCAGATGCAAACCAGGCCTTCCAGTAAGACCCCTGCCTGAGGAAGTAGGGAATGAGGAGGAGAGAGATTACCGTAAGAAGAGGCACTATCCAGAGCCACATATACCTGAAGTAATTGTTCCAGAGGTCTGTGAATATGAAGGTGGCAAGCAGGAATATAACGGCCACAATCAGCTCGCCCCACCACAGCCTGCCGGCTATGGCGGCGTACTTCTCCCTCATCTGCTTATCGGGCAGTCGTATGGAGAGCCAGATTGCCCCGTGGACGAGGAAGAAGAAGATGAACAGTATTCCCGTCAGAATCCCGTATATGTTGAACAGGCTCAGGATACTGCCCTGAAAGATGCCATCTGCGTCTATGGGAATACCCTTGAATATGTTGCCGAATGCAACTCCCAGGAGGAATGGGGGCACAAGGCTCCCTATGAAGAAGAGCCAATCCCAGACTTTCTTCCAGGTTTCGCTCTCCACCTTATTGCGAAATTCCAGTGCCACTCCCCTTATGATAAGGGCAATGAGAATGAGCATAAGGGGAAGGTAGAGGGCACTGAACATAACGGCATAGGTCTTCGGAAATGCGGCGAATGTGGCACCACCTGCCGTGATGAGCCATACCTCGTTTGCATCCCAGAAAGGACCTATGGCAGTATAGGCAAACTTCTTCTCCCGCTCATCCTTTGCGGTAAACGGAAGCAACATCCCCACACCGAGGTCGAACCCATCCAGGACAAAGTACATGGCCCACAGAAGGCCCCACAGAACAAACCATATTACCTGAAAAATATTCCCTTCCATTTTAAACCTCCTTATTTAACGGCATCGGGGCCAAGTTTTGCATTCTTAGCAAGCAGATAGAAATCCACTGCTCCCAGCAGTGCATAGAGAACCAGCAGGGAAATGAAGCTGATCCAGATAAAGCTTACCGGAACGGGAGATACAGCCTCAGAAACCCTCATCACCCGATAAACTATCCAGGGCTGACGACCCATCTCCGTCACCAGCCATCCGAACTGTATGGCCAGATACGGCAGAGGTATGGTCCACAGGAGCAGTTTCAGGAGTTTCGGATGATTTTCGGGCTCATTCCTCTTCACATAGGCCCAGATGGCCATGAAAAGAAGCCACAGACCGATGAAGACCATCAGCCTGAAGGAGTAAAAGGTGACGGATACCGGAGGCCTTTCATCCCTGGGCCACTCCTTGAGGCCCTTGACGGGGGCATTGGGATCATGGTAGGAAAGAAGGCTCAGGGCCCTGGGTATGGGCAGAATCTCCGCCACATTCCTCTCGTTGGCCTCATCCACTATTGCAAACACCACCCATGGAGCCCCATTCTGCGTCTCCCAGAGAGCCTCCATCGCCGCCAGCTTCTCCGGCTGCTTCTCTGCCACATCGGAAGCCTGAAAGTGGCTATGGACTATGAGGAAAATTGTCCAGAAAGCACTCCATACGGCAGCGACCCTGAAGCTCTTTTTGAAGAAGTCCACATGGCTCTTCTTCAGGAGATGATATGCACTTATGCCCAGAACGAAGAATCCAGCCAGCACATAGGAAGCAGAAAGGGTATGAAGCAGTTCATGAAACGCATAGGAGTTGGTAATCACTGCCCAGAAGTTGGTGAGCTCCGCCCTTCCCAGCTCCTGGTTGATCCTGTATCCCACAGGATGCTGCATCCATGCATTGGCGGTCAGAATCCAGAATGCAGAGACATTGGATCCGAGGGCCACGAGCCAGATGGCGAGATTGTGCATCTTCTTGGACAGCTTGTCCCACCCGAAGAACCACACAGCGATAAAGGTGGATTCCAGGAAGAAGGCCAGAGTCGCCTCGATTGCCAGAAGGGAGCCGAAGATGTCGCCCATGAATTCCGAATAGTAGCGCCAGTTGGTACCGAACTGAAATTCCAGAGTAATCCCGGTCACCACACCGAGAGCAAAATTGATCAGGAAGAGCTTGCCCCAGAACTTGGCGGCAGTCTTATAATCTTCGTCCCCCGTCCTTATGTACAGAAGCTCGAATATGGCCACTAAAATCACCAGCCCCAGCGTCAGGGGGACGAAGAGAAAATGGAACATCGATGCCATTGCAAACTGCAACCTCGAAAGCACCAGTGCATCCATCTTTCACGCCTCCTTTTTGCAATCGATATGCTTTTTCAAAATTTTAAAGTAAGTGGGTATGTGTTTTATTAATTTTTTACAAAAAGGCTCGAAAATTAAATGCCACAACCGTTTAATCCGGTAAGAGAAGGGCAAATTATAAGCCGGCAGAACGCAAAAAATTCGAGGTTTTTTAAATAAATCATTCACTCATAGTTGACCGTCGTCTGATACTGAAATACATTTCCTATTCAGAAGGTAAATAATGGAGGCCGGCGACACCGGCCCTAAAAGACGACCTTGAGCTTCATGAGTTCATCACCAATCCGAATCTTCAGAAGATATGCCCCCGAAGGCAGATTCATCCTGAAGGAGTAACGACCAGGGAGCAAAAATCCTGCGCTGTACGACTGCACCCTTCTCCCCGAGGGCGAATAGACTTCCAGCCCCACATATCCAGGTTCGTGCACAGAGACATAAACCACATTCCCCATAACTTCCACGGGAATGGAAGCGGTCTCGAAAGTGGACACGGGAAAACATGCGTCATCCACATAACCGGCAAATACATCGGAATCATCCTGAACTCCATAGGAGTAGGAGGGACCGTAATATGTGGCGGCATCGTATGAGTTCGATATACTACCGGCAAAATAAATGTAGGGGCTTTTAAAGACCATATCCCCCGACGGGTCATCATTCCCATTTCCCGTTGGAACACTGAGGGCTAATGCAGAATCAACAGATGCATTTATCCAGAGCAGAACTGCATCACCGCTTCCTCCAGTGCCGCACATGTTCCTCTCGATATTCCCACCAAGGGCGGTGATATAGTCGGAGTATCCGTAAAGGACTATCTTACCATCGACAGAAGCCAGAGACCTGTCAGACCCGTACGCGATCCCATCCGCAGAGGGAGAAGCCACAACGAGCGTATTGACCGGAGCGAACGATCCGTCCAGCAGGGTCACGAATATGTCATCTCCACCGGCAATCCCCTGCACTCTCCTGTCCGAGGAAAACCCCTGAGCATAACCCGTGATGCCCGCAACCACGAAGGACGCCGTGTCAAGCTCCAGAACGCCCCTTGCAATATCCAGGCTGTCGGAAGCCAGTATAATGCTCCCCAGATGCGAAGAAAGGTCAGCGCTCAGGACACTGACGAAAGCATCTCCATTTCCGGTGGTGCCATACACGGTTCTATCCGAAGAAAAGTTGAGTGGGTCGAATGTGTATCCGAAAACATAAACATTCTCGCCCCCCACATATATCCCCTCGGCGAAATCGCCCGAGGGGGAAGCAACGATAGCCGTGTTATAGTGAACCGAAAGATCCCCCGAAAGGGCACTGACGAAACTGTTCAAATCATAGGTCCCCCCATGGGCCCCGAATATGGTTCTGAAATCGGAAAAATTATCAGCATCCGATGCAATTCCCCCCACATATACCGTATCGTTCCTGTAGTAAACCGAAAAGGCCTGATCCATCGAAGGGGAAGTTATTATGGCAGTGGATATGATGGAGTCCAGGGTGGGCGTGAGCTTCATAACGAAAGCATCGACGAGCCCCCGCGTCCCGTAAACCGAAACATTCCGGCCAAAGCTGCCCGTCGTATCGAATGTCCAGCCCGCAAGATAGACATTTCCCGAATCATCGAAGTCCAGGGAGAAGCCTATGTCGTAATATCCCGTGTCCCCATAGATGATGGCGGTGGACAGAAGGCTGGAGAGGTCGGGGCTCAACCTTGACACGAAGATGTCCCAGTCTCCCATTCCGGAAACGCTGGAAACATACCCGGTAACATACACCGTCCCCAGATCATCCACATTCAACCCGTACGCATGCTCGTAGATGTCGTTGGAAATGAAAGCGATGGGGTCTATCACGAGGGTTCTGTCGGCATCGTAATTCCCGACCCCGAATCGAATGAAGTTACCATCCCTCACAACAGACACCGGTATAGATTCCACACCCTGAAAGGCATTTACCCGGGAGAAAGAGGGCTCACCCCTCAGAATCTCCAACCCCGCATCATCCACATTCCCGCCGGGATGTACAAACCACTGGAACTCCACGGAGTTCCCGAGGGAAGTTATAACCAGATCGATGTTCGGATGAATACCCTCCAGAACGATCCTGTCGTAAACCTCCATGTTCCTGTAAGCGGAACCCGACAGAATACTGATACGGGACCCGCTCCCCTCCCCCTTAAGCCTGGCGCGGGAGAATCCGGGAATACGGAGCTCCACATCCCCGTACGAAATCCTCCCATCGGCATGGACCCTGACACCGCTCAGAGTATAAAAGAGCACATCCCCATCCACCTGCCCCCTGTTCTCGATAAATCCGGAGGGCAGGACTGTAGCAGACAGAAAAACCGGTATAAATAAGCTCACAGGTACCGACAGCCTCATGGGGATAAGTTTAAAGAAAAAGGCAGGAATCAGGAAAACCTTACCGGATGATTTTAAGGGTTCTTATAATGGTCTCGGCCCTGAGGATGTACTGGAGCTTATCTTCCTTCCGGGGGGCGAACACCGCTATATCGTACATGACGAAGTAATTCCCATCGTAATAGGCACAGGTCTTCACCGGTCCGCCCGCGACCTCTTTATCATTCTGCCACACAGAATAGAAGCACACCCCCCTGTCCACCCCGTACATCCTGTCCTGCACCACATAGTCCCTGAGCACATAGTCTCCGGGATAGTAAACCGAGGCTATCCTTTCCCTCAGCTGAAGCAGGGTTTCCACATCGAGTGGATAGTCATATTGCGTCTTATAGACGAAGAAGAATCTGTCCGGATTATGCTTGCCCATGAAGAGAATGGTGTCCTGCAGTTCGGTTCCCTTCAGGATGTACCATCCCAGAGGTATTTCCATTTCTATACCGTACTTCTGCCGGACCTTCTCCTCCATCTTCTTATTCCTTCCCACATAAAAAGCCCTTCTCCTGTAAAGCTCGTAAATCCTGCCCCTGAGGAGGCTGTCCACGGGAAGTGCAAAGTTGCTGATGGAATACATGAGATCCCTTTTGCTCTGGGCAGTGAGTATGAGGGCATAATCATCGGGGGAATAGACTCCCCTTGCGGTAAGAAGACCACTCCTCCCATCTATAATCCCGGAAAATTGCCCATAGTTTTCGCACTCCTCGCATGTCAGAATCAAAAGATTCTTATAGCCCCTGTAGGTATCGTAGCTGTCAGGAACCACAGGAACGAAGTGATAGAGGCTGTCCGGCTGGGGAGTACTGACCTTCAGATTGATACTCGAATCCAGGTATTCGAGAACCGGCTCCAGTTCCGGTGTATAAAAAACCACCACCTCCCTCTCCCCACCCAGGGCATACCTCTGAGGAGGGGAAGTGCACCCTCCAGACAGAACCAGTACAAAGAGAAAGAAAAAATATCGCTTCATCTCAGGTTAAGATAGTCCCTGTAATCCTCCAGCGGATAGAGGATCTTAAGCTCGCTTTCGAAAGCATTCATAAGCATATTGATGTACCTCTGGGAAAGCTGAATCTTGAAGAAACCCTTCACCTTCTGAAACTCCTCATCAGTGGGCTTCTTCTCATCCAGCTTCTTATATACGATGAATCCCAAGTCGTGCTCGAAGATCCGTACCTGACCAACAGGAGCATTCATTGCATCCATGAAGAACCTGTCCCTGTAGTTGACAGGCAGACCGGGAATACCAACGCCTTTCGTAATATAACCCGTTTCCATGAGTCTCACACCCGGATTGTCGGGGAAAACTTTTCTTATTCCTGCAGTATCGTCGTTCTCCACATACTTTGCCACTTCTTCCACCTTTGGACGCAGTATCTCTCTCTTCTTCTCGGAGATGTATCTGGCCGCGACCATATCGGCCACCTCCTCGAAATCTGAAGGACCGGGCTTCTGTCTCTCTATGAGCCTGAAGATCACATAGTAATTGGGGGTCTCCATGGGCCTGCTCCACTCACCCACTTTTGCCTTCTGAGCGAATGCGCTGAGTTCGTAATTCTCGCCCACCATGGGGAAGACATGCCAGTTGAGGTTTATATACTCCGAAGTATCCACCAGAAAACCGTACTCCAGAACCTTATCCTCTTTAAGAGCCCGCTCGAGGCTGTCCTTTATAGCCTTCTTCGTCTCATCGGATATGCGTATCCTGACGAATATCTGCCGCAGGGTGATGGAATCTCCCCTGACGCTGTCCACCCTGAAGATATAAAAGCCCTCAGCGTAAGGCACAGGCCCCACTATCTCGCCGGGTCTGGCGCCGGACAGAGCCTTCTGAAACGCCTCCGGAAGATTCCCGATGAACACGGTCCCCAGACGTCCCGAATCCCTCTTGCTCGCGATATCATCCGAATAATACTTCACGGCATCCGAAAACTTCACCCCTTCCTTCAACTGCTGAACGACGGCCTCCGCCCTGTCCCTGGCATTGAATGTATCTATCTGGGAGGGCACCAGATAGGCCCTTATGATTTCGAACCTCGCCCTCTCCGGATGCCAGAAATCCTTCTTTACCTTCTTATAATACTCCCTCAGCTCATCTATGGTAAACCTGACCTCCTTGTCCGGAACCACCTTTATGGGTATGGCCACATAGGCAAACTTTATCCTGGTCCTCTCCAGGTTATAAGTATATTTCGCTTCCATATCGCTCACCGAACCCATGCCCGCGAGGAAGAACCTTATTATGTCCCTCGGTATCTGATGCCTGAGGCGGTCTTCGTAGAGCCTGAAGAATGGTATTGCTTCGGGGGTCCTCAGAAGGCTCAGGTATTTAGCAAAATCGAACTTGCCGTCAGTGTAAAAGAGGGTATCCTGAAGTATCTCCGGCGGAGGAAACATGGCTATTATTTTTATTATGGCATCATCGGAAAAGGTTATGCCGAGGTCCCTCGCCAGCAAACCCCACCTTACATCCTCCACCAGACTGTTGAAAACCTTATTCCTCAGGCTGTCTATCTCATCCTGGGTCAATTCCCTTCCCAGCTTCCTGGCTGTATCGGAAAGGGCTTTCTGGAGATAGGCATTGTAGTAGTCATAGGTGATTTCGAAGTCGCCCACCTTTGCGATGACTCCCCTTTCCCAGGGCTGAGCCACATTCCTGCCGGTGAGGTTGGCCCCCAGATCCAGTCCCAGCCATCCGAGAAATGCAATGACAAGAATCCACAGGAAAACCTTGGAGTATTCTCTCATCTTTTGCATTATCATAAGGCTTACAAGTATAAAGGCGCATCCGCTATCCACCGCAGGAACTCTGCTTTCTGGAAATTCGTTTAAACTTTCCCCATGGTCTTCAGGGTGAGGCTGGCCGAAGCGAAAAATCCCCTTCTGCGGGAATACAACGCCTCCCTGGGGAGGCATCTTGCCAGAATTAATGTGAAGCTGGCCCCCTCCGACGGGGATGACTATTTCATAAGCATAGTGCACATCGAATCTCCGGAGGACCTGGACAGGGTAAAGAAGTACAGGGAGATGGGGGCGAGCACCATAGCGATTCTCCACACGATAGAAGGCATCGATTTCGCGAAACTGGTCTATCAGGAGAGGGCTGTGG
>Ga0256833_1001701_pt1 | contig 15922 bp, 14 predicted proteins | sample 356284metaG_FD_190535 | JGI IMG/M metagenome (GOLD analysis project Ga0256833, IMG submission 190535) | Hydrothermal vent microbial communities from Mid Atlantic Ridge, Atlantic Ocean - 356-284 | ecosystem: Environmental > Aquatic > Marine > Hydrothermal vents | place: Atlantic Ocean: Mid...
ACCGGCAGGTTGAAGACGTTCTGCAAGACGAACATCCCCACCACCGAGATGACGGCCGCCACCGTAGGAGTAAGCAGCCAGCCGATGGTTATGTTCCTTACCACGCCCCAGCGCACGCGCTCGCCCGGAGTGATTAGGCCCAAGCCGATGACGGCCCCGACGACGGCCTGCGAGCTGGAAACGGGCACCAGCGGCAGGTGTGGCAGGTGGTGCGCCATCAGCCAGGCGGCCAGCGACTGCGAGGCGAAGAGAAAGAGCACCAGCGACTGCGCCAGCACTACGATCAGCGCTGCCACCGGTGTGAGTTTTACTATCTCCTGCCCTACGGTCAGCATTACCCGCTCGGAGTAGGTGTAAATACCCACGGCTATAGCTAGACCGCCGAGCAAAAAGAGCTGTTGCACACCGCTCAGCGTTAGCGGTCCAATTTGCAGGTCGTGGAAAGGATTTACGTTGAGAAAAACCCCCATCACGTTGGCGATGTTGTTGGCTCCCAGGCTGTACGCTCCAAAAGCTCCCACCAGTATCAGCCCCAGGCGGGTGTAACCGTCCAGCCGCAAGAGGTGTATCTTGGCGCGGCGCAGAAACCAGCGCGCCAGCAGGAATAGCAACGCCGACATGGCTCCCGCCATGATCGGGGAGGCCACCCAGGCGAAGGCGAACTTGGAGACGATGCCCGGGTCGGTGCTCTGTCCCATGAATATGTTCCAGCCGATGATGCCGCCGACGATGGCCTGGCTGGTGGAGACGGGCAGGCCGCGCTGGGTCATCAGGTATACGCTCAGCGCCGCCGCCAGCGCGGCGGTGAAGGCGCCGGGCAAGGTACTGATAGACCCCAGCTTGCCCAGGGTGTGAGAAGCGCCGGCGCCGCTTATAACCGCGCCGAGAATTACGAAGACGCTGGATATCAGCGCGGCGGTGGCGAAACGCACCATACGCGTTCCCACGGCGGTTCCAAAGATGTTGGCGGCGTCGTTGGCCCCCAAAGACCAGCCCAAAAAAAGTCCGCTGGAAAGGAAGACGAAGATGGTCAGGTCCATCTCAGATCATCCGTTTGATTGTGAGTATCGAGAGCTTATCGCATATGTCTTCGGCGGTGTCGGCGATGTTGTCGAGGCGGTCGAGAAAGTGAGCCAGGTGCATTTTGTGAGCCAGGTCCAGCTCGCTCTCGTAGATCTCCCTTTCGACGCGGGTGGTGATCTTATCGGCCTCGGACTCGTAGAACTGCACTTGCTTTACGTGGTCGCGCACCGCGCTGAGGTCGCGAAAAAAGGCGCGCGCGGCCACCACCATGGCCTCTGCCGCCTTGAGGACCATCTGCGTCAGGTCGCCAAAGGATTCGCTGTACTCAGGGCCTATCTGCGGTCTTTGGATGAAGAAGCTATAAACGGCCGCCTCGTAGAGGTTGGTAACCTCGTCCACCTGTTCAATCAGCGAAAGAACGTCCTCGCGCAGCTCGGGAATGAGGGTGTGAGTCGTCATCTGGGTTTCGATCTCGCGGCGCAGGTCGTCACCTTCTTCTTCGACCTCGGTAACACGCTTGACTAGGTCTTGGTACTCCTGCGTGACACCCTTCTTGAGATAGATGTCCATGGCGCGATTGAAGACCATGCCGGCCTCCTGTACATTGTCGAAGTACAGGTCTATTTTCGCCTCGATGCTGCGGGTTCCTCCGAACAAAGATGGGAGTTTCATTGTGAGACCATTATATGCAGGGCGAACGGGACGCTTTACCCCATTTGCTAGGATGCTGACGTGGAGACGCAGCCTAGCGGGTTAAAGGTCGCATTGGTGCTGGCCTTGGGGGTGGCGGCGGTGAGCGCCGCCGCCATCTTCGTGCGCTGGGGCTTTGCCGCCGCGGCCTCGAGCTCTCCTGGGGTCAGCCTCTTACTGGCGGCTTCGCGCCTCAGCATGGCGGCGCTGCTGCTGGCGCCGACCTGGCCCTCGCTGCGTCGCGCCCAAGCCTCGCCTCGCGCCTGGACCATGGCCGTTCTGGCCGGCGTTTTTTTAGGCGTCCACTTTGGCACCTGGATAACCAGCCTGGCCTATACCAGCGTCGCCGCCTCGGTGACGATAGTGACCAGCAACCCCATCTGGGTGGCGCTGGCGGGCTGGCTGTGGCTGCGCGAAAGGCTGAGTCCGCTGGCCGTAGCCGGTATTCTGCTGGCGACTGCCGGGGGAGTTTTGATAGGACTCGGCGACGCGGGCGGCAAGGCCGCGGGCTCGAGCCCGCTCTTGGGCGACCTGCTGGCGCTCCTGGGCGCCTGGGCGGTCAGCGGTTACTTCTTGTTCGGCCGCGCCGCGCAGCGCAGCGGACTCTCTTTAGGGCAGTACATAGCCGTCAGCTACGGCGCCGCAGCGCTTTTGCTCCTGCCTTTGCCGGCGCTCTTCAAGACGCCCTACCTGGGCTGGCCCCTGGGTTTTTACGGTGCGGCGCTGGCCATGGCGCTGTTGAGCCAGCTGCTGGGGCATACCAGCTTCAACTGGGCGGTGCGCTGGATCTCGCCGGTGCTGGTGACGCTGGCGATACTCTTCGAACCCCTGGGAGCGGGTCTTTTGGCCTACTTTTTCTTTGGCGAGACGCCGGCGCCGCTGGTCTTCGCCGGGGCGGCGCTGCTGCTTTTGGGGGTGGCGCTGGCCGTTCTGGGGCGGCGGCAAACTTAGATTCGCCGCCGTTTCTCTGTCTCGCCGGCCGGGCGTCGCGGTTCGGAACGCTCGGCGGCGGCAAAGAGCTCGCCCTGCTTTTCTTCTTGCCGCCGCGCATAGACGCCGCAGACGAGGCAGCTCACCGACTCGACGGGTATGAGCGGCGCGACCCAGCGGCCGCAGGAGGGGCAGACGTAGCGCACGGCCGCATTATGCCACGGCGGCGTCGTAGACTGGAGTATGCGCCGATTGATGACGTTACTGCTGGTTCTGCTGCTGGCTGCCGCTTCCGCCGCCCAGCTGGTGCGCGTGGAGATGGGAGCGGCGATACCCGAGTTTGACCCCGCCGACCTGCATACCTACAAGATTTCGCGTCCTGGCCGGGTTTTTAGCTCCACCGACCGCTACATCGTCTTCGTGACCTACTGGCGCTTCGAGCCCGACGAGACGGGCCCCCAGTCGTTCGAGATGTACCTAATTCCGCCGCGCGGCGAGGTGGAGCGCGCCGCTTACGGCTTCAGCGTTCCCGCCAGCTGGGCGGGCAGGTCAAAGCCGACCTTCTGGCACTTCACGCTCAACCCCGCCAAGGTCAAGAACCAGGCCGGGGAGTGGCTGGTGTATTTTCTGGTCAACGGCCGTCTGCTGGGGCAGACCACCTTCAGGCTCGAGCCCTAACCCTCACCCGCGATTGCTGGCGGCTGTGTATTATTGACTGGTGCGCAGTTTCGTAAACCTGCACGTTCGCAGCGGAGACGCGGACGCTGCAAGGAGGCTGGTCGGCAAGCTCAGGAGCGAGGGCCTGGCCAGTTACGCGGTCATGGCGGAGCCGTGGCTGAGCGTTTACGACGAGGCCCTGGAAGCCGAAGAAGACCCCTCCCTGCTGAACGCGGCCCTGCAAGAGGCCAGTCGTCTGGGCCGCGCCGCGGCCTTCATGGTGCACGAAGACGAAGACCTCTACTGGGCGCTGGCCGAAGAGGGTAAACTTCTCTACGCCTACCAAGCGGAGGCGGGAGCCGCGCCGCGGCGCCGCGGCGCTCCGCCGCCGTGGCTGGACGAAGAGGCGGTGCGCCTGGCCGAGGAGGGGCAGCCCAAATCCGCGTCGGTGCGGGCGCTGGCGGCTTTACTGGAGATAGAACCAGAGCACGCGCTCGTGGGTTTTGCCGACCTCTTGCGGGCCGACGAGGAGAGCGAGCTTTCTGAGGAAGTCTGGATTTTCGAAGACGAGGAGGCGTTTCTAGCAATGAGTACGCCGAGCCTGAAGCGGGGGGACGAAGATGTTGGTAGTTAAGATCGGCGGAAGCCTGGAATCTGCGGAAACGCTGATTGCCGAACTGGTCGGCCATGACGGCGAGCTGGTGCTGGTGCACGGCGGCGGCCCGATGCTCAGCCGGGCCCTGCAAGAACACGGCTTCGAGACGCGCTTCGAGATGGGCCTGCGGGTAACGCCGCCCGAGCAGATGGAGGTCGTCGAACGGGTCTTGACGCAGCTGGGCAAGCGGCTGGCGGACAGTTTTTCCCGTTCCGGCAGGCTGGCGGTGGGCCTCTCGGGGCGCGACGCGCGCCTGTTGCTGGCGGACCCCAAGAGCGAAAAACTGGGGCGCGTCGGCAAGGTGAGCAGCGTCAACACCTCGATCTTGCTGACGCTCATCAACCGCCACCTGACGCCGGTAATCAGCCCGATAGCGGTAGGCAAAGACGGCGTTTACAACGTCAACGCCGACGAGGCGGCGGCTGCGGTGGCCGGCTGCTTGGGAGAGCCGCTGCTCTACTTTACCGACGTTCCCGGCGTCCTGGCCGATCCGCGAGACCCCGGCAGCCTGATTAGCCGCATCGGCAGCGAGGAAGCCGAAGAGCTCATCGAAGAGGGTGTCATCTCCGGGGGAATGGTACCCAAGGTGCGGGCGGCGCTGACGGCTCTCGAGCTGGGTTCGCCCTGGGTTCTGATATCCAGGGGCGGCGGCGGCGCCCTTACGGCGGCTCTGGCCGGAAACAGGGGCACACGCGTAACGCCCTGAGCTCAAGGCGGTGGGTATAATTCTCTTACGCCCGGCCCGATCGGGACAGGAGGCTCTATGAACTTACGAAACCTGACCTTGTTGGTCATCCTGATACTGGTGGCGATATTCGCCGGTCTCAACTGGTCGTTGATAACGGCCCCGGCGCAGCTCAACCTGCTTTTCGCCCACGCCAGCGCCCCGCTGGGCCTGGTCTTACTCAGCGTCATAGCGCTACTGACGGTGTTGTATTTCTTCTTCATAGCCATGGTAGAAACCGGCGCTTTGCTGGAAATTCGCCGCTACGCCCGGCAGGTGGAGCAGGCGCGCAAGCTGGCCGACAAGGCCGAGGCCAGCCGCTTCGCCGAGCTAAAAACCTTTCTGGAAAAAGACTTGAGCGCTTTGAAGAGCGGCCAGGAAAGCCTAAAAGAACACACCGCCTCGGTCGTAGAGCAAGGCAGGGGCGCGCTCTCGCTCGAGCACGACACCCTAAAGTCGCAGCTCAACGAACTCGGCAACAGGGTAAACAATCACTCCGAACTGCTCAAGTCCGAACTGCTGAGCCGCCTGCAGGAATTACAGAGCGCGCTCGCCGCCGACGTCGAGAAGGCCGGTAACGGCCTGGCCGCGTATCTGGGCGAGATAGAAGACCGTCTTTCCGCCGCCGCGGGTAAGGACGCCGCGGGCGAGTAGCGTTCATGGCTTGCCGAGAGCGGCAGGTATTGCTAGCATAGATAACTGGACGCGGGCCCTTAGCTCAGTTGGTTAGAGCAGTCGGCTCATAACCGATCGGTCGCAGGTTCAAGTCCTGCAGGGCCCACCAACCACGCCCCCTCGCGGGGGCGTTTTTTACTACGCCCTTTGGGCTTAGAATAGTGCGCATGACGCGGCAAAACGTTTGGGCCAGCAAGAGGCTAAAGAGCGTACCTGAGTCGGTTTTCCTGCTGATGGACAAGGCCAAGAGCCGGGCCAGGGCGGCGGGGAAAACCGTCATAGACCTGTCCATCGGCGCCTCCGACCTGGCGGTGCCCAGCGAGCTGATACTCGAGCTGGAACGGGCCGCGCGCGACCCCGACACCTGGGGCTACTGCCTCAAGAGCTGCACCTCCCGCTTTTTACGAGAGGCGGCGGCCTGGTTTGAGCGTCGTTTTGGTCTCTCCCTCGACCCGCAAGAGCAGGTTCTCAGCCTCATCGGCAGCCAGGAGGGCCTGGCCCACCTGCTACTGGCCGTAACCGATCCTGGCGAGGCGATACTGCTGCCCGAGGTCGCCTACCCCAGCTACTGGGGCGCGGCGGCGCTGGCTGGCCTGCGCACCGTACCCCTGCCCCTGGGCGAAGACCTGTTGCCGGTTTTCGACGACCTAGACGAAACCGCACTGCAAGGCGCGCGCGTCTTGCTGCTCAACTACCCCAACAACCCCACTGCCGCCGTAGCCGACCGCCCCTTCTGGCGGCGGGCGCTGGAGTTTGCCGAGCGGCACGACCTGCTGCTGGTGCACGACAACCCCTACATAGACATGGTCTACGAAGGTGAAGCGGTCAGCCCGCTCACCCTGCCGGGGGCGCTGGAACGCACCATCGAGCTCTTCAGCTTTTCCAAGAGTTTTCACATGGGCGGCTTCCGCCTTGGTTTCGCCCTGGGCAACGCCGACGCCGTCGCCGCTTTGGAGGCGGCCAAGGCCCCTGTTGACTTTAACCAGTACCTGGGGATCCAGCGCATGGGGATAGCCGCGCTGCGCCTGCCGCCTGAGCGGGTCTTGAAGGACGTGCAGGTGTTCCGCGCCCGCCGCGACGCTCTGGTAGAGGCCATGCGCCGCGCCGCCGTGCCGGTGAAGGTGCCCAAGGCCAGCATGTACCTCTGGTTGCGGCTGCCCTCGGGGATGGACGACGTGAGCTTCGCTCTGAGCGCGGTGGAGCACGCCGGCGTGGCCCTGGCCCCCGGGCAGGGTTTTGGCCCCGGCGGCAAAGGCTACGTGCGCTTTGCCCTGGTTCAGCCCCCCGAGGTTCTGGCGGAGGCGGGGCGGCGTATAGCGCAGCTGCTCGACTGAGGTCAGCCGCCTATGCCCAGCATCACCCGCTGGCGGATGGTGGGCAGCGTCGAGCCCTTCTCGGGCTTTTTCCCGGCCGCGGTCAGCAGCGCTTGGCGCAAAGCGCCAACGGGATCGGCGGCGGTGAAGGCCCAGGAGACGTCCAGCTCCAGGTCGGTCAGCAGGCAGGGGCGGATTTTCTTGTCCGAGGTGAGGCGCAGCCGCGAACAGTTGCTGCAAAATGGCTGAGACACCGAGTTTATGAAGCCCACCGTGCCCTTTGCTGCGGCTATCCGCCACAGCCGCGCCGGTGCGGAGGGAGACGTGGCCACCTCTTGCAGGGGGCCGAAGCGTTCTTCGATGCGCCTGCGGGTTTCCTCGCCGGGGACGAACTGGCGGCGGTACTCCTCGAAGGGAGCGTTGTTGAGGTGCATGTACTCGATGAAGCGGACGTGCAGCGGCTTTTCCAGGCTGAGAGCCGCCAGCGCCACCACCTCGGAGTCGTTGACGCCGCCGATTACCACCGCGTTGATCTTGACCGGGTGCAGTTCCAGCTCGAGCGCCAGCTCTATGGCGTCGAGAACCTGCTTGATGTCGGCTCCGCGGGTCAGCGTGGCGAAGATCTGCGGGTCCAAAGCGTCCAAGGAAAAGTTGAGGCGCTGCAAACCGGCGGCCAACAGCTCTTTGTGGCGCTTTCGGAACAGGGAGCCGTTGGTGGTGACGGCCACGTCTTTCACGCCGGGAGTCTCTGCCGCCGCCGCTATCATGTCGGCCAGCTCGCGGCGCACCAACGGCTCGCCGCCGGTGAAGCGCACCGCGTCCATCCCCAAAGCGGCGGCGGCGCTCAGCAGGTGTTTTATGTCCGTAACGCTCACCGTCCCCGGGGGGTCGCTCATTTGCATCCCCAGCGGGTGGCAGTAGAGACAGTGATAGTTGCAGCGCGGGGTTACAGATATGCGCAGGTCCTTGAGAACTCGTCCGTAGCTGTCGGTCAGCGGCATAGGTCTCCCTATCGTGTTGCACATTATAGCAATACGCTCAGGAGCGGCCGCGGTTACCCCTATACTGAAGGCGATGAACGACGCTTCTCCGCAAACATACTCCGGGTTCGTAGCCATCTTGGGCAAACCCAACGTTGGCAAGAGCACCCTTTTGAATCAGCTGCTGAACGTCAAGGTAGCCCCCATCAGCCCCAAACCGCAGACGACGCGCAAGAGCGTGCGCGGCGTCCTCAGCGAGGGCGATCGCCAGGTGGTCTTCGTCGACACCCCCGGCTTCCACAAGCCCGCCGACGCCCTCGGCGAGTACATCAACCGCCAGGTCACCGAGGCGCTGGCGGACGTGGACATAATCCTCTGGCTGGTGGACCTGCGCCACCCCCCTACGCCCGAAGACGAACTGGTGGCGCGCGTTCTGGAGCCGCTGCTCGGCAAGAAGCCGATCCTGCTGGTGGGCAACAAGGCCGACGCCGCCAAGTACCCGGAAGAGGCCCTAGAAGCTTACCAGCGGCTGCTCCCGGGTGTAGAAGCCCGCATGATCAGCGCGCTCTCGCAGCGAGACGTCGAGCGCCTGCGCGCCGAGATTTTGGCGCTCCTGCCCCAAGGGCCCTTCTTCTACCCGCCCGAGCACGCCAAGAGCGATCAGTCGATAGAAGACTGGATCTCCGAGACGATCCGCGAAGAGGTGATGAAGCGCCTGCGCCAGGAGGTGCCCTACGCGGTGGCGGTCAAGGTGGAAGAGGCGGCCGAGCGCGAAAACGGCACGCTCTACGCGCGCGCCGTCCTCTACGTGGAGCGCGAGGCGCATAAGCCGATCCTGATCGGCAAGGGCGGAAGGATGCTGAAGGAGCTAGGGCGCGCGGCCCGCAAGCAGCTCGAGCTCTTTTTGAACCGCCCGGTCTTCCTCGACCTGGAGGTCAAGGTCTACCCCAACTGGCGCAAAGACCCCGAAGCGCTGCGCGAGCTGGGCTACAACTAGCTCACGGTCCGTAGAGTACGAAGGTCAAGAGCCCCTCGTAGGGCCCCGCCGGCTCCCCGGGCCGCAGCCGCAACGTCAAGGGCAGCACAATAGCGCGGCCGCCCCGGCCCAAACGCACCGTGGTTTCGAGCTCGGAAAGCTCTCGCGAACCCAGGAGCAGCCGTCGTGCGGAGAGCGCCGCCGGCCCCGTCAATGAGCCCGCCTTGACCGCCAAGCGCCACGCTCCACTGGCGACAATGCGGATATACAACGCGCCGGTAACGACCCGCCCATTGTCCGCGAAAAACGGCGCCCAGCCGCCAGGGCGGCCGTTTACTTCCATGAGGAGCACCTGCGGCGGCCGCAGCGCAAAGCGGGTGCTGTTCGTAAAACCGTTTGCCGAGACCAGCGAAAAAAAGAACGGCAAGTAAACCATCAGCAGTAATCTTCTTTGCATCCCTACCACTCCTTCGTGGGTGGAATGCAACCGGTCGTGCTTTGGGGGTACGAAAGATATCGCGAATGTATGGTATTTTCCTTGGCCGGTTGCACCACTGGCTCCCCGCATCCCTTGGTGCCCACATTGGGATATTCACGGTTCAACGCCTCCAAGCTCAGGTCCGATCCTCGAACCCGCAGGTGCGGCGTACCAATTAATTACGCCGCCCGCCACCATCGTAGCGCCGGGCGCAGTCCAATAATACCCCCAAATTGGGGCATTACCAAAATAATGTTAATATCGTTTCCTGCCCGCTAATTCACCCCCTTTTGGGGGTACAAACCCCCTTGCTGAGGCCCTACACTAAGGTGTAATTGGAGGCGATGACCCGCCAGGTCCCCACACGGGCGCCAAGGGACGAGCGGCGAGCCAGTGGCGCGACCGACCAAACCACCTCAAGGAGGAATAGACGATGAAGAGAACGATCAAGCTCGTGGTACTGGCCGGAGCGCTCTTAGCAGCCGCAGCCATGGCGGCTCCTTCGCACAAGTCCAGCGAGTTCAATTTCTTGTTCCCGCAGTACGCCGCCATCTACACCAACGTCACCCAGGTAAACTTTTTTGACTCCGCTACGGGTACCGAGGGGGCTCTAAAAGCGGTCGGCGGTTATTACGCCAGCACAAAAACGGCGCTCCTTCAGTGTATGGACGACAGCGCCAACCTCCCGGACAACTACACCATTAACGGCTCCAGCACGACCGCCAATCTTTACTGCAGCTTCGTCCCCAACGCCATAACCAAAGACCAAGGCTTCAGCGTCAGCGGTTACCAGGACGCCGCCGACCCCGACACCGACGGCGAGCTGCTGATAATCACCAACGCCAGTAATTTTGCTACGAACGTCAGCGTATCCGGCAGCATAACCGATGCGAGCATCGAGGTCATCCCCGGTTACGTTAAAAGCGATGGCAGCGTGGCGGGCGCGGGCGACACGACTGCGCAGGACGTTTCGTCCGCAGGCTTTGTCCAAAGCCAAGCCTACGACACCCAGTACGCCTCGGCCAAAGTGATTCCGCTGCTCTTTTACGCCCAGGTGGACGTTCTCAACGTCAGCGAAATAACTACCGCAGAGACCATGACGGTGACCTGGGGTATGGCTTCACCGTAAGATGTGGAGATGAAACATAGCTGCAAGCTGATTGGGTCGGCCCTCGTCTGGGGGCTGACCGCAATTTTATGGGGCGGCGCGGCGCTGGCGGTGCAGGGGGTGGCGGTGGCCCCCCCGCGCTTTGAGCTGCTGGCGTCGCCCGGCGACGTCGTGGAGCAGGAAGTGGCCGTCTTTGCCGAAGACGCCGGCAAACAAACGATCAATACCGCGGTGCTGGACTGGCTGCTGGCGCCGCAGAACGAGCTGCAGATAATCGATCCCGCCAAAAAGGCGGTTTCCTACAGCGCCGCGGGGTGGATACGCGCCGCCCTCGACCCCTTTGAGCTGGAACCCGGCAAGGCCGTCAAGGTTCCTTTTACCGTCGAGGTGCCCAAGCGGCCGCTGGCGGGCAGTTACTGGGCGGCTTTGGCCTTTACCACCCAGCCAAAACCGGGTAGATACCAGGGCGTATCGGTGATGGTCAACACCAGGGTGCTGGCCGTAGTCTACCTAACCATCAAGGGCACGGAAAAGCCCGGCTCGCGCCTGCAGGGGGTGACGTTATCCTCGGGGAAAGACGGGGTGAAGAGGTTGATCGCCGACGTGGTCAATACCGGCAACGTCTACCTGCGGCTAAACGGAGAGTTGCGTTTCATCGATTCGCAGGGCGAGGTTATAGAGAGGCAAAAGCTGCCTGAGCGCGTTTTGTTGCGCGACGGCCTGGTGCGCTACTCGTTGGAGCTTCCTAAAGGGCCGCCGCAGGACGCGGTGCTCGCGGCCATAGAGATTCAGCCGAAAGGGCCGGCGGGCGGCTTTGGCGGCGCGCCGCTCTATGGGGAGGCGCCGCTGCGGTGAGGCGGCTGGCGCTCTTGATAGCCTTGCTTGGCGGACTGGCCTTTGCGCGGGTCACCTGGTACTACGACGTAGACCAAGGCAACGCCTTTACGCCGGCGACCCTCGACTTCAACCCCAGCGCCGCCGACCTTGCCTGCGCGGCGCTGCTAGAGCCCGGGGCCGCGCCAGCGGGCGCGGTGACGCTCGCTAACATTGCGCCGCCCGCCGGCTGCCCGCAAACTCCGCCGCTGGTGGTTTACGCCGTCGACCCCGACAGCGGCGACACCGTTTACGCCGCGCTGCTGACCGTCAAGTTTTGGGGGCGCAAGCGCGCCAACAACGGCACATACGGCACCAGGCCGCTGATCAACCTGATAAAAAACTCTTACGCGCTCAGCGTAACGGCCTCGGGAGACTTGGACGACGTTGACGACCAGTTCCACCCTCCTTTCACCCGCCCGCCCCAGAACGCTCCCGTGAGCACGGGCGACTGGTACGCTTGGCGTTCTTCGCAAACCATCTCGCTGGCCGATCCTCAGGTGAGCGACGTGCAAAACCACGGCTTCTGGAACAGGACGTGCAGGGACCTGTACAACGACAGGTGCTGGTCCGCGGTGTTTACCTGGGCGCTGCCGGTGCGCTTGCAGGTTCACGGCGGCGAGAAGGGCGGCTACCAGATAACCCTTACGCCGGGGTATTTTGAGCGTAAGACGGCGTCTACCCTCAGCGTTAGAGAAGGAGAGTTTAGCTTTCCCGAGCTGAAGGCTTACGGCCGTTAGCGCTCACGGATTAGAACTACGCCCTTTAGCTCTATTACCTTTCCGTTTTTAAGCCGGGCTTTTACCCTGAGCCGTAACCGCCCCCGAGCGTCGCTGGGGACTGCGAGACCGCCGCGCCAGTCTGAACCGCTTCCGCTGAGGGCTACGTCGCGCCCTTGGACGCTTAGCCAGCACTCTTTTACCGGCGCGTACCAGTGCGCCAGCAGCGGTAGAGTCTGCCCCGGCTTGGCGAGGGGGTAGGCGCGCAAGAGCCCCCAAGGAGCATGCGGGTTGACGTTCAAAAAGAAGGGATAACCGCCGTCTTTGCCGTCGCCCGCTAGTATTTTCAGCGGCAGCGCGCCTTGAAAATCACTGGGAACGCGAATGCGGCCACGCCAGAGGGTGGGATCTTTGGCGTCGGGCAGGAGGACTCCCAAGATACGACCCAGCCCAACAACTACGACCCTGTCGGTTTTGCCTCGTAAGCGTACCTTCACGAGCGGGCTCGAGCCCGGGGGAACGCTGTCCGCCTCTGGTTTGACTTCCATGATTTGCACTGCGGCGCCCTTGAATATTTGCGGCGGCGGAGGCGCCACCCGGAGCGTCACTGCGCTGCTCGCTCCGGGTTTAAGCTCGACGCTGGCCGCGCCTTTGAGGACGCGCCAGCCGCGCGGCAAAAGGTCGGCCAGCAGTCTGACGGTGTACCTGCCCGGGGGGAGAGCGGGTAAGGCAAAAGCGCCGCTACTGTCGGTATACAAAAAGGTAGACTTGCCAGATTCGTTTTCCAGGGCGATGGCGAATCTGAGGTTTCTTTGCGGAGCGCCCTTGACGCCCTCCACCGCGACGCGGCCCTGCAGCGAGGCGCGTACCGCCACTCGCAGGCTTACCGAAACGGTCTTGTGCAGCGGAACGGTCACCTTCTCTTTGGCGCGGGTAGCCACCAGGTAGGCGGGCAGTTTGCCGGCGGCTATTTCCACAACGTGCTCGCCCGGAGGGACCAGCAGCTTGAAATTTCCCTTGTCGTCCGTGAGCGCTTCTACCCCCGCGGCGCGAACGGGTATGCCGCTTTTGAAACGCGCGGGCCCGTCTACGACGACTCTGCCCGTTATTACCCCGCTGCGCCTGCCGCCAAAAAGATCGCTAAACCCGTCCGTAAGGTCTATGACCAGCGGCATGGAGGCGGAAACCCCCAGACGCGTTTCACCGCTGTACCACTCGCGCTTAACGCTCGCGCTCAGCAATGAGCCGCCTAGCGGCCAGGTAAGGTTGAGGGCGGTTCCCAGGCTGGGTTTCCAGGGGGACCAAAGGAGGCTTGCTTGCGTGCGCAGGTAGGAGCCGCCCAGGCTGGCGCTCAAACTCAGCTCGTTCACGCTGGCGGGCCACCCGAGCTTCGTGGCAACGCCCCACAAGGCCATCCCCTTGTTGCTGCTGGCCTGGCTGCTAGCCGACGCGACCAGCGAAAAGCTCCCGTCGGCGTACTCGGCGTCGACGCCGCCGTTGAGGTCGCTCCAGGGGGAGGGCAGCTTAAGTGTGGCGTTGGCGAATGCTTTCAGCCTGGTATCGCTAAGGCGCAGTCCGAAGGCGAGGGGCAGGGGCGACTGTAGCTGGAGGCGGCTGCTGGAGCTGGCGGCGGCCAAGCTCCAATGCTCCAGGCCGTTGCCGTTCCAGGAAATTTTACCGCCCATACTCAGCCGCCGGGGGTTGGCGTCGGCGGCGAGAGAAAAGCTGACGGGCCGGCCTTCGCGCCAGTCAAAAGCGCCGCGAAAATCGAGCGGCCAGGCGCGGTAGACGAACGAATAAACGGCGCTGCCGTTCAATTGCCCTTGCGTGGGCGAGTAGCCCAGGTAGAGGCCGAGTTCGTCGGACTCCAGTTCCGTGGTAAGGTCGTCGGCGCTGGCTCGCAGGGCGATGCGCGCCCGCAAACGAAAAGCGGGGTCGCGGCTAAGAGACAAAGAGGCGCCATAGGAGCCATTTGCGCGGCTGATGTCTAGTGACGCCCCACCCTGCGGCACGGGTCCGGAAAGCGAGAGGCTGGCGGCCACCCCGCCCTCGTGGAGGCCGACGGCGACGCCATAGCTGCTGCCCGCCACTACCGTAAAGTAGCCCTCTCGCCAGCTGAAGCTGGCGCTGGCGGCGGGCAGAGCGCCGAGCGCGTAGCCGGCGGCGCCGTTGAAGTAAACGAAGTCCGATAGCGCCCCCGCCGCGGCGACGGAGAAAGAGAGGTTGCGCGGGTAAGCGTAAGCGGCGGTTAGGTGACCCGTCAGGCGAAAGGGCCCGCCGGGTTTGTAGCTGGCCGCTTCTACCACGACCAAGGCGGCCTTTTTCGTTTTCCCTAACGTAGACGTTACTACCAGGCGGTAGACGTCGGCGCGCTCTACCGGTGCGGCAACCTCTTTTTGCTCACCGGCGGCGATTTGCAAACGCTCGCTAAAAAGCGGCGCGCCCCGCGCGTCCAGCAGGCTGACCACGAAGACGTCCGACCCGTTACCGCCGTTTTTTATCCGCGCCCTAACGTAGCTGAGCGGGGGGACGAACTCGACCTTCGCGGGAACCGCGACCTCCAGCCTGGGGCGGTAGAGCACGCTGGTAAGCGCCTGGGCGACGCCGTCGCCGATGCGAAATAGCAAGACGTCGTTCTGACCGGCGCCAGCGCCGCTTGGCACGCGCACGGTGACGGGGTAGTAGCTGGTCTTGCCGGGCTCGAGTTTGACAGGGTGGATAGCGCTGAGAATAGGCCAGCCGTGTTCGGAAAGTACTTTTGGGGTAAATTCGCCGCTGCCGCGCAGCGCGAAGACGTGCGTCACCGCCTGCCCTGGAGAGGCGCTGCGCTTGGGGGGAGAGGTGAGAATTACCTGCGGCTCGGCGGCCCGCGCTAGCCCCGCAGAAAAAAAGGATAAGGTTAGAACGAGCACAAAAGCGGCGTCGAATACGCGTTTCACCTGTTTTATATTGTACCTTTACACAGCCGTGGTCTAATCCCCCTGATGGGGGTGTCAGGCCGACCCGAAAAGCGGCAAGGCGTGAGATAGAATGGGACTTAGCGGAGATTATATGGGCAAAATTTTACTTATCATTGCAGTATCGCTTACCGGTAGCCTGGCGCTGGCGCAGCTCAACGCCGTCTGGGTGATTCGCGACTACGAGATTGTAGGCGGCCGGCTGCGTGAGTACGTGGGTTCCAAGACCTTCCGAGTAGCCAGCGACGACGACGTACTGGCGCTGGCCGGCCAGGTCAAGCGTCAGGCCAAGCCGGCGCGCTGGGTCTACGACAAAAAGCGCGGTTGGGTGGCTTTGCAGCGCCGCGGATACGAGATGGACCCCGCAGCGGCCTTACTCGCCTTCCACCAGGCCGTCAGCGAGGGGCGCAGCCAGTTCATCATCCCCGTACGCATCAGCGATCCGAGCCCCAGCGTCGTTGACTGGGCCAACCGCGGCGTGGTCGCGCTGATAGGCGAAGGCGTCAGCAATTTCTGGGGCTCGAGCTGGGCGCGGATACACAACATCCGCGCAGGCGCCAAGCGCCTCAACGACACCTGGATTCCGCAAGGCGCGGTTTTTTCATTCAACAAGGCGGTCGGCGAGGTGGACGAAAAGCACGGCTTCGTAGAGTCCCTGGTAATAGTCGGCGACGCCACCGAAAAGGGCGTGGGCGGCGGCATCTGCCAGGTTTCCACGACCACCTTTCGGGCCGGGTTCTTCGCCGGCCTGCCCGTGCTGGAGCGGCACCCGCACAGTTACGTGCTGCACTACTACAAGCCTCTGGGCCTGGACGCCACCATCTATCAGCCCTGGCGCGACTTGAAGTTCAAAAACGACACTCCGGGAGACATCCTTATCCTCACGCAGGTGAAGGGCCACAAGCTCTACGTGCGCTTTTTCGGCAGCCCCGACCGCAAGGTCGAGTGGAGCGGCCCCGAGGTCAGCGACCGCAAACCTCCGCTCAAACCGCGCGAGATAGTAGACGAAACGTTGAAACCGGGCGCCCGCAAGCAGGTAGACTGGGCCGCCCCGGGCGTCACCGCGGTAATCCGCCGCACCGTCAACTACGACGACGGCCGCGTGCTAAAGGGCGTCTTCAAGAGCGTCTACCGTCCCTGGGGCAACGTCTACCTGGTGGGGCC
>Ga0256833_1001702_pt1 | contig 15915 bp, 14 predicted proteins | sample 356284metaG_FD_190535 | JGI IMG/M metagenome (GOLD analysis project Ga0256833, IMG submission 190535) | Hydrothermal vent microbial communities from Mid Atlantic Ridge, Atlantic Ocean - 356-284 | ecosystem: Environmental > Aquatic > Marine > Hydrothermal vents | place: Atlantic Ocean: Mid...
CGTAGTCGTCGAGGAGGTTCACCTCATCAATGTAAAGTATGTTCCTGTTGGCCTCCGCCAGCAGGCCCGGTTGGAAGGCCCTCACCCCCTCCTTCAGCACCCTCTCCACATCGATAGTCCCCACAAGCCTGTCGGCGGTGACGTTTAGGGGGAGGTCAACCACCCTCATACGCCTCATCACTACCTCAAGCCTCTCCCCCCGCCTGAACTTAGCGTAGCAGTCATCACACATCTCTAGCGGGTTGAAGGGGTTGCAGTTGAATGGGCATCCCTTAACGGCCGGTATCTCCGGCAGGACGTCCGCCAAGCCCCTAACCAGCGTCGACTTACCGGTGCCCTTATCACCGCTTAATAAGACTCCCCCCACGGTCGGGTCCACAGCAACTATCATTAAGGCGAGCTTAGCGTTATCCATGCCTACGATGGCCGCGAACGGGAATACTGGGGGCTTGAGCGCGTTACCCTCGCTCAAAGCTCAGCACCTCTACGTCACGTCCCTCAGCGCACTATTAAAACCGTTAGGTGCACTTCACCCCAAGCCTCCTCATGAGTTCCTCAACCTTCCTGAGCCTCCCGCCCCACTCACTAACGTCGTCCGGGGTCACCACGGATATTAGGCCTCCCTGAACCTCTCCCCCGGCCAGCGAGTCCTCCAGCACCCCCTCAACCTCGCCGTGGATTTCCTTAAGCTCCTCGAGGATCTCCCTTGAGGCCCTCCACAGGCCCCTCTCAGCGGCCTCAATTAACCTCCTAACGATCTCCTCTAGAGCCCAGACGTTGTGCTTGATGAACCACTCCCTCACCTCCTTGTTTAGGACGTAGGTTTCAGCGATCTTCTCGAAGACCCAGTCATCCACCACCTTAGCCGTGGCTGACCACCCGTAGAGGTGGAGCACCTTCCTCTGAATCTCGTTAGCGCCCCTGTAACCGTGCCTCATCATTGCCGAGATCCAGGCGGGGTTAAGTAACTTAGCCCTAACCACCCTCTCAACCTCCTCCTTAACGCCCCTAACCTCAAGGCCCGTCAAGTCCCTCGTGTCCACAGTAACCACCTCAACGTCATCCCTACCCGTCAGCGCCTTTACGGTGCCGTAGAACCCTCCATGGTAGGCGAAGTAGCAGCAGCAACCCAGCAGGTCGTGCTCGTCGCTCACGTGGTTACGTGTCACGACATCGACCTCCCTAACGCTCAGCATTAGTGGCTCGACCGCCTCCCTACCGTACCTCCTCCTGGAGTATGAGTGGGATGACCAGTGAATCCAGACCTTAGCTAGGTCAGCGTCGCTCCTCCATGCCGAGGCCTCGACAGCGTAGTTCACGCCCGCCCCGTACGCGCCTGGCGGGGCGCCGAAAACCCTGGCTAAGGCTAGTTCCTTAGCCTCGCTGAGGTCCTTACCCAGCTCCGCGAGCTTCCTAACGTGCTCTAGGTAATGCTTCCTCACGAAATTCATTTCCGGGGGCTCATCCAGGGACGCGACCTTAGTGACGGCCTCATCAATTAGGTAGACGTAGTTGGGGAGGGTGTCACGCACTATCCCGCTAATCCTAACCAACACGTCGATCCTCGGCCTACCCAGCTCCTCAAGCGGGATGACCTCAACACCCTCAACGCTTCCTGACGCTCCCCAAACGGGCCTGACCCCTAGGAGGTAGAGGATCTGGGCCAGCTCCTCCCCGTCAGCCTTATACGCGTCTATGCTCCACAGAACCACGCCCACCCTCTCCGGGTACCTCCCATGCCTGCTTAGGTAGTACTTGATGAGCTTCTCGGCGGTCTCAACACCTACCCTCCAAGCGGCTTTAGTCGGTAGCGTTGATGGATCGACGGCGTAGAAGTTCCTGCCAGTGGGCAGGATCTCCACCTTACCCCTCGTTAGGGCGCCGGAGGGCCCGGGCTCCACGTAGCCCCCGCTAACCCCAGTTAAGAGGCCGTCATACTCCTTAACACATGACTTAACGCCCTCCGCGATCTCGAGCGCGGCTCTGAACGCGCTTAAGGCCTCCTCCAGCACCGCGTCCTCACCCGTGAGGCTTAAGGGCTTCAGCGCAGGGATCTTCCCCAGGGCATCCTTAATGGCGCTGCGTAACGCGTGCTTACGTAGGTTCTCTGGCCTGTAGCCAGCCTCCAGCAACTTACGCACTACCTGCTTAGCTAGGCTGTGGAGGGCCTCCAGAACCTCGGCCGACGTCATGCCTAGGTCAGGCAGCACGCTTAGCCCTGCAGACCTTAACGAGTCGTAGTCAAGCCCTAAGCACTTAGCTAGGACCCTCCGAATGCTTGGGTACTTGTGGGTGTCGTAGGCCATGACGGCCGCCACGTGCTCTGCCAGCGCCTCAGGGCTTGAGGGAGGGTTGCCGAAGACGTGTAGCCCTAAGTTTATTTGAGTGCCTCTAACCATGTGGCAGTACCTGTGGATCTCCTCAACGACTTCGTCGGGATCCCCGCCCCTTATGGGGACGTTGTGCTTCCTGGCGACCTTAACTAGCTCGTCATACACCGCCTTCAGCCTTCCGAGCTCGCCTAGCTGCTTAGCCTTCGCGTACTCGTTGAGGAGCCTCTCTAAATCGCCTAGGACGTTAGCTAACCCCATGGGTGGGTAGAGGTGGTCTACGATGACCGCGTAGGATCTGCGCTTAGCTATCACCCCCTCCATGGGGTTGGACACTGCGTAAACGTATAGGTGCGGGACGTCATCAATGCTTATCTCCGGCCAGCACTTCGGGGAGAGCCCCACACCCTTGCCCGGCCTGAACTCGAGGTACCCGTGCGTGCCGAAGTGAATTATGACGTCCGCCCTGAACACCCTGCCTAGCCATCTATACACCGCTAACCACTGGTGCGGGGGCTTAATGCTTGGGTTATGGAGCACCTTACACACCCTGCCGTCGCACGCCGGCCCCGCACACCCGAACTTCGGTTGGGGGAGCACGACGACGTTACCGAACCTGAGGCCGGGAATGACGAATTTCCCTTCGTAAACCATCCCAACTAACTCCTTCTCAACGCTGCCCTCAAGGACCTTCAAGGGGTGTCCCCACTCCCTAATCATCTCGTCCCTAACGTCCTCAGGCAGTTCCTCAAACCACTTCATGTACGTCTCAGCATCCACGAAGTCCAGCGCGCCGCCACACCTAACTATGTCCTCCACCGACGTCCACCTGAACTCGCTCAACGCCTTCCTACTCAGCACCAGCTTAATCAGCTCCTCACCCGTCTCAGGCAACTCATCACCCACGTCGTAACCGAGCTCCCTCAACCTCTTAAGGAGCCTCACCACGCTTTCAGGGACGTCCAGCCCCAAGCCAACGGCCACGTTAGCTTCGAGGGACTTGCATGGAGGGTTTATCAGGATTATCGCCACCCTACGCTCCCTCGGCGGCTTCCTCCTTAACTCAACCCACCTCCTCACCCTCCTAGCCACGTACCTCGCGTGCTCCCTCAGCGCCTCATACCTCTTAACGCCGTCCTCGCCGACCTTAGATCCCGCGTAGAATATCGGCTCGATGGCCCCGTCGACCTCAGGCATTATGACGTGGTAGACCTGCGTTAAGTAGCTGACGCCCTGCTCACTACCCCACCAGTCCTCCAGGCTTAGGTATGGATCCATAACTAACTGAATCACGGGGACCCCCAACCTCTTCAGGAGGTCAACACCCTCAACAACGCTTAATGAGTTCTTGCGTGACCTCCACCACTTACCGTGCCTTAAGATGAAGAATGACTTCAGATTCACTAGCGCCTCAACGACGGGCTCACCGTCAATTAGGAGGAACTCCCTAATGGAGTCCTCCGTGTCGGGGATCCCCTCATCAAGCTTGAAGCCCTGCGTGAAGACGGCCACGACGCCCAGCCCCTCACCCTCCAGGGCACGTATTAACTCGTCGATGAAGCCCAACTGCCCGTAAAGCCAGTAACCCCTGTAGAACAGCACACCCACTAACGGCTTCTCACCCGCGCCGTAATCCCTTAAGTAGTCTTTAAGTGATGTGTACGTGCCTAGGTCGGGGTGGTAAATGCCGTGCCAGGGAGGCTCCTCGGCCTCACCAACCTTAACATCCAGTCCAGCACCCTTAAGCATGAGCTTAACTAGGTTGCTTAAGTTAGCCCTACCCCCAAGCCTCCACAACTTAACAGCCTCCTCAACCAGGTCAGCGGGCCCCTTACTGAGTTCGGCGTACGTTTCCGACGCCGAAATAATGAGCCTCGCGCTTGAGTGCTTAACCGCGTTGAGGACGTCATCAGGTAACTCACTGCAGTAGAGGAACACCGCGTCGCTCGACCTTATTAGGCCCACGTGCTTTAAGGCCAGGCCCTGCGGCACGACGTGGCCGCTGAAGCCTAGCTCCTCACTTAACTCGCCTATGACTTCCTTAAGCGCAGGTATCTGGAGGCCGCCGTAACCTATGATGAAGGTCAGCTTAATAGCATTTCCGGACATCATGCGCACCTAATTAACTAGGTAGGTGCACTGACTTAAGGCTTTACTTGGGGGGAGTCGCCCCGAAGGAAATACTTATAGATGTGCACCAGTAAACGAAGAACGGTGTACTGCCAAATGCTGAGGAGAGGCATTTCAAAGGCCGCCTCCGCAACGCTGATCGCGCTGATAATCCTAGCCATATGTGCTGGGGTAGCACTCTACTACATGAGGCAAAGCGCTCCAGGCACGGCAACCACATCGAGTATGAGGCCCTCCACAACAGCCTCGAGAACGGCAGCACCTCAGACCTCCTCCACATCAATAACTACTACGACTACTACGAGTACGACAAGCACCGCAAGCGCATCATCGTCGACGACGCCCTCAACCACGACGCACGCTAGGTCAACGAGCCCAACAACCACCGCGCCGAAGTACGTCGAGGTCAGGGACTTAAGCGGGAAGCTAGTTAAGGTGAGGCTACCTGTGAAGAGGGTTGTCGTGCTCCAGCCCTACTGGGCTGAGGTGGTGGTCGCGTTAGGTGCTGGCGATAAGATCGTCGGCATAGGTAAGTGGGTGAAGTACGACTCATACCTCCCCGAAAGCGTCAGGAGCAAGCCCTCAGTCGGCTCCCTCTTCTCCGGGGTGAATGTTGAGGAGGTGGCGGCGCTCAAGCCCGACGTCGTGATAACGGACTACGGTTACGGGAAGGCTAACGAAGTAATAAGTAAGCTTGAGGGTATGGGCATACCGGTCATAAGGCTGTTCTGCAGGTCATTCAACGACCAGCTGAAGGCGATAAGCATCATAGGTAAGGTATTAGGCGCTCAGAGCAGGGCTGAGGAGCTAATTAAGTTCATGAAGAGTAAGTACGACTTAGTGCGGGAGGACGTGCTTAAAGCGCCAAGCAAGCCGAGGGTGGTGATGCTGTCCGCCTACGGCCTGCTTAAGGGGTACTTATCGACGTACGCGAACACGTCGTGGGGTAGGTTGGTGGAGGAGGCGGGTGCCGTGAACCTAGCGCTCCAGAAGTTCCCCAGCAAGTCATGGCCTAAGATAGGCTTCGAAACCCTCGCTAAGTGGGATCCGGACGTGCTGATAATCGTCGGGAGTAAGGATGACCTCATCCCCGCCCTAGACAAGGTGCTGAGCGACAAGAGGTTCTCGATACTGAAGGCGGTTAAGGACGGGAGAGTTTACGGCGTCCCCACCTTCGAGGGCCTAGGGGCCGTCCTGGATTGGGGACCACGCATAGTTATAGGGTACGAGTACGTCGCCAAGCTACTCCACCCCAGCGCGTGCTCCAACATCGACTGGAGGGCCGACGCCGCCTACTTAATCAAGCACTTCTACGGCGTTGACGTCCCCGAGCAGGCCTTCGTGGCTTACTCGATAAGGTGGAAGGAAGTCGTTGACTTCAGCGGGAAGGCAGTGAAGATACCGCTCCACGTGAGGAGGGTTGTTGACCTAATATCGTACGTGGACGACCTAGCCTTAGGCGTCATGAATAGGTTGGTTGGGGTCTCGAAGTACGCGTACTTCAACCCGATAATGAGGAAGGCGTACCCCAACATAACCAAGATACCGAGCCCGGGATCCTCATTCTCGCTTAATATCGAGCAGTTAGCCGCGCTAAGGCCTGACGTCGTCCTCATATGGAACTACAAGCCAGGCATAGTGTCTGACATAGAGAAGCTGGGGATCCCAGTCATCTGCGTTAACCTGAGGAGCTACGACGACATTAAGGCCCTCCTAATACTTCTCGGCAACATATACGGCGTCGAGGACCGCGCACTCAAGCTAATCAAGGACATGGACAGCATAATCTCAATGGTTCAGGAGAGGGTTTCAAACGTTCCTCAAAGCAAGCGTGTTAAGGTGCTCTACCTGTGGAGCACGCCAACAACCATTCAGGGAGGTGTGGGGGATATTGAGGACGCGATAAGGATGGCTGGGTGCGTGAACCCGGCAGCCAAGTACTTCCCCAATAAGGCGTACCCGAGGGTGGACTTCGAGCAGATAGTTAAGTGGAACCCCGACCTAATAGTGATTTGGTGGTACGCTAGGTTTAAGCCTGAGGACCTGCTGAGCAGCGCTAAGTGGAGCGTCATTAACGCCGTTAAGGAGGGGAGGGTCTATAAGGAGCCATTCTACGAGCACTGGGGGCCCGGCATATCACTCTTCGTCCTGTGGCTGGCGAGTAAGGCCTACCCCAACCTATTCAAGGACGTTAACGTCACGGCCGTGATGAATAAGTACTATGAGGAATGGTACGGCGTTAAGTATAGTGAGCTATTCACGCACTCAAGCAAGTAGTGGCTCGGGGAGAGCCATGAGTAGGAGGGAGGACGTGTTAAAGGCACTAATATTTTTATCACCGGTAGCTGCCGTCCTTTTCTCGGCGCTCCTCGGCAGGTACCCGCTGGGCCCTCGAGAGGTTTACGAGTCCGTCCTCGCCGCCCTAGCTCCGGGCCTTATCCATAGCCCCTCACGCGTGGCTGAGGAGATAGTTGTTTACTACAGGCTACCGAGGATACTGACGGCCGGCGTCGTGGGTGCCGCCCTCTCGGTCTCGGGGGCGGGCCTCCAAGCAATGTTCAGGAACCCCCTCGTGAGTCCTTACATACTCGGGATATCGGCGGGGGCCGGGTTCGGCGCGGCACTCGCCATAGCCTTCCTTCCCCCTAACTTCCCTGTTGAGGTGACTGCCTTCGCCTTCGGCGTTCTGGCCTTCACGCTAACCCTAATGATTGCTAGGGCGGGTGGAGGGGAAATACCCGTGATCTCGCTAATCCTCTCCGGAATCATAGTTACGGCGCTATTCACCGCCGCCCTATCACTAGTTAAGTTCGTCGCCCCCAACCCCCATAGGTTAGCGGCGATAGTTTTCTGGTTGATGGGTAGCTTCGCTAACAGCGGGTGGGGGGAGTTAAGCAGGTTAACGCCCCTCGTCCTCGCGTCAACGGCCGTGCTGGTGGCGATGAGGTGGAGGTTCAACGTCCTATCCCTCAGCGATGAGGAGGTCAAGGCCTTAGGCATTAACCCTATGAGGGACCGCTTAATCGCGTTAAGCGCATGCGCCCTAGCGACCTCATCCTCCGTGGCCGTGGCGGGGATCATAGGTTGGGCCGGGTTAATGATACCCCACATAGTTAGGTTAGCGTTAGGCCCCGACAACAGGGTGGTGATACCGTGCTCGGCAGTTCTGGGGGCCACCTACATGGTCCTAGCCGACGACGTCGCCAGGTGCTTGACCCCGGAGGAAATACCTATAGGTATAATAACCACGTTGCTGGGCGTCCCGCTCTTCGCCTACCTACTCAGGAGGGCGTCCAGGGTGTGGAGGTGAGGGGCCCAGCTATGAGTGGGCGCACAGTCATTAAGGTTGAGGGCCTAACCTACAGCTACGGCCCCCTAAAGGCGTTGAGGGGCGTTAGCTTCGAGGTTAGGGAGGGTGAGGTGGTCAGCATAGTGGGGCCTAACGGCTCAGGTAAGACCACGCTCCTCAAATGCGTGATGAGGATCCTAAAGCCTTCAGGCACCATTTACCTGGATGGGAAGAGGCTTAGCGAGTTGGGGATGAGGGACGTGGCTAAGCTGGCCGGCTACGTCCCGCAGGAGCATCACCCAGTATTCACGTATAGGGTCATAGACTTCGTCCTCCTGGGCAGGGCCCCCCACCACTCCATGTTCTCAGCCCCCTCAAGGAAGGAGGTCGAGCTATGCATGAAGGTGCTTAAGTCCCTAGGGATAGAGCACCTGGCGGAGAGGCCCTACACCTCATTAAGCGGTGGTCAGGCACAGTTAGTCCTCATAGCCAGGGCCCTAGCCCAGGGAGCTAAGATACTCCTGCTGGACGAACCGACCGCGCACCTAGACTACAGCAACCAATTCAAGGTACTTAAGGTGATTAGGGAGCTAACGCACTCAGGAAGGGTTAAGGCCTCAATAATGACGCTCCACGACCCGAACCAAGCAATGCTCTTCAGCGATAAGGCAGTGTTACTTAAGGACGGGGAGGTAGTGGCCGTAGGTAAGCCCGAGGACGTACTGACCCCTGAGAGGCTGAGGGATGTGTACGGCATTGAATTCACTGCTCTCAGGCATAAAGGGATCAGTATTATAATCCCCTACTTATAGAATTCCACGTGACATATCTGCGAGTTTCGTGAATAATGTCCTCCCAGGCCCTGAGCATGGTCAAGTAGTTAAATCCCCTCATGCAAATTTGTGTAACATTGATAAGGACAAGTTACAAAAACGTCCGTGAAATTATCTTGGGGATGATACGATATGGGTGAGAAGCCTCGGTCTGAGGAGCTAGTCGACAAGATAGCTAGTTACTTGTCGAATTTAGATGGAATAAAGCTATTCGTGATATCGAGTGAGGGCCTCCCACTGAAGTGGTCCCAAAACCTCAATCAAGATAATGCAGAGGAGCTGACAGCCTTAGCTACGGACTTAACACTAGCGGCGACTAAGTTTAAGAAAGTGGCTGACCCTAGGGAAGTAACGATAGTGATTGCCTCAGGGGATAAAGCCCTAGCATCTGCTACGCCGGGCGACCTGCAGATAATAGTGGAGGGTGTGGCCAACGTTGCGGATGCGGCGATGAAAAACATCAAAAAATTCGTGAGGTCCCCTATCGAATGCCCATACTGCGGTAAGGACTTAACCTTAGCAATATTTAAGTGCCCACACTGCCAGAGGAAAATACCTCTGGGCACTAGAAAGTGTCCCTTCTGCGATAAGACAATTAGGTACCTAAAGTGTCCATACTGCAGTGAGCTAGTAACGAGTGAAGGTAGAACCATAAAGTATGAACGGCCAAGGCTCTACATAACCGTGGGATCCGTATTACTGGCGTTAGCCGCGGGGGTCTCAACCTTGGTTTATGTTGCCCTACCTCCGATGTCAAAAATCCTTTCAGCAGTTCCTGCAGTATTATTGTCTGCTGTCGCAGCATACCTGATCAGTATTAAGGAAATTGTAGCCGAGGAATAGATTTACTTCAGCAATGCCTCCCGAGCATAAAAGCGATATCTTAGCTACTCCTTAAGCAAAACTAAAAATATTTACTTAATTGTCTGAGCTCGAAGATAACTTTAAGAGCGAAAGGAAAACAGTTTTATTTGGGGAACTCTAAGGAGTGCGTAACATCAGTTGCGGTGTTGAGGTATGATTGAGAAGCTTCCGGGTAAATACTGTTGTTTGAAATACTTTGAGAGCCGGGAGGAGTTAATTAATGACATCCTTCTTGGCGAGAGCATGTCTTTGTGCGGTGGTTTCGCTAGGCTCCACTTATATTCAGGAGAGGAGGGTAGCGTGTTGGTGGTGTACTTAACGCCCGACTCGACGATGTATGCTGAGTACTTGTCTGACGCGCGTATGTTCAAGTTGCTTAGCGATGACTACGCACCAGATTTCCCCCCGTCAGGGTACGTTGAGATATACTGTCTAAACCGTGAGCAGTTCGACATTAACATGGAGGTGTTCAGCATGTTAGCATCGATGATGGGCGTGGAGCTTAAAGACATAATTAAGCCACTCCACCTAAGCGTAACGCCAACGCAGACACTTACCGCGAGTAGTGAAAGCGAGGGAGGAACGCAGGGCTGGGAACTCATACACTTCCTAAGCCTCCTCACAGGCAGGAAAGCAAGCAACCTAACAGACAGCGTGGACGCTAAGCTATCAAGAAGCCTTTCATCACCGTCAACAATAGCATCAATAATACTTGATTCAAACACCTACATATATGATAGGGGGGAGTACGCAAACCTGCTCAATAACCGTAGAGAACTCCTAAATAATATCAACAAAAACGGAGCCGCCATGGCAGCCAAGATAGAGCTGGAGGAACTCGCCATCCAACTATGGCTTGCAAAAATCAACGAAAAGATAGGATTATACGTCAAACTAAACAAGGAACAGGCATGGGGTACCAAAGCACTAGAACTAATTAAAAACATAGTTGTGCGCAACAACGACAAAATATCAATACATATTTATAAGGGCTTCCCCCCCCCCCCGCGGCTATGGTAACGTGCGTAAGAAATGACCTGACGGTTTTTGCAGGCAGGTAAAAGATATGTAGCTTACATGCTTTCTATTTAAAATGATTTACGAAATTACTTCTCGTAGTTTAGAATTTATGCTCGAACTATAAAATGCTTACATGATTTCTTTCGGTTAATTTAATCTTTCCTCAATTAATTAATTCTTATTTACCTTAGGGGTCATCTCCAGAGTGAGGGGTAACCAGAAATGGCTACTGTAACTCCACTTAAAAGAGCGTTAACGGATCTTTCAAGGATCCAGGGTGTGCAGGGTGTGTTCGTTGTTAGTAAGGAGGGCTTCACCATAGAGTCTGTTACAGCTTCCGGTGCCTTTGACGAGGAAGCACTAGCTGCTATGGTTACTGCCGCCATCGGTTCTATTGAGGCGCTAGGAAAGGAGCTGGAGCTGGGTAAGCCGGAGCTAGTTACTCTGGAATTCAGTGGGGCTATAGCATTAGCCGACGATCTAGGTGAGAACGCAGTCGTGCTAATTGCTGAGAAGGGCTCCGTAATAGGTAGGTTAAGGTACGAATTAAAGAAGCAAATCCCCAGGATAAGGTCCGCCTTATAAGGGGGACCGGGTGAGCGTGTTGGCTAAGGCAGGTGTCTTTGACTTGTCCGACAAAGCTCATATACCTACGGGAACTATAAATGCGATAGTTGCCATGTATCAGACAGCACTATCTAAGGCTCTAGGAAGGGGGTCGGCAGCCCTAACCCAGCTCATATTAAGAGATATTACGGAGATAGCTGATGAGATGTTTAAAGCGTTGAACATAGAGTTAGGAACATCAACAGAAAACATTGCTGAGGAGGTAAAACACGCATTTAAGGTGATGGGGATAAGTGAGAGGGTAGAGGTTGAAGTGCCTAAGGAGGTCAATGAGGTGGGCTCGGTTTATGTTATCAAGGTTTACGACAGCGTGTTCAAGCCTGTAGCGCTACTCCTTGAGAAGAAGAACATCACGTTCACACTTTCGCCGGAGTCCTTCATAGCAGCATACGTTATTAGGAAGGCACTAAGGCAGAGGAACGAGAAGGCTAATGTTAGGATAAGCGTAGAGCCTATGAGGAGCCCCGACGAACCGTTAGTGATTAAAGTAACTGTACGGTAGCAACCCAGCAAATAGACAAATTATCAGCCGTCGTTTTTCTCTAAGTTTAGCATATGTACGATGAGTATATAGTTGAGCCAGGCTTAGGGTAGCTACCACTACGAACAGTTCCTGATAATGCCCGTGATCACACTCCTCAACTACCTTAATCCTCGTGACGTTCTCGACAAACCTCACTAGGTTGTTAAGGCAGAAAAGACCTAGCCCCTCCCTCTCCACGACCGGTGAATGGGGCGTAAGGGCCAGCACAAGCCAAGCTGGGGGTAGGGGTGCTAAGTAAGCGCGCTAGGGTTAAGGCTGGGGGCACCCCTATTCAGGTAGTGGTCAGTATCTATGAACACGCCGAGGACTAACGCCGTCACAGCAGCCCAGAGGATGTTAGGGGCGTGTGGATTCGCGAAGAGGAGGGCCAAGGCGATGAGCCCATGGTTAACGCTGTTCACTCAGGCCACCGTTGATGGAGGTGTTAAGGGAGGCCTTAATTAAAAGGGGCATAACCCCATGATAATGGGTGCCTCACCGCAACCAGCTACTGCCTCGCCCAGCAAGCTCAGGGATCTAGGCCACGCTCCTCCACGTACTTAAGCATTGCCCTGGCAAGATCCTCGACCTCACCCAGCAAGCCCAGGAAATCTATGAGCCTCCCGTAATCGACGTCCGAGTATAGGTGGATGAGCACGTTTCTGAGGCCGGCTAGGCCTTGGAGGAGGAGTCGTTGCTCCGCACTTATTACTGAGTGCCTATGTAGGATGGTCGCCACATCCCTGTATGATGATGGTGGCTCCCACCCCTCCCGGGATATTATGTACCTACCTATATCCAGCAACGCCTCCACCGCCACCCTCCAATTATTCTCAAGCACGTCTAGCTTATCCTCATTGCTCAGCAACTCCTCCTTACTTAAGTCCCTAAGCTGATGCAACCTGCTGAGGGCCCTCCGAAACCTACTGAGCCTCCTTAGGAGCCCCTCACTAACCATGCCCTCACCCACTCACGGGCTTGCCGGCCGAAGTCCACTAGGTAGTCACTGAACATTGCTGAGGCCTTGACCCTGTCCCAGTGGTACTCACCATGATCCTTGATGCAGAGGGGCGAACCTCCCCACAGGGCATTGAAGAGCAGCGGGGGCGGGGCATCGTCAAGCACTATTAAGTCAACCGCGTCACTGCCGACGACCTCAATAACCTCGGCTAGGAGCCCCAAGTACTCCTCCGGCGCGTACCTCCTCCCGAACTTAACGGCTATATCCCAGTCGCTAAGCCCGTTGACGCGGCCCCCCGCACGGCTACCGAAGAGTATGAGGTACTTAAGCCTGTGCTCGCTGCACACCCGTCCCCACGCTACGTCCTTACTCACGGTAGGGCCCACCCTAAATGATTTCTTCATCAACGTAAAAATAGCTAGGGCCTCGGGGTGGGGGTTGGGCCCGATTAGGTTACGTGAGCACGTGTGTTAAGGCGTACGTTAGGGCGTACGTTACCGCTATCGTTGCTGGGAGGGCTAGTAACCACATCCCGAAGATCCTCGCTATGACCTTAATGTTGAGTGTCTTGATGCCTCTGTATAGCCCCACACCCATCACGCCCCCAACTATGGCCATTGAGGTTGAGACCGGTAGCCCGAGCCTGGAGACGATGAGCATGGCGAGGGTGGCGGATATCTGCGCGACGTAGGCTGAGGGTGGTGAGAGCGGCGTTATCCTCTCACCCACTGTCTCGATCACCTTGGAGCCCCACAGCGCTATGCCTGCTGAGAGCCCGGCGGCGGCTATGAATAGGGACGTCCACATGACCTTAGTTGCCGAGCCCCAGCCCTGTGCGTAGAGTATCGCCGCTAAGGGCCCGGCGGAGTTAGCCACGTCGTTGGAGCCGAAGGAGAAGGCCATCGCCGCCGCAGCCATGATGAGCAGTATCCTGGACGCCTCAACCAGCGGGTCCCTCCCCCCGCGGACTAAGCGCCTCCAGTAAGCGTAGATAGCTACGGCGGCGACGCTCGACACACCTAAAGTCACGCCAGCAACGAAAGCGATGCTCGAAGCACTCACGGTCTTAAGCAGGACGAGTATCGTGGGGGTCCCAGCCGTTAAGTAGGAAGCCGAAATCACCGCCACCCTAGCGAGGGACGGGTCCCTGAACGCCTTACCGTACACCGCGTAGAGCCCGTAAGCCATCCCAGCAGTAGCTACGGGGACGACGGCCCACGCGGCCAGTATCCTAGCCACCTCACCCCAACTAACCGTGGAGAAACCGGCCGCCAGGCCGAACCCTATGACCCCACCCACTATGCATACATGCACGCTCATGGGGACCTTAAAGAACGTGCTTAGGAGGGTCCACGCACCCGCAGCTATTAACACGGAAATCATCCCCTTAACGACTACGGGGCCCGATATGCTCATAGTGTTAACGATTCCCCTCATGATGGTGTTCGTCACGTAAATGCCTAGGGCGGCGGAGCCGGCGAAGCTGGCTAGTGCGGCCATGATTAACGCTCGCTTGGCTGGGAGGACCCCGGCACCGACCGCGGTACCGACGGAGTTGGCGGCGTTGTTGGAGCCATTATTCCACGCGACGAAGAGCGCGGCGAACACTGCGAGGGCAACCACCTCCACACCCATCACTAGCCACCCGCAACAGTACAGTTATGAGTGCGTCAACTAATTTAAATTAGGTTTCCCCCACAACCTAACCCGCCGGTGTGCGGGGATACACATATACCGTATATACGTGTAATTACGTAGCAAATACTGTATATGAATCATACATATGAATGGCGCTAGCGAGGGAGGCAAGGGGGCTTCATGCAGTTACCCTAGTCAGGTTCTTAGGTGAACCCAGTATTGTATTCCTCGATATATGGCCTATATGCCCCTCAACAACATTGCACTAATCAGATCGTTAACTCTCTCCTCTTCATCCAAAACTTACTTGGGCTCTCAGGGATTCAAAAAGCTAACGAGCTTAACTGCGAATCAATTGTCAGCGCTTACATCATTCACTTTAAGGGGCTCTTTAATGCAAGAATCCACACAGTTCCGTAAAACCTGCACGCCCTCATTCCTGAAAATCAACATAAGGACAAGTTTTATAGAGTAAATACCGTATATGCATGTTGGTGTTTGTACGTGTCTGTCACCTTCACGATACGTATTCCGCGTAGGTTGGCTGAAAAGATGAAGAAGTATAGAGAAATTAATTGGAGTGAAGTTATTAGAAGGAGTATTGAGGAGTATCTCGAAAAACTTGAGGAGACAAGAACCATTATTGATGCACGTGAGTTATTGGAGGAACTTATGGCTCAAGGTATTGATCCTAAGGATCTAGAGCCTAAGAGCTATGAGGAGGAGATGAAATACTACCGTGTTATTGGTGAGAGGGAGTGGAAGAGGCTCTCTACGACACAAGCATAGTGATAGAAATCGTGACAAAGAACAGGCAGAGAGTACGAGGCTACGTATCAATCCTTACGGTGATAGAATACCCTCCAGCTCTTAGCTATGCTTCAAAGATACTGTATCCCGAGAAAAAGGATTACCATCTCGCAATTAAGTGGCAAATCCTGATGCGTAGGAAAGGCAATCCCATACCAGCAGTAGACCTCATCATAGCAGCTCAAGCTTACAATAGGGGTCTTACATTAGTAACGCATGATAAACATTTTGAGACATTAAAAAGAGAGGCAGTTCCCGACCTCAAATTAATACTAGAGGGAGAACAGGAACAATAATATTTTCAAGTACATGTTCTTGTACCATAGTCCTAGAGGAATTTAAAGAATTCAGCCCATAGATCCACTATTGAATGGTTAAGTTTAAGTCTTAAGTCGACAACAGGAAACAATAATGGAGCTATACTGTATCATTTCTACCTTCTTTCAATTCATTCTTGTTTGATACGCAGGAAAGGCTTATGAGAACCCGAAGGTCAAGCCCACTTTCAATTCATTCTTGTTTGATACGAGGTAATCACCAATGGCTGAGGACTACGCAGTTTTTGCTTTCAATTCATTCTTGTTTGATACTCAATAAATCGGGTGAACTAATGTATATAATAATGGAAGCTTTCAATTCATTCTTGTTTGATACATGTTATCAAACAGTAAGGCGTGGTGAAGTTTGCAAAGACTTTCAATTCATTCTTGTTTGATACAGATTTAATTACATTATGGCAAGAAGCGACACAACCAGTCTTTCAATTCATTCTTGTTTGATACCGAATTTGACCAGTACACATTGCCAGAGAAGGTATTAATCTTTCAATTCATTCTTGTTTGATACGAGGGTAAACAGGGCTACTATAGGCACAATAATAGTTGTCTTTC
>Ga0256833_1001703_pt1 | contig 15913 bp, 12 predicted proteins | sample 356284metaG_FD_190535 | JGI IMG/M metagenome (GOLD analysis project Ga0256833, IMG submission 190535) | Hydrothermal vent microbial communities from Mid Atlantic Ridge, Atlantic Ocean - 356-284 | ecosystem: Environmental > Aquatic > Marine > Hydrothermal vents | place: Atlantic Ocean: Mid...
GAACGCGTTTTAGTACTTGTATCGGGAAGACGGGTTAGTGCTTGCTTAGATCTTCAATATAATTTTCATTTTGCTTTGCATTGTTTTTCCACCCAAGTTATTTGTACTAATCGGACTATCCGCCTACGGCGGAGCCTAAGGCGGAGCCTCCGGCGGACAGGTATTAGAATTGAGACCTTTTGCTTCATCAATTGCTGCCGTAAGATTTTGTACTAACCGGATTATCCACCAAAGTCGGAAGAATTGTGGCTTTACCCTCATTTATGACTATAATATAATTCCTATAATTTTAGTATTAATAAATATATTATAAATTTGTAATGTTAAAATAAAAATAATATGAAGTACTGAGGTGTTTTCAAATACATTACCAACCGGTGTTTCAAATGTTTCGAATGTGGATTTGGCAATTGTTCATTATTATAATGTTTAATTATTTTTAGTTATATTTTGAAATATATTATTATCCTTATCAATATAGTCATTTTTGGCATCTTTGTATTGGTTTAGCCTTGTTTTGCCACCTTCCACAGTTTCTTTTCTTTGTCAGTTTCCGGCACTTGTCCGGTACTAATTTATTAACATCCTTTCACCGTCCTGTAATTAAATCCACGGTTGTTTCCTATTCGTAAATTGTGTTGTTTGCCCTTTAGCGGTTTTTTAATATTACTTCCGGTTTTTTTTTCTGTTACACATTAAACTCTTTATCGAAAATTCAATCTTGGCACTTTTTAGTAATAATGCGTTAAGCTTTTGTTTGCGACTTTTAAATAAATTATTTACATTACTTTTGTATTTATTTAAATTATTAATTTTAGGATTAATAATGTCTGACAAATTAAATGAAATATTTGAAGAAGAGTCAATAGAATTAGGGCTTCCCCCCGAAAAAATAGAAGAGCTTGCAAACAAAGGTTGCCAAATGGCATTTAATGATAACCTTAGAGAGCGGATTAAGTTACTTGGAGGCTTGGAGAATCTTGACAAGGAATTTGTTCGCAAATTGGTTCTGGAATTTGTTACAGGCGGTACAATACTCGAATTGAGCGGGCTTAACAAATCTTCTTCGTAAATTACCTTCTAAAAACTATTTGTGAGGCTTACCATATTCTTTCTGAAGTTTAATAACATTTTTTTCAGCTATGGGTTTTTCCTTTCCCATTTGTGTATAAATGTTCTTTTAAATATCGTAAAGAGCATTCCCGAATCAGTCTTTTGCGTTGTACATTAGTTTCGTAACGAGTAAAAGTTTTTTAATGACTTTACCCTCTTTCTTATTAACCAACTGAATGACTATTTGTTTATTGCTTGGTGAATCATTCGGTATAAATTATCAATGTCGTTCTCTCGCACCTTATCCAAAGTTTACAGAAAAACAACTTTCCAACGCCTTGCATTATGAATATAATTTTCCGCAAGATGGTCTCATTCCGTTATTTTTTTTCATTTATATTTCCCGGCTGCTGTTGTTCTTTTTTATTCCCGTCTTAATAAAAAAACAAATTCCTTTAGATTAACTTTTAAATCATAATCCCGGAAACTTGTACTTGGTACTAATATGACCATCTCAGTGACCGGAGCAAAAGGCATTAGCATTGTGGTGCAGCATGTAGTTTTAGAACAAAGTACCATCCCGGTTCGAGCTCATTTTAGTACTTGTACAGGGGAGAAGGGGTTGTGCCCGTTTGGTTTTGAAGGCTAATTCCAAATTCCACCGGTCTGCCATATCTTTAATGTAAACCTATCACCGGTTATTGTAACCTGTATTTGTGAGATTTCTTTTTAACCACAGATTTGCTCAGATTAAGCCAAAGAGGTACACCGGTTTATTGAGCAATTGTCCCTTTGGATATTTTATTCAAATTTATTGTATGACAATTCTTTTAAAAAGAATGTTTGGAAGATATTCTTCTTCATTCCCACGCAAGCGGGCGTCCGTTTCACTTTCCGGATTTGACTTGTAACCTTGATTTTTGCAAAGAGTTAACGGGAATTTCTATCCCGGAGGCCATTGCATCCGGCGCCCGCCAAGAAGATGCATGTGCAAATGGTAAACTTCCTGACCGCCGTTTTTGTCGCAGTTAATTACCAAGCGGAAACCGTCTTTTGAAATCCCTTCATTTTTTGCAATTTCATTGGCTGCATCGAACATTGCCGCAAGTAAACCGGCATGTTTTTCGCCGGAAATTTCCCGCACAGTTGGGATTTCCTCTTTCGGAATTATTAAAATGTGAACCGGTGCTTGTGGATTAATATCACGGAAGGCAAGAACCTGTTCGTTTTCATATACAATATCGGCCGGAATTTCACGGTCGATTATTTTTTTGAAAATTGTGCTCATCGGATTACCCCGCAATTTTAACAAAAATTAACACTTTCAATTTTCTTTTTCAATTCCGTATTTTTTCATTTTGTTATATAAATGACTTCGTTGAATATCAAGCGCTTCGGCGGTTTTGCTGATATTCCAATTATGTGCTTCCAATTGTTTCAGAATAAAAGTTTTCTCCGCTTTCTCTTTGAATTCTTGAAATGAATTTGTTACACTTAACAAATCGTCATTGTGTTGATCTGAAATGGGAGCATACTTTTTAACATCTGCAAGGGATAATTTTTTACCGGGCACCATTATCACGAGCCGTTCGATAAAATTCCTCAGTTCCCGCACATTGCCATGCCACGGAAGCGTTTTAAGAAATTCGAGTGCTTCACGTTCAATCTCTTTTCCGGGGAAGTTGTTTTTCAAACAAATTTGTTTCATAAAGAAGTTAGCAAGAAGCGGAATATCTTCCTTTCTTTCCCTCAAAGGCGGAATATAAACCGGAATAACGTTCAGTCTGTGAAACAAATCCTCACGGAAATTCCTGTTTTCAATTTCTTTTTGAAGATTTTTGTTAGTTGCCGAAATTATTCTTACGTCAACACTTATTTTGGAATTCCCACCGACGCGCTCTATAACGTTGTTTTCGATTGCACGTAACACTTTTGCTTGGGCTTGGAGACTCATATCGCCCACTTCATCCAAAAACAGCGTGCCACCGTTTGCCAGCTCGAATTTCCCAATCCGTTTTTGCTGTGCTCCCGTAAATGCTCCCTTTTCGTGTCCGAAAAGTTCCGATTCAATTAATTCGTTGGGGATTGCGGCACAGTTAACTTCAATAAACGGTTTATCGGCGCGGTTGCTGCGTTTATGGATTTCGCGGGCAACCAATTCTTTACCTGTTCCGTTATCGCCCGTTATCAAAATCCTTGCATCGGTCGGTGCAACCCGTTCGATTGTAGCCAAAATATCTTTTATCGCTTTGCTCTCTCCCAAAATTTGGGTTTCGCTTTGCAAGTCTTTTCTTAATTGTTCGTTCTCTTTAATCAAATTGGAAGTTTTAAGTGCATTGCGGATGCTTATTAATAATTTATCACGGTCAATCGGTTTTTCAATAAAATCGAAGGCGCCAAGTTTGGTTGCTTTAATGGCATTTTCCACATTGCCGTGCGCAGAAATAATTATTACACTCAGAATTAGTTTTTTCCCGGTTATCCATTTTAGAATTTCAAAACCGGATTTGCCGGGCATTTGAATATCGAGCAGCAAAACATCGAAAGGTTCAGTCCCCAGTTTATCTATCCCTTCTTGTGGATCCGTGGAATAATCGACGGTGTAACCCTCGTATTCCAAAATCATTTTCAGACTTTCACAAATTTCTTTTTCGTCGTCTATTATTAAAACCCTGCTCATCTTTTCCGTTAATTAGTTGGAATTGTTGTATAAAATAAAAAATACAGTTTCATTATTTGTGACGGCATCAGTCCGGCGTTTTTGTTCAATTCTTTCCCAAACATTTCTCCGAGGTGGTTTGTTAGAATGTCGCGTCTGTCCAAGCCGCCTCCTACTTCAAACGATGCTTCGAATAACTCTACAAAAATACCCATAAACTTCGATAAATTAAAGAAGCCTTCGTTGTAACCTAAAAAAGCATTACCGAAAAAATGTGCCACCTTGTCTTTATCGCCGAAATCCGAAACGGGCGAATCGAAATAAATTGCAGAGGGCAGATTTTTAATTTTCTTCTTGAATAAATTTTCATCCACAGACGGAAGATGCAAATCGAGCGTGCCCAACAAAGGTAAATGAACCGGCATCTTATTGAATGGCAATGTAGCAAAAGTTAGTGTGAGTAATGCTTCGGAAATATCGCCGTTATGATATTGCAATGCACGGGTATAAATCGTATCGATTAATTCCAAATCGCCATGGTTTTCTTTCAACTTTAAAAACTTCTCCGACGCAACGAACTCTGAAATGTAATAAACCGCATCCGAAAGGCTTTGGTTGCTTTGTGCCTTGTTTGGTTGCGGAAATAATATCAGACAAGTAATAATTATCAGATTCCGGTAAATTTTATTCATACCAAAATATATTATTTATTCTCCGAAAAAAGCAATATTTTTAAATAAAGAAAACCCTGCGGTTTCACAAATTAAAATAGTTAAGTTTTAGTTTTATCGTAACCGTAAAATTAAAAATTTGAAAGGAGCAAAATGAATTTCAGTTTCACCGAAGAACAAATTTTGATAAGGAAAACGGTTCGGGAATTTGCCGAGCAAGAAATAAAACCACGTGCAAAAGAATTGGACGAGCGTGAGGAGTTTTCCCCCGAATTGACTAAAAGGATGGGTGACTTGGGACTTTTCGGGATGAACTTGCCCGAAAAGTACGGCGGACAAGGAATGGATACACTTTCCTACATTATTGCGGTTGAAGAACTGGCGCGGGTCGATGGTTCGCACGCCGCCACACTTGCCGCACACAATTCGCTTGGAATAGGACCTATTTATTATTACGGCACCGAGGAACAAAAGCAAAAATATTTGCCCAAACTTTGCACCGGTGAACACCTCTGGGCGTTCGGACTAACCGAGCCGAATGCGGGTTCCGATTCCAGAGGAACCAGAACCACTGCAAAGCTTGAAGGTGATGAATGGGTGATTAACGGATCGAAAATTTTTATTACAAACGGCTCGGCGGAAATATCGATGGGAACTACCGTGCAAACGGTTACCGGAGTTTCGGATGAAGGAAAAAAAATCTTTACAACTATTTTGGTGGAAAACGGAACTCCCGGGTTTACTGCAAAAGTAATGCACGGGAAAATGATGTGGCGTGCTTCAAATACATCGGAGCTTTATTTCGATAATTGCCGTGTTCCCAAAGAAAATTTGCTCGGTGAAATAGGACAAGGTTCCAAAATTATGCTCAGCACACTCGATAACGGAAGGCTTTCAATTGCTGCAATGGGTTTGGGCTTGGCTCAAGGTGCTTACGAAATGGCACTTAAATATGCAAAGGAAAGGGAACAGTTCGGAAGACCTATTTCCAAATTCCAAATTATTGCATTCAAACTTGCCGATATGGCAATGAAAATAGAACTTGCCAGAAACCTTTTATATAAAGCCTGCTGGCTGAAAGACCAAGGCGAATTGTTTGCTAAAGAAGCAGCGATGGCTAAACTTTATTGTTCCGAAATTGCCAAGGAAGTCGCCGACGATGCAGTCCAAATTCATGGCGGTTACGGACTTATGAAGGAATACGATGTTGAAAGATTTTACCGCGACCAACGTTTGCTCCAAATTGGCGAAGGTACTTCGGAAATTCAACGGCTGGTTATTTCGCGGTATATCGGTTGTTGACTTCAAATGGGCTTTGGCTTTTCAGTTCCGTTATTTTGCCGGTTAGTGAAGTTTTTCCAACCGGAATTGGAATTCCGGAAATCAGGTTCGCCGTGTCGATGCTTTCGGCTGAGTGTGGAAAATTATATGCGCTGCGAGTGAGCTACACCACAATGTACTCCTTAATATTTTTATTATATGGAGAAAATTTGTAACTTTTTTATTTCGTTAACGTCAAAATATTCGTTAGTGAAATTCACCAAGTTGTTTATCGGAGAAAAATAATGAAGAGATTCGTATTAATTTTATTCCTAACCGTATTTGCGCTTACGCAGAGCTTATTTGCTCAAAAAGTTTTAACATTGGAAGAAGCAATAACAATAGCGTTAAACAAAAATACGGACGTTATAAAAGCCAAAAACAATTTGGAAACCAACCGTTCGCAAGTTAAAAGTGCATACGGCGATTTGTTGCCCGATTTCGGTTTGCGCGGTAGTTGGAGTTGGACGCGAATAAACGATGACGGCGGCGCAAAGATAATCGATTTTTTCGGAAGGGAAACAACTCAACCCGCATCTAGAACCGATTCGAGAAATTGGGTGCTTTCCGCCGGTGGAAACATAATTCTGTTCGACGGTCTTTCCAATTTGGCTAACATTAATCAAAAAGCGGATGAACTTAACGCTGCGGAAAACCTGTTCGAAAAATTAAAACAGGACATAGTTTACCAAACAACCGAATTGTACTACAATGTTTTGAACGCCCGGGAATTGGTTAAAGTAAGGCAGGATAATTTGAAATTCAACAAAAAACTTTACGAGGATATTCAGGAAAGAAACAAAGTCGGTCAAGTACCGATGGCAGATGTTTATACACAACAAGTACAATTAGGCAATGCACAACTGGCGTTAATCCGTGCTCAAAACGATTATGAAAATGCAAAAAGCATTTTGCTGAATTTCTTGGCACTCGATGTTTTGGAAAATTACAGACTTGAAGACCCGATCCGTGAAAAACAGAAAGTTGAGCTTGACAGTTATATAAGGGAATTTCAAGATATTGAAAGCATGGTTAATGTTGCTCTTCAAAACAGAAAAGATTTTATCGGTAAAAAGCTATCTCTCTCTTCCGCACGTGAAGGATTGACAATTGCGCAAAGCGGTTTGTTTCCCAGCTTAAGTGGAAATTATAATTTTTCCACACGCGCAAGTTCTCCGGACGATTTGTTCACAAGAAGGGAATGGTCGCTCGGTTTAACTTTAAACATTCCTATTTTTTCAAACTGGAATACCGAATCGGCAATTCAATTTGCGAAAATTAAAATTGATAATACCCGTGAAGAACTTAACGCATTGGAACGTCAGATTAAAATAGATATCAAACAAGGATATCTCGATTTGGTTGCGGCGAAAAAACGACTCGATGTAAGTACGGCAAATGTTAAAGCTGCCGAGGAGAACAGAAAAATCAATCAAGAAAGATATAAACTCGGTTCGGGAACAATTCTCGATGTTTTACAGTCCGATAAAGATTATACTCAAGCGTTAAGCGATAACATTAACGCATTGTACGAATATTATAAATTAAGAGACAAATTGCTTAATTCGCTCGGTCGGGTTAACCCGAATGCTTATGAAGGTAAAAAATAAAAATTTAAAATAATTCTAAAGGAGTTTACAGATATGGCAAATTCTAAGCCGGGAAACAAGAAGAAAATTTTGATATTCGGATTTCTTGCGGTTTTGCTTGCAGTGGTAGTAGTGTTGATTATTCTGAATAAAGACAAAGAAAAAGTAATTAAAGTTGAAACGGAAAAAATTACAAGGCGCGATATTACACAAGTGGTTTCCGCTACCGGAACAATTAATCCGGTCGATCAAGTGATTCTGCGCCCCGAAGTAACCGGTGAAATAGTTGAACTGCCGGTAAAAGAAGGGGACAAGGTGCGGAAAGGGCAGTTGTTAATCAGATTAAAACCCGATCAATACATTGCCAGAAGAAACAAGGCAAAAGCAAGCCTCGATTTTGCCAAAGCCACATTGGCCGAACGCCAGGCATCGCTTGCCGAAGTTGAGGCTAATTATAAAAGGGTCAAAGAATTATATGCAAAAAATCTTGCCAGTGAAGCCGACTTGGAATCGGCGCGTTCAAGTTATTTACGTACAAAAGCTCAAGTGGATGCGCAAATATCGTCCGTAATGCAAGCTGAAGAAAGTTTTAAAGATGCGGAAGTTGAATTGGCTAAAACAGCTATTTATTCCCCGTTAAACGGAACAATAACGGTATTGAATGTTGAAAAAGGCGAACGTGTGCTTGGAAGTTCTTTTAGTCAAGGTACGCACTTGATGACCGTAGCCGATTTAAACAGAATGGAAGCAACTGTGGAAGTTGACGAAAACGACGTTGTTTTAATCTCGGTAGGCGATACCGCAAAAATAAAAATCGATGCTTTCGGAGAAAAAGAATTTTTGGGAACGGTTTCCCAAATAGGTAATGCGGCAAAAGCAACCGGATTGGGGACGCAAGAAGAAGTTGTTAATTTCGATGTCAAAATAAGACTGGATAACCCCGATTTGCAAATCCGTCCGGGAATGTCTTGCGATGCAGAAATTCAAACGGAAACCAAAAAGGATGTGCTCGCCGTTCCCATTCAATCCGTAACATCGCGCATGCCGAAACAGAAAGGTGATAGCGGGAAACCGGACAGAAGGAAAAAGAAGAAACCGGTTGAAGTTGTTTTTATCGTCGAAGGCAATTTAGCCTTGATGAAACCTGTAAAAACCGGCATTAGTGACGATTCATATATCGAAATTATTAAAGGCGTTGAAGAAGGGCAAATGGTTGTTACGGGACCTTACCGTGCAATTTCCAAAGAACTTCAAGACAGCTCACGGGTAATATTGAAAAACAAATTTTCTCATGACAAAGACAAAAACAGAAAAAGCGGAAAGTAGATGAGTAATATAATCAAGCTGGAAAACATCGCGAAAATTTATGAAGTCGGTGCGGAAAAAGTTCATGCATTGAAAGATGTTTCCTTAACAATAAATGAAAACGAATATGTTGCAATAATGGGTCCGTCCGGTTCCGGAAAATCAACATTGATGAATATTATCGGTTGTTTGGATACACCGACCAAAGGAACATATATTTTTACCGGAGTGAATGTAAGCGACATGGACGACAATGAACTGGCCGAAATCCGTAACAAAGAAATCGGCTTTGTTTTTCAAACGTTCAACCTTCTGCCGCGTTCGAATGCTTTGCATAATGTTGAACTCCCGCTTATTTATGCAGGAATTCCGAAAACCGAACGGAGGGAAAAAGCAATTCAAGCACTTAAAAGCGTTGGTTTGGAAGACAGAATTTATCACAAACCGAACGAACTTTCGGGTGGACAAAGGCAGCGTGTAGCAATTGCACGTGCACTTGTAACGAATCCATCAATCATATTGGCCGATGAACCGACTGGTAACCTCGATTCCAAAACCGGGGAAGATATCATGGCTTTGTTCAACGATCTCCATTTGAAAGGGCATACAATAATTTTGGTAACCCACGAAGAATATATCGCGGAACATGCGGAAAGAATTATCCGTTTAAGGGACGGATTAATCGAAAGGGACGAACCGGTTACACAAAGAATAATTCCGAACCATACTCTAAATGAAGGATAATTATGAAAAAATTCTTTTTCGATTTGAAAGAAGGAATCATTATTTCGCTCAAGGCAATTCGTGCCAATAAAATGCGAGCGGTTCTTACCACTCTGGGAATTATTATCGGAATTGTTGCCGTTACCACAATGTCCACTGCGATTGTCGGTTTGCGCGAAGCCTTTCTCAGCTCTCTTTCTTCGCTGGGCAGCGACGTTTTATATGTTGATAAATTCGAATGGTTCGGCTCGAAAGATTGGAGGAAATACCGGAACCGGAAAGACATAACATACGACCAATATGTAAAGCTGAGGGAAATGCTTTCACCCGGTTCTTACGAAGCGATGGCGCCGAATAAAAGAACTTTCGGAAAAACCGTAAAATATAAACAGCGGTCGGTTCAAGCCACTTTGATTTACGGAACCACGGAAGAGTTTATAAAAACCAGCGGTGCAATTCCCGAAAAAGGCAGATTCATGAACGAATTGGAAGTTAAAGCCGGAAGACGTGTTTGCATAATCGGGCAGGATATTGCCAATAATTTGTTCCCGAATACCGATCCGTTGAACAAGTACGTAAGAATAAATAACGTACCGTTAAAAGTAATCGGGGTTTTGGAAAAACAAGGCAGCGCTTTCTTCGGCAGTTTCAGTATGGACGGTCAAGTTATAATGCCGCTTAAAGTTTTCGAACGGCTGTTCGGTCAACGCAGAGGCAGAATGCTAATTGACATTAAAGTTGCCGATGTAAACAAAATGGATGATGTTAAAGAGGAAGTAATTTCGGTGATGAGAACAATACGGAAAGTTCCGCCCGGCAAACCTAACGACTTTGCAGTGAACCGGCAGGATGTTTTTACCGAAATTTACGATAAAACCGTTGGGGTGGTTGCCCTTGCCGGTATTGTAATTACCGCTCTTTCGCTTTTTGTCGGTGCAATAGGAATAATGAATATTATGTTTGTCTCGGTTACCGAAAGGACAAAGGAAATCGGAATCCGTAAAGCAATAGGTGCACGGACTTGGTCGATTTTGTTGCAGTTTCTGTCCGAATCGGCTATAATTTGTATGATTGGCGGAATAATCGGACTGATAATTTCTTTCCCATTAAGTTTGATAATCGATAGATTTTTACCGACGGCAATGCCACTAGATATTGTTGTTCTTTCTCTTCTCATTTCCGCATTGGTTGGAATTATATCGGGATTTTTGCCTGCGTACAAGGCGTCAAAACTAAATCCGGTTGAGGCGTTGAGATATGAGTAAAAGAAAAATATCGACTAATGTGCAATTGATAGAAAGCGTAAGGATGGCAATGGATTCCCTCCGTGCAAATAAATTGCGCTCTGCTTTAACTTTGTTGGGAATTGCAATCGGCCTCTTTTCGATTATTGTTGTTATGACCTCCATCGGTGCTATTCAAAACAGTTTTGAAGATGCGTTTAACTCAATCGGTACAAATAATTTTATTATTCAAAAATATCCTGCAATCCGGATTGGACACGGTGCACGGGCAAAATACAGAAACAGAAAAGACATTACTATTTCTCAAGGCGAAAGACTAAAAGAAATTACACGATTACCCGAGGCTGTTGGAATTTCACTAAGAAAAAGCAGTCGAACTGTAAAATACAGAAATAACAAAACCAATCCGGACGTTACACTCGTCGGTATGAACCTCGATCAATTTAAAATTGAAGATTATGAAATCGAAAACGGCAGGGGATTTAGTCAACAAGATATGCGCTCATCAAAATTCGTTTGTATCATCGGCAATGATATTGTCCGGAAGCTCTTCAATACAATTGATCCGGTTGGACAAACAATAAAAATAGACAACGCAAAATTTGAAGTAGTCGGTACCGTTAAGAAAATTGGAAGTATTTTGGGACAAGGACAAGACAATTTTGTTGCCATTCCAATCTCAACTTACGAAAGGTTATTCGGTGATAAAAGCAGTGCGCAAATTACGGTGATGGCTCAGAGTGAAGAATTGTTGCCCAAAACGATGGATGAAGTTATCGGCGCGTTGCGCACAATCAGAAAGGTTCCCCCGGGTAAAGAGAATGATTTCGAAATTGTAACAAACGAACAACTGATTGAGCAGTTTAACGACATTACAAAATATTTCAAACTTGGAGCGGGAATCATAGCTTTTATAGCTTTGATTGCTGCCGGTATAGGCATAATGAACATAATGCTTGTGAGCGTTACCGAACGAACCCGCGAAATTGGAATCAGAAAAGCAATTGGTGCCAAAAAAATTATAATTAAAACACAGTTTATTATCGAGTCGATTATTTTGTCGCTCATCGGCGGATTGATAGGAATTTTACTTGGAGTTATCGGCGGTAATATTGTTGCGGTTTATTTGGGTGTTACCGTTATTTTACCTGTCGAATGGATTTTTATCGGCTTGATCGTAACTTCTATAGTGGGAATAATCTTCGGTGTTTATCCGGCGGCTAAAGCATCCAACCTCGATCCCATTGAGGCATTACGCTACGAATAATTCATCCCGGAATTGAAATTTAAATTTTTGCGGTTTATTTTACACTTGCAATTATCAACGGGGTAAAAATGGAAAACTATACGGATAACGGGCAACCTTCTCAACTAACGGGGTTGAGTATTCTTTTTTCACAAATGACAAGGGATATGAAATTCGTCGGAATGTTTTCGATAATTTACGGAGCCGTTACTTCCTTGTCGATTATCGGAGCACTGATGGGGGTGCCGCTTATTTTCGTAGGTATCAGAATGAGGGATGCGGCGGATTATTTTCAAGCATATCAGATGACAAAAGACCGTACGGCTTTAATTAATGCTTTCGATGCTCAAGCGAAATTTTTCAGAATAACTAAAATTCTAATAATCATAAGTCTAATTTTAATGATTGGTTATTTTGTTTTGATTTTTTCCATGTTCTCATATTTATTTCATCAAGTGCCGGATTATGAAAGCATAACGCATCTGTTCTGATATAGTGACGTACTTTTATTTTCCCTTGAATTAGCATTTATATCAAATTAGATTTGTAATCGATTTTATTTATTAATTACAATGCTATGACCGGTTTTTACATTTTAGTTATATCATTTTAAAACAGCAGAAAAAATTTTTGCGAAAATCGATTACATACTTCATTGCTTGGATTGTTTTTTTTACCACCGGCGATTTAATTGCGCAAAACCGTTTACTGACTTTGCCCGCTGCCGATACCTTCCGTGTCAATCTGCAAAATGAATATACGCTTTCGGCAATATCTGTTGTTCCGTTTTCCGAAAAAGTATATTTGAAAAATAAACAACTTTCCGCAAATGACTACAAAATCGATTACTTGTCGAAAAAATTAACGCTTTCTGATAATCTACAATATTCAATATTTGATACTTTAATAGTAAAATACAAAAAAATCTTGATTCCTTTGAAGAGCGAGTATAAAAACAAAACCCTTGTTTACAAATACGATGATTTGCGGAAAGATACTCTTTTGGTTATAAAGGAAAAAGCCGACCAACTGACGCCCGAAAATATTTTCGGTGCTAACATAAAAAAAAGTGGTGCAATTGTTCGAGGCTTCACGCTCGGTACGAATAAAGATTTTTCACTTACATCCGGATTAAGGTTACAGCTCTCCGGAAAGCTTTCCGATGAAATTGAAATTGTCGCCGCACTCACCGACGAGAATACACCGATTCAACCGGAAGGGAACAGTGAAAGACTTGAAGAGTTGGATAAAGTGTTTATACAAATACGGCATCCGTACGCAGCGGGAATTTTCGGCGATTACGATTTGGTGACCGATATAGGAGAGTTCGGTAAGGTAAACAGAAAACTGCAAGGTTTGAAAGCGGATGTGAATATAAAAGGCTATTCCGGCTCACTTTTCGTGGCGAGCTCAAGAGGCAAATTTACCACAAACAAATTCCAAGGCAGCGACGGAGTGCAAGGTCCGTACATCCTCCGCGGTGAAAACAACGAAAAAAATATTATCGTTATTGCGGGAAGCGAACGTGTTTTCCTCGATGGCAAACAATTGGTACGCGGTGAAAACAACGATTATGTTATCGAGTATGCAAATGCTCAAATAACTTTCACACCAAAAGTTTTGATTACTTCGGCAAGCAGAATTATAGTCGATTTTGAATATACCGACAGAAAATATGAAAGAAATATTTTCGGGGGTAACGCCGGGGTGAACTTGTTTGATAATAAATTAAATGTAAAAGTTAGTTATGCGCGTGAGGGTGACGACAAATTCGCACCAATAGATTTTATACTGAATGACGAAGACAAAATAATTCTTGGTAATGCCGGAGACGATTTTACCAAAGCCGTTAAATCCGGTGTTACTCTGGCTCAACCCGATTCATCCGGTAATGTGAAAGGCACATATACAAAAGTTGATACGTTAATCGATGGTAAGCAATTCACTTATTATCTTTATGCTCCGGGTTCACCTCTATCGCTTTATAATGTCCGGTTCAGCTTTGTTGGCGAAGGAAAAGGGGATTATATCAAGAAAGGACTTGGGAATTATAAATTTGCCGGAACCGGTAACGGTTCGTACCTTCCGGTAGTTTTTCTGCCGGTGCCCCAACTTAAACAAAGCGGTAATCTTGTTGTTACCGGCAAACCTTTTAATGGTGTTACGGTAGGGTTTGAATTGGCTGGCAGTTTATTCGACAAAAATATATTCTCCGCTGCAGATGATAACGACAATGACGGTATCGCACGGAATATTTTTGTGAACATCAAAAATCAAAATGTGAGCTTGGCCGGACTCGATCTGGGTGAGTTGGGTTTTAAATTCAGAGACCGTTTCGTTCAGAGCAGATTCACTACAATAGACCGTTACAACGAGGTTGAGTTTAACCGGAATTATAACATAACCGGAAATGCACTAAACCGTGATGAGACGTTGCGGCAATTTGCTTTATCACTTTCCCCAATCAAACAATTAAACATTAATTCCCGTTATGATTATTTATCAAAAGGGGAATTGAGAACTAACCGGTATGTGAATAATTTGAAATTAACTGAAGAAAATAAATATGAAATAAATATAAACTCGGATTATTTAAATAGCAACAATCCGGTTAACCGTACGAAATGGCTTAGAACCAACGGTAATGCTTCCGTTTCATTTTGGAAGCTCAAAACCGGATTGGAATTTTTATATGAAAATAAAGATGAGAAACGCACAGGAAAAGATTCTTTGCTTGCCACTTCACTTAAATATGCCGATGTTTTGCCATATGTGAGCTTTAACGCAGTGCGAAATTTAACTTTAATATTAAAATATTCATTTCGTAATGAATATTTTCCTCTTAAAAATAAATTGGAAAAAGAATCGTGGGCGCATACTCAAATTTACTCTCTTGCTTATTCACATAAACGGTTTAACACCAGATTGGATATTACTTTACGAAATAAAAAATACACTTATGCTTTCAAGCAACTCGGGCGCACCGATAATGAAACGGTTTTAATCAGATCTGATTCGAGATTCAATATTCTTAAAAGATTTATTTCAGGAAATATTTATTATAATACGGCAACGGAAAAAACCGCCAAACTTGAGCGGGTTTATATCCGCGTTCCGCAAGGTACCGGTAATTATGAATATCTCGGGGATTTAAATAATAACGGTGTTGCCGATGAAGATGAGTTTGCTCCAACTATTTACAATGCCGATTATATTTTAACAACAATCCCCACCGATGAACTCTTCCCGGTAATCAATTTAAAAGCAAATGTCAGATTTAAGATTGATCCCTCGAAATTGGTTAAACCGGTATCTTTTTGGAGTAAAGCGCTGGCTTCGATTTCAACCGAAACATCTTTCAGGGTTGAAGAAAAGAGCAAAGAAAAGGATTTGGAAAAAATTTATTTGATGAAGTTCGATAATTTTCTAAACGACTCCACTACAATACACGGATTCAATGTTTTTCAAAACGATTTTTACATTTTCAAAGGCAGAAGGGATATTTCGTTCAGATTCAGATATTTGCAACGTAATAGCTTGAATCAGTTTAACTCCGGTGTGGAAAAAGGATATTACCGTCAGCGCAGTGCTAGAGTTGATTTTAAATTGGTGAAAGAAATAAATATAAGAAGTGAATTTATAAATTTGATAGATAATGTAATGGCGCCTCCGGTTTCAAACCGCGTAAGGATTTTAACCGAAAATTTATTATCATTTGAATTGTCGTACCGCCCGTTAAACAAATTGGAAATCGGTTTTAAAATTAAGACGGGAAGAGACACGGATAAATATCCGGTAAAACCCACGGTAATAGATTTTAATTCACAATCGTTAAGATTAACATACTCGATGTTGAGAAAAGGAAGGATACGGTTGGAGATTGAACGGAACGAGCTTAATCCGAATACCACGGAGAACAAAATCCCTTTTGAAATACTGAAGGGAAATACAGTTGGGAAAAACTACCGCTGGATGTTAAATTTCGACTACCGGATTTTCAGGTATTTGCAAATTACGGCAAATTACACCGGCAGGTTGCAAGGTACGGGAAAAGTAATAAATATTTTGCGTGCGGAAGCTCGCGCACATTTTTAAAAAAAGGA
>Ga0256833_1001704_pt1 | contig 15910 bp, 14 predicted proteins | sample 356284metaG_FD_190535 | JGI IMG/M metagenome (GOLD analysis project Ga0256833, IMG submission 190535) | Hydrothermal vent microbial communities from Mid Atlantic Ridge, Atlantic Ocean - 356-284 | ecosystem: Environmental > Aquatic > Marine > Hydrothermal vents | place: Atlantic Ocean: Mid...
CAACGGCCAGCTGACCTTCACGCCTGAGAGCGGCTTCAGCGGCGACCCGACTCCGATCAAGTACACCGTCAAAGACACAAGCGGGCTGACTTCTAACCCGGCAACCGTCACCATCGACTACCCGCAGACTGCGCCCACCGCCAACGACGACACCGCCAGCGGCACCGCCGGTCAGCCCAGCGCCGTCAACGTCCTGGATAATGACAGCGACCCCGAGAACAACATCGACCCTGCCACCGTCAATCTGGACCCGAGCTCGGTTCCCAACGCCACGGGCACGGACACCGACGGCGACGGCGACATCGATAAGGTTGTCGTTCCCGGTGAGGGCACCTGGACCGTAGACAACAACGGCCAGCTGACCTTCACGCCTGAGAGCGGCTTCAGCGGCGACCCGACTCCGATCAAGTACACCGTCAAAGACACAAGCGGGCTGACTTCTAACCCGGCAACCGTCACCATCGACTACCCGCAGGCAGATCTCTCCTTAACCAAGACGGTCAACCCCGCCAGCGCCAACGTTGGCGACACGGTTACCTTTACCATCACAGTCAGCAACGCCGGTCCCGACGCCGCCAGCGGAGTAGAAGTCACCGACCAACTACCGAGCGGCTATACATACGTTTCGGATGATTCGGGCGGCGCATACGACAGCGCCACAGGTAAATGGGCTGTGGGCAGCATCGCTAGCGGCGGCAGCGCCGTGCTGACGATCACCGCCACGGTGAACGCGACTGGCGGTTATTCAAACACAGCCGAGGTCACCCACTCCGACCAGGGCGACCCCGATAGCGCGCCGGGTAACAACGACCCCAATGAGGACGACTTTGGCAGTGCAACGCCGCGAGTTAGCGTTCCACTCCTGTTACAAAAAGAAGTAGATAAGACTGAGGTCCACTACGGAGATGTGCTGACGTATACGCTAAGAGTGAGCAATCCTAGCAGCGTTCCGCTAAACTTCAACCTTAGCGATCATCCTTCAGAAGGATTGCAGTACGTGATAGGTTCGGCAACGCCAAGCGAGCCGTCAATTGATGGCGCGACACTTAACTGGAGCGATGTTAGTATAGCCGCAGGAGAATCTATAACCTACACGTACCAGATGCGAGTTTTGTCTAGCGCAAGCGGAGTTTTGCGCAATGTGGCTAGGGTGGGGCCAGTTGAGGGAGGAACGTTTACTACCATAGAAGCAGAAGCCCATGCCGATGTAAAAGTATCTGAAGGCGTATTCAATACCCGCAAGACGACGCTTGTTGGTAGGGTGTACCTAGATGCTAATAGAAATGGCGTGTACGACGAGGAAGATATAGCGCTTCCTGGCGCCAGGATTGTTCTTGCTAACGGCATGCAAGCGGTGACCGATATGGAAGGCAGATACGCTTTCCGTGACATTACCGGCGGAATCTGGTTAATCGCCCTTGACGCCGCCTCTGCGCCATATCCTCCAAGACCTAGCCCTGAGTCGATAGGTGGAGGATACAAACATCGAGTATACGCATGGGGAATGACGGTAAGCGACTTCCCGCTGGAGGCGCCGAAGGGAATTATTAACGCTATTCGTGAGACTGAGGTTTCTGCGGGACCGCTGACATTGGTGAAGAAAGAGATTCCTCTCGGTGGAGGCAAATACCGAGTAGCGTTATACCTTGAGAGCAACCAGGCGGTATACGATGTAGTAGTACGTGACCCGTTACCGAACGGAGGAGTGAAGATTTTTGAGCTCGAATCGTTTGCGGGGGAGAAAACCCTGACGTACGACCTAAGAGGCGAGCCAATAATGACGGATCCTAACATCAGCTGGAGGTACTCACAATGACTTTTGCCCGGAAAGTATTTGCCATCTTAGCGGTGCTCGTCCTTTCGGCTATTGCCTTGGGCCAGGTTACGGAACACCCTTTGGTTATTCCGGGCACGGAACTGGGCTGGGAATCTCCTGACTTAAACCTTGTTATGCGCGTGGCCGAGAAGACCCATATTGCGCTTAAGGTCTATTCCCCAGGGTTTGACCCTAATGACTACCGTTCAGCTGACGAGTTGGGCGATGAGCGCTATGACGGTAAAACCGGCAAGCTCAAAACATCGTTGCGCATACTTGATGATAAGGGAAGGGTTCGCCTGGACAGGGAGTTTTTCATTGAACCCCACCGCTGGGTTAAATTGATTGACGGTCAGCTATCCGCCGGCGACTACCTCATTAATATGAGGTTCTTCGGCGACGGCAAGAATGCGCTCGCTTTCAAGTTGTTCGACTCTTCCGGCAAAGTTACCTTGCAGGTAGAGCCTGGCTCCATGCAAACGTACAACGTCCACGGTCAGAAGTGGACATTCCCCTTCTCAATTACCAAACGCGATTGGAGCGGAACGTTTGTTGTGGGTATATACGATGGAGACGGTCCTCGTGAGCTGCAGATACGCGTTAGAAGACCTGGAGGCAAGGAAGCGGAGCTGCCCGTTCCGGGTAACCGTGAGTGGATACGCTACGCTATAGACGACCCGGGTGACTACAGCTTCGGTTTTAGACAGCCTATAGGGGCAGAGCAGTACACCAATACCGTCGGCTTTCAGATTTTCTTGAAACCCGTCAAGGTAGAGATAGTTGATGAAGGCGGCAATCCGGTCGAGGGAGGGGCGTACCAGGTTAAGGGTTATTACGACCGCTTGGTAACGCTGACGCGTATCCCGTCAGGTTGGGACCACGTCGCCACCGAGACGCAATACGGCAAGAAGTTAGACGATACGCGCGTTCTCTTTGGTCCTGGCGGAGGCGTTGTTCGTTTTGTCTTGCGTTCTAAAACCGGTTTGTTGCAGATCGAATCCGCTGCCAGGTGCGGAGACACGGCGGCGCCCGCGCCAGTAGATGTCGTGATCGCGGGGAAAAAAGTTGAACTTGATTCTCAGGGTCGCGCGACTCTACGGTTGCCAGCTGGTAAGTACCCCGTACGAGTCGACGCATCGGGCGCTAGCGTAAGCGCCCCGGAGCAGGTGCAGGTAGCCTCTGGAAAATCTAGTTATTTACGGATTGGCTTGACTCCGCGAACGGACGTTTCTATAGAGGTTAAACCTGCTGAGCCTCAGGTAGGGGAGCTTGTTGAGGTACACGCTACACTGCATTCGGTCTTCCCGGTGGAAATACCTGCACGTCTTAGCCTCGAGCTTCCGCAGGGCATTAAGGCTGAGGGGCCTACGGAGATCAGCGGCAAGGTAGGCGGCGGTGAGAGGGTGGAGTTGCGCACTAAGGTCCGTGCGGACCATGCCGGAGCGTATCTAATCAAGGTTTCCGGTTCGCCCTGCGCTGCGGCGGCGGTCGCCTCTGTCACCGCTCATAACCCTGCCAGCTTCAAACTTAGCAAGAAGGCGTTCACGCCTGAGGTTCCTCAAGGCGGCAAGGCCCGCTTCGCCATTCGGGTGGAAAACACTGGAGGTACGGCGGCTTTGGTGAGGTTGCAAGACAAGCTGCCAGCCGGTTTGCTTGGCCAGGGGCTCGAGCAAACCTTTGAACTGGCTCCTAGTGAGGTGCGCCAGTTTGTGGTGGAGGCTAGGGTAGCAGATGAGGCGTCGGGCAGTATTGTTAATGAGGCGTTGCTTTTTAGCAAAGGTGGAGAGCGGCTGGCCAGCGCGCGGGCGACCGTTAAGGTTCTGCCGCCGCGGGTTGAGTTGAGCCGCACCCTCGATAAGCGCGTAGTAATTCCTGGCGAGAAGGTGCACGTTTGCTTGCTGGTAAAGAATCTCGGACAGTCGAGACTGAGGTATAGCCTGCGCGACGAGACGCCAGGCTGGTTGAAGCCGGATGCGCTGCCCGAGTTCCAGGGGGAGATACCCCCTTCGGGACGAGAAGAGCATTGCTACGACGCCAAGGTTGAGTATGGCGAAGGCGCTCAAGGAGATTTCTTGGCGACCCTCTCTTCCAACGCGGGAAAGCGCACCGCTCCCGACACCATCCGCAGAGTGTTGCTGGGGTTGGAGAAGGTAGCCCTCAAGAAACGGGTACAGGCGGGTGACGAGGCCGAGTTTCTAATCAGCTTGCACAACCCAACAGATCGTGACCTCTCGTTGCTCCTCAATGACGTCATTACGCTCCCCGACGGGCAGGACAAGCCGCTGTTCAGCAAGACCGTTAGCCTGCCCGCCGGCGGCAGCAGTGATCTGCGCTACAGCACCAAGACCGAGCAGCAGGGCCGCTATGAGAACGAAGCGATGGTTTTCTTGAACGATACGCCGGCGGCGCAGACCGCCAGCGCCACGCTTGAGGCAATGCCGCGGGTGGTCATACACCGCAGCTCGCGGGTGCGCTTGCCATTCGCCGTCGAGGGAAGCGGTGAGTCTTTGCTGATCGCCCACCGCCCGCCGCCTGGTTCCAGTTACCGCCTTGGCAGCAGCCGCCTGGACGGGCGTCCGATTGCCGACCCGCGCGTTGACAAAGAAGGCCGCCTCTACTGGAAGATCCCCTTTGAAAACAAGGGGGTGCTCGAGTACGAGCTGGAACATGACTCTGCCCTGCCGAAGTTAGGAGAGCCATCCTTGACCCTGCTTGCTTCCGGGCGCGAGATATCGCTTGAGGGCGACGCCAGCATCAAAGACTACCAACGGGCCCAGGCGGTCAAGCCAGAGCGCCCGCAGAACGTCATTGTCGAGCCGACCAACGGCGCGGTTTTGCCTTACAAAACAGACGTTCCGCTCGTCGTAGCCGCTCCACAGGGCGAAAACGTCGTAGTGTTGGTCAACGGCAAGAAGGCGCCGCTGAGCGAAGTCGCCGAAGAGCAGCGCGACGCCGCCACCGGCAAGCAGATAATACGCTACCAGGGGCTGCCCCTTAATGAAGGCAAGAACGTCGTTGAGGTGGTAGCAGGGGCCGAGCGCGAGAAAATTGAGATTTTCCGCGCAGGCAAACCGGCGGCTATTAAGGCGATTCCCCTCAAGGCCGTTGCCGACGGGCGTTCGCCGATACGTTTGCGCATTGAGCAAGAAGACGCTTCCGGCCTGATTGCTGGGGAGGGCTACGTTACTTTGCAGGCGCAGCCGGAGCCGATGACGCCCGATGCCGACCCGCTAACTTCGGGCTATCAGGTGAAGTTGCACCACGGCCGCGCAGAAATAGAGCTGCAGCCGATGGCGGTGCCGGGAGAAATATCGCTACAGATGGCCAGCGGCGATAAGGTCTACTCCCAGAAGCTCTACGCCGAGGGAACGTCCAACCTCTTCTGGCTGGCGCAGGGCAGCATTACCGTCCGCTACAACGGCAGCGTCGAGGTGGGCGGACTGGGACGCGCTTATGTGGAGGCGCCGCTGGCCCAGGGGACCGTCAGCGGAGCTGTTGACGCCAATGCCAACTTGGGTCCCAGCGGGTTGGCGTACTTCCCCGAGCTCAACCACGAGGAAAAGCCCACAAAGCGGTTCCCGCTGGTAGGCTCGGGCAAAGAAGCAAAGCTGCCGCTGGTCTCCGATGACGGCGTAGCCGTGCGCTACGACGACAAGAACCTGACCGTGGGTTATCAGCGCACCTCACTGGCGCTGCCGGGCTTGAGCGGTATGCCCAATACCACAGCCTTGTTCGTGCAGACGCGCGGCGTGTTGCGCACGGGAGCCTTTGTAACCTTGTTGCCCAGCAACGAGCTAAGCGAGGAGATAGTGCCCGACGGAACGCGTATATACCGGCTGGCGCACCCGGCGCGCAGCGGCAGCGAGCAGGTGGTCTTGCGCGTCGGCGCAGAGGAGAGGCGCCTCGAGCCCCTGCGGGATTACGTACTGGACTACCCCACCGGCCTGATAACGCTCGCCCAGCCGCTGTGGCCGAACGCGGAGAACCTGGAGCCGGTGCGCTTGCTGGTCACCTACGCCCCCGAAACCGCACCGCGCGACACGCTCGCCGCGGGAGCCGGCGCGGTCTACGACAACGGTCACTTCAGCTTTGGCTTGGCCGCCGCCACCCTGGATCGCGGCAGCACATGGAAGTTTGGCGCTTCCGCCGGTTATCGCACCCCCAACTTCAGCAGCAAGCTGCAACTGGGCGTAGAAGCGGGAGCGGTAAACTTGGGCTTGAGCGCTTCGGGCCGCGAGGGCCCCTTCGAGGCCTCGGCTAATATGCGATACAACGGCAGCCTGCAGGGCAAGTTGCGCTTGGCGGGACACCTCAGCGATAACGACGCCGTGGCCCTGGAGCACCGCGGTTCGAGCAGCTACAACCGCACGAGCGTACTCTACGAGCGCCGCTTTAGCAAGGAGTTCCTAGCCGCTTTGGGCGCCGGTTACGAGTGGAACACCTCTTCCTTGGAGGCGGTGGGTCGCTTGGGTTACACCTCGCAACGCGCCTCCTTCAAACTGACCCACCAGCAGAGCTTTTCCACCGCTCCATCTCTGAGCGTCTTCGCGGCGCGTTACCGCATCGACGAAAACCTGCTGGCGAGCGGCGAACTGGCTTATAACTGGGGCAAGGGCCTCGACGGTGTAATCGGCCTCAAACAGCGTCTGGGACCGGCGAACCTCAGCCTCGATTACACTTTGCCCGGCGCCAGCGGCCGCGGCAACCGCGCCCGCTTTGGGATAGTCGCGCCTCTCCCCCTCAGCGAGCGCTACACCCTCACCTTCTCGGCCGGTTACGAGAAGAGCTTTAACAGCGCCGACTACCAGGCCGCCGCCGGCGTGGGCGTGCGCTATCACGAGAAAGCGCTCAGCGCCAGCGTCGGCGTCGAGGGAGCCGCGGGCAGTCACGGCAGCAAGATTACTCTTCGAGCAGGCGCAGCCGGCAAGATAGACGAGCGCCAGGTGGTCTCTTTCGACGCCAACTACCTCTTCTCCGGCAATCCGCACGGGCGCTTTACCCTGGCGTATGCTTACCGCGGCAGTTCGCTGCAACTCCTCACCTACCATCGCGTGCGTCACGACGATTCGGGCGCCTCATTCGAAGGCGAGATTGCTCCCACCTGGCACCCCAGCCTGTCGTTCCAGCTGCGCCCCAGCGCGGCCTACCGCGTGCGCCTGGCGGACCCCGCCAGCAATATCTATCAGCTGGGTTTGGGGGCCAACGTTTACTTCACGCCTAGAGTGGGCATCGGGGCCGGAGCCTATTACATCTGGCAGCCGGCTCTCTCCGCGGGCCACGTCTCGTTCAATATCGAGGGCAGCCTGCGCGCGATCGACCCGCTGTGGCTGAACGTTGGCTACACTTTCGGCGGCTTCACGGGTATCACTCCTGAGTCGCGCCCCGGGGTCTACCTGCGGCTGGACGTCTTTGGCGGTAACTAACCCCGAGCCTGCAGTTCCAGAACCCGGCTGCGGCCGGGTTCTTTTACGGCTGTGAGCCGGGCAGCGCGGGCCAGACCAGCAGTTCCTCGCCGGCGGTCAGGCCGTGAAGTATCAGCTGTTCGGTGCTAAGCATCAATTTATCGCCCAGATTCTCTGTGGCGCGCACGCCCAACGTCAGGGTGCGGCCGTTGCTGCGCAGGTAGACGCTGTCGAACCTGCCAAAGTGGCTTAGCCACGCTCGAATGAGAAGGGCGTCAACGTGGGCGAAAGGAGGCAGGTCGTCTTGGATGGAAAGGGTAAGCTTGGCGGTGCGCGGCGCGCGCCTCTCCAGCTCAACGCTGCCCAGCCGGGCCAGGTGCCCCAAAATGGTCAGCACCTTGTGCAGCGGCTGACCGCTCTTGGCGGAGAGTTCCAGGGCGCTTATCTTCTTGCTGAGGTGGGTAAAGAGGGAGAGCTCTTTTGGGCTTAAGGTTAGATGCCCGATGCTGCTATTGCTGCTGAGGCCGACCAGGTCGAAAGGCCCCACCTCGACCCGGTCGTCAAGCTGCCTGACGGCGCGGAAGAGGTAATAATCTAGTCGCTTGTCGATCGTTCGCTTCTCGCTCTCGGCGCCCTGAACGAAGCGAAAACGGCCTTGCCTGAGCGTCAAGATTTCCATGAGGCCTTCCTCGCCCTCTAATACGCCCCAGTAGGCGTGGCTGACGAGCGGGCCGTGTAGAAAAACCTGACCCTTGCCGTTCTGCGAGATAACCTGGAATGAGCCCTGCCTGCCGCCGCGAGCAATGAGCTGCAGCAGGTCGAGCGGGCCAAGGAGTTCGAAGGTGCCTTCCATATCAGCCTTCTTATTCTAATCGACGCCTTGGTAGTTGCTGATTATCTTTTCTACCGAGGCCAGGTAGCCGCCGCCAAAGAAGTATACGTGCGCCAGCAGAAAATACAGCTGGTACGCGGGTATCGCCCTTTCCAGCTCCTCGCTTAAAGGCGCGAGCCGCAGGTAGTGACGCCAGAACTCTTCGGGAAAGCCGCCGAAAAGGCGCATCATGGCGATGTCGACAATGCGCTCGCCGCGCCAGGCGGAGGGGTCTATCAGCGCCGCTCCTTGCTGGCTCATCACGACGTTGCCGTGCCAGAGGTCGCCGTGGATGAGAACCGCGCCCTCGGCGGGCCAGTTGAACTCTAAAACAAAACGCTCCAGCCTGGCGGCCAGGCCGCCCAGGCGCGCGCGCGAGGCGCGCAGCAGCGGCAGCAAACGGAAGTGCAACCAGAACTCGCGCCAGTTCTCAAGCGAGCCGGCCGGCAGGCCGAAGCGCCCCAGGAAGACCGGCTCGCTCGAGCCGTAGTCGGGCTTGCCGGAAGCGTGCAGCCGCGCCAGAGTCTGCGCCAAACCGCGCCAGTCGGCTACGCCGGGCTGCAGGTATTCCATTACCAGCCCTTCTTCCGCGACCCAGTAGACTGCGGGTGTGCGAACTCCCTCGGCAGCCAACGCCTCCAGGCCTCGTGCTTCGGCGGGGAACATGCCCGGCGGCGCTTTGGCGTGGGTCTTGACCACGTAATGGCCGCAACGCCACACCTCGCCCATGTCGCCGCCGCTGAGACGGACGGCCGCGCCGTTCGCTTCGGGCGCTATCCTGGCGAGCAGGGCGCAAGGGTCGGCCACTATTCCCCCAACCAGCGGGACACCAGGTTTTCTAGCTCCAGGTACGTTTGCTCGCAGGCCCAGTCGTCCGCGTAGTAGGGGTCGCTAACGCGGCCTCCGCCCCAGGGCTCGGTGATGAGGGCGACGCGCGCCGTGGCGCCGGTCGGGGCTAGGCGCTCGAGGTCGCGCAGGTTCTCTTCGTCCATAGCCAGGATCAACTCGAAATCGTGGAAGTCGGCGGCTTGAATTTGCCGGGCGCGGTGCTCGAAATAGGCGCCGTGCTTTTTTAGCACCGCGCCCACGCGCGGGTCGAAGGGCTCGCCCTCGTGGTAGTCGGCGGTGGCGGCGGAGTCGAAGACGTAGCGGTGCGCCCGGCCGCGCTCTCCGGCTACCTTGCGGGCCGCGCCCTCGGCCAGGGGACTGCGGCAGATGTTGCCCAAGCAGACGAAGAGGACGCTGTCGAAAGGCATACGCCCATTCTAGCGGCGAATCTTGGCGATGAGGTCTTCCAGGCTGGCGCGCCCCAGCTCGCCGGTGGTGCTGCTGAGGAGGCGGCCCTCGCCGTCGAAAAAGAAGGTGGTGGGGAAGCCCACCAGCCGCAGTTCGCGGCGCAGCCGCTGTTGGGGGTCTAGCAGCAGATTGGGCAGCTCCAGACCTCTTTGCGACAGGTAACTTTGTACTTTAGCGGCGCTGTCGCCGGCGTTGACGAAGACGAAGTTGACGCCGCTAGCCCGTTTGGCTTCGCGCGCCAGCATGGGCAGCTCACGGCGGCAAGGAGGGCACCACGTCGCCCAGACGTTGAGGACTAAAGGCTTACCGGCAAAATCCGCCAGGTTGACCAGGCGGCCGTTTGGCGTGACCAGCTCTAGCTCGGGCAGCCTGGGACGCTGCGCCTCTTTGGGGTGAAAGGCCCACAGCAGCAGCAAGGCGCTGGCGGCGGCGGCGAAGGCGGGCCAGGTACCGAGCCGGCGCAGCTTTTCCAGGTCGCTGCGGAAATACCAAAGGGCGTAGGTCATGCCTCCCAAGACGCCCCAAACCCAGGAGAAACCGCCTTGCCAAACGTAGAGCGCGCTCAAAGGCTCGCTGCCGTAGACGCCCAGATGTTGCAGCACAAAACCCAGCCTGGCGGATACGAAACCGGCGAAGACGGCGTTCCAGGCCCACGCCGAAAGGCCGGGGTTTCCTTCGCGACGCGCCAGCCACTCGGCCAGCGCCAAAAAAACCAGCAGCGCCAGGATGGCGCTGAGCCTGTCGCTGGAGATGATCAGCGGCCCCAGCGAGACGGCGTTCACCGCTCCTCCTGGCCTTTTAGCAGAATTTGCAGATAGCGCTCGAGCCTCTGCGGATAGAGGGGCCCGCGGTGGATTGCCACTATCTCGCCGGCGTCGTTGATGAAAAACGTCGTTGGCAGGCCGGTTACGCGGTAGGCCCAGGCTACATCCGCGGCGCCGTCTTGCACCACCGGGAAGGTGAGGCCGAATTCTTGCACGAAGGCGGCGGCGCTTTCGCTTGGGTCCTGAACGCTGACCCCGACAAAGGCGACGCGCTCTCGGTAGCGCTTGCTGGCGATCTCTAGCGTCCGCGCTTCCTGGCGGCAGGGGCCGCACCAAGAAGCCCAGAAGTTGAGCACCAGCGGCGTCTGCCCCAGGTAGTCCGCCAGGTCGAAGCGGCCTCCGTCGAGCAGATGACCGTAGAAGGGAATGGCCTTGCTAGGCGGCCGGTAGGGCGGAGCGGGCTCCGCCAGTGAAAAAGAAGCCAGCACCAGCAGCAGCGCCAGAGGCGCGATTCTCCTCATTGCAGTTTAGATGATACCGCCTGCAATATGGGAGAAGTTAGCCGTTGCTGGCTCCCATGAGAAGTCGCGGCTGAGCCGCCTTGGGAGATGGGTTCATTGGCTCTCATCCCTCCCCCAGGGGGAGGGGGTAGACTACAAGCGGAGGTGAGATATGACGACGAAAATGAAGATAACGGGCATGACCTGCGAGCACTGCGTCATGGCGGTTTCCAAGGCCCTTGGCAAGGTTCCCGGCGTCGAAAAGGTAGAGGTGAGCCTGCAACGTGGCGAGGCCGTGGTTGGCGGCAGCGCCGACGCAGCCAGCCTGATCGCCGCGGTGGCGGGGGAGGGCTACCAGGCCGACCTGATTTAGAGGTAGTCTTTAGGGGTGAGCGAGCATAGCCATCTGCACCTGGACGAGGCCGCCCGCGCCGAAGCGCAGCGGCGCCTCAAGAGCGTGCGCGGCCACGTAGAGGGTATTTTGCGGATGCTCGATGACGGCTCGGTCTACTGCGTAGACGTGCTCAAGCAGATCAAGGCGGTGGAGGGCGCCCTCGACAAGGTGGGCGAGCTGATTCTCAAGAGCCACCTGCGCGACCACGTGGTGACCGCGGCTCAGCGCGGCGACACCAGCGAGATCGTAGACGAGCTTATGGAGGTCCTCAAGTACCGTTAGGGGCGAGGGGCGAATAAGCCCGGCAAGCCCTGTGCGGAGCCATGCGCTGCGGCGGGATTTTACCCGCCGCCTTGCGGCGGCTCCGACAGAATGGCGGCCGGCTGGACAAGCCGACGGCGTAACTGGCGCGCGCTACGTTCAGGGCCTCGTCAAAAGCGCCGCCAAGGCCTAACCGTACTTGGCCGTGAACCCCCTCCTGAAAGCCGCCAGTCATGGGTGGCCTCGCTTGGCTATGGGAATCCGGGCGTCGCATGCCTCATGGCCCCGGCTTCGGTAGGGGCGACTACGGCAGGGGTCTATCCAAAAGCGCAGCGCGAAGGGTTTCCCCGCGGGTTAGGCGCGCTCTACGGGTTAGCCATAAAGGTTTTGCCGATAACGGGATCTGGTTGAATTAAGCTGCCCCCTAAGTTAACAGGACTGGAGAAGACGTTCGGTCGGCCCCTTCGTAACAAAGCTGCTTTGGCGCTCCGGACGGCGCCGCCTGCGAACGTGCCCTCAGGGCCTCCAGTTGATCAGCCGTATCAGGTCCTGCTCGAACGCGGCGGCCCTCCTGTAGGGCCCTAGGTGATAGCCGACTATTGTACCGTTTTTGGCTACGAAGACGGTCGTCGGCTTCATGGTGACGCGGTAGGCGGCGGCCACGTCGCCGCGGCCGTCTTGCACTACGGGAAAGGTCCAGGCGAACTCATTTACGAAGTCGCGGGCCATGGTGGGGATGTCTTGAACGTCTATAGCTATTATCTGCAGCTCGGCGCCGTAGGCTTTTTGGGCCTGGGCCCAGTAAGAGGCCTCCATGCGACAGGGCGGACAGTTGCTGGACCAGAAGTGCAGCGCCAGCGGTTTTTCGCCCAGGTAATCGCTGAGTACGAAGCGCCGCCCCTCGAGGGTGACGCCCTCAAAAGGAACCGCGGGCCTGCCGACTAATCCCCCTGCCCATACCGGCAGGACCGCCAGCAAGAATAGTAGGATTACGCGCGGACGCATACCTTATTTTGCCTGATTGGCGGCCACCAGCAAAGGGTCCCAGACGGGGCTGAAGGGAGGCGCGTAGGCTAGGTCGAGGGCGCGCAAATCTTCCACCGTGGCGCCTTGGTGCAACAGGGTGGCCACCACGTCGATACGCAGGGCGTCGTTGCCGTGGCCCGCTACCTGCGCTCCCAGCAGGCGTCCGCTGGAGCCTTCGTATACCAGCTTGACGTAGAAGGGATGAGGATCCGGGTAGTAGTGAGCGCGGTCCGCCGACTTGATGAAGACGCTCTTGGCCTCGAACCCGGCCAGCTTGGCCGCCGTTTCGTCCAGGCCGGTCATCGCCACCGTGACGCCGAAGACCTTGGTGATAGCGCTGCCGACAACGCCCCCAAACTCGGCGCTAAGCCCGGCGATAACGCTGCCGGCGATGCGGCCGTGTTTGTTGGCGACGTCGCCCAGGGGCAGCCACTGGGGTTGCTTACTGACCACGTTGACGCTCTCGGCCACGTCGCCGGCCGCCCAGACGCCGGGTAGGTTGGTGCGCAGGCTCGAGTCTACCGCTATCGCGCCGGTAGGCCCCAGCGCCACTCCAAAAGAGGCGGCCAGGTCGGTATTGGGTTTTATCCCCAGCGAAAGCAGCACCAGGTCAGCGGGAAGCTCGAAGGCGCTGGTTTGCACCGCCTCGACGCGGTCCAGGCCGCGAAAGCCTTCGACCGTAGTATTGGTCAGCACCTGAACGCCGTGCTCGTCCAGCTCTTTCTGCACCACCTCGCTGATGCGGGGGTCGGCGACGGGCAGCACGCGATCTTTGGCTTCCACTATGGCGACCTGCTTACCCTGGACGCGGAAGGCCTCGGCCACTTCCAGGCCGACGTATCCCGCACCTATCACCACCACCTTTTTAGCCCTTCTCAAGGCGTCGCGAATGGCCACGCCGTCTTCCGGCTTCCGCAGGGTGAAGATTCCCTGCAGCCCGGAGCCGGGCAGCTGAGGCCGCAACGGTTTGGCGCCGGTGCTGACGACCAGGTAGTCGAAAGGCTGCCAGAACTCGCGACCCATTTCCAGGTCGGCCACCCTGACGCGGCGGCCGGGGTAGTCTACCTCCACGACTTCGTGCCGCACCAGCGCTTTAACGCCTTGTTTGGCGAATTTCTCGGGCGTGCGCGCCACCAGTTTTTCGACGTCGGGTATCCAGCCCGCCAGATAATAGGGCAGCCCGCAGGCTCCGTAAGAGACGTAATGTGATTTTTCGAATGCAATTACTTCTATTTCGGGGTTGCTGCGCTTGGCCTTGGCGGCGGCGCTCATGCCGGCGGCGACCCCGCCGATGACTACAAGACGTTTGCTCATGGAATACAGTTTACCCATTTTGCCCCCAGACGGGCATATCCTGGAGTATGGAAGTCTTTCTGGGCAGCGGCGGTTTCAGCTACCCCTACTGGAAGGGCGTCTTCTACCCGCCGGGGCTGAAGCCGCGCGACTACCTGTGGCACTACGCCCGCCACTTCAACGCCGTCGAGGTGAACGCCAGCTTTTACCACGTGCCCGCGGCCAAGACTTTTGCGGGTATGCTCGAGCGCTCGGGCGGGCGGGTGCGCTTTGCGGTCAAGGCGCACCGCTCCGTCACCCACTCGCGCGACGCCGCGCCCGAGCTATACCAGCGCCTCTTTGCGGCGGTAGAACCCCTAGAGCGCGCCGGCGTGCTGGGGCCCTTCGTGGCCCAGTTTCCCTACAGCTTTCAGCGCACTCCCGCGAACCGGCGCTACCTGCTCGAGGTGGTCCGCCGCTTCGAGGGGCGCAGCCTGGCGGTCGAGCTGCGTCACGACAGCTGGGCCGTAGAGCCTGTCTGGGAGGCCTTTCGCCAGCTGGGCCTGGTTTGGGTGAGCGCCGACTACCCGCCGCTTTCGGGCCTGCCGCAAAGCGGCCTGATCGTTACCACCGAGACCGCCTACCTGCGCCTGATGGGCCGCAACGCCGCAAAGTGGTGGGATCACAAAGAACGCGAGGAGCGTTACGACTACCTCTACACCCCCGAGGAGCTGCGCCCCTACGTCCGCGGCCTGGCACAGCGCGCGGAGGCTCTGCGCGAGGCCTGGGTGATATTCCACAACACCCCGCGCGGCCAGGCGCTGGTGAACCTGGGCGGCTTCGCCGAGTTGCTGCGGGAGATGGGACTAGAGGTAAACGTCAACGCCCCCAGGCTGGGCTGAGGGCGTGCAGAAGGACTCTTACCCGCCTCAGGCGGGGGCTTTTTGCAAGAGCAGCTCGGCCAGGGCTTCCAGGTCGGGCTCGAGGCGGTCGGGCTGGACCGCCGCCAGTGTGGCGGCGTCGTGGTTGCCCCAGGTTACCGCGTAGGTATTTAGTCCCGCGGCTTTACCCGCTAAAACGTCGTGAGTAGTGTCGCCCACCATCCACAAACCTCTGCCGTCAACGGCGGCTAGCGCCCGCAAGATAACGTCGGGCGCGGGCTTGGGCGGAAGCCCGTCGGTCCCCTGTACGAAGTCGAGGAGACCGGAAAGGCCAACCGCCGCCAGCAGCTTTTCCGCCACGGGCGTTTTCTTGGTGGTGGCCACTACGCGGGCGTAGCCGGCTTTGCCCAATTCGCCCAGCAAATGGCGAACGCCGGGGTAGGGGCGGCTGTGGTCGGCCAGGTGATGCGGGTAGTAGTCGCGAAAAGCCTCCACCAGCCGGGTCTCGTTAGCGCCGGGAGCCGCCTCGCGGAACATCTCTGCCAGGGGGCGGCCTATCAAGCGGCTCATGGCGGCATCGTCGGGCTGGGGATAACCGGCCTGGCGCAGGACGTGGCGAAAGCTGGCGCGAATGTCGGCCAGCGAGTCCACCAGCGTACCGTCGAGGTCAAAGACTACGACAGGCTTCAAGGCTTAGGCTTCCGCATGATTTTGACCGTCTTGATGGTGTCTTGCTGGCTGAGCTTCTTAACCACGTCCAGCCCCTCCGTCACCTTGCCGAAGATGGTATAAGCGCCGGTCAGGTGAGGGGTTGGCGCTAAGGTGATGAAAAACTGACTGCCGTTGCTGTTGGGGTCGTTGGTGCGGGCCATGCCCACCCAGCCGGCGGCGTCGTAGCTTAGCTTGGGGTCTATCTCCAGGCCGAACTGGTAGCCGGGGCCGCCCGCGCCGGTGCCGGTGGGGTCGCCGGTCTGGGCCACGAAGCCAGGCACCACGCGGTGCCACTTGAGCCCGTCGAAGTAGTGGTTGAGCGCTAGAAAAACAAAGGAATTGACGGTGACCGGGGCGCTGTCTTCCAGCAGGTCGATGACTATCTTGCCTTTGCTGGTGTCTATCTCGGCGTAATAGTCGTACTTTTTGTGCTCGGTGACCACTTCGGGTTTGCTGAACTGGCGCACCGGCTTGTCGCTCAGGTATTCCATGACTTCCATGTTTCCTACTTTCTGCGTGGAGCTTTTTTTCTTGGGTTTGCAACCCGCCAGGCCCATACCCAGCGAGGCAATCAAGAGAATGCTAAGGGCAACTCGCATAAACGAAGGATAACCGAAGAGAATGAAGAAGGGGTGGGACTCATATCTTGGGCAGGGTGATGCCCCGCTGGCCCTGGTACTTGCCGCCGCGGCTCTTGTAGGTAACCTCGGGCGGCT
>Ga0256833_1001705_pt1 | contig 15907 bp, 13 predicted proteins | sample 356284metaG_FD_190535 | JGI IMG/M metagenome (GOLD analysis project Ga0256833, IMG submission 190535) | Hydrothermal vent microbial communities from Mid Atlantic Ridge, Atlantic Ocean - 356-284 | ecosystem: Environmental > Aquatic > Marine > Hydrothermal vents | place: Atlantic Ocean: Mid...
ACGGATCACTCACGAACTGGAACTCATCCTCCAGGAACGGGAACCCGAGCGCGCCTTGGAACGCCTCCACATCTTAGAAGTCCTTCCCTACATTCATCCCGCGCTGACGTTCACTCCACAAGTGGCTGAGCGTTTCCGGCGCCTGCGTGAAGCCCTGCGCACTCGCCCTGTACCGGATTTGCCCGTCCGTCTGTACATGGCCCTCTGGCTTTACGATTTGTCCGAAGCGGATATCCAGGCCGTGGCGGAGCGGCTTAAGTTCCGGCGCGAAACCATGACCCTGTTAGAGGACATGGTCTTGCTGCGCGGGCACATGGATGTCCTCAAGGATCCCCAGGCCCGACCCAGCCAAATTGTGCGCTTGTTAGACCGGCGCAAACCGGCCGCGTTCTTCGTTATCGCCGTGGCCGAGGACGAGCCCATCCTGTGGGAGCGGTATGACGCGTACGTGACCCAGTGGCGGCATGTGCGTCCTACCGTGGATGGGGAATACCTGCGCAAGGTACTGGGTTTACGCCCCGGCCCCGCGTTCGGTCGTATCCTGCGCCGCCTGCGGGACGCGTGGCTGGACGGGGACATCACTACTCCGGAGGAAGAACGTGCTCTGTTGGATAAACTGGTCAGCGAAGAATACGAGAGGGAAAGACCAAATTAGCACGTTGCACATTGCGGAGGAAATTGTCCATGCGGACCGGCTATGTACTCAACGACAACCATATCAGACACGCGTCGCCCGGACATCCGGAAAGCCCGCGGCGGCTGGAACACATTCGACACCACCTGCAAGAGAGCGAGGTCCACACTCGTCTGGTGCGCGTCCCGTCCCAACCCGCGACGCGGGAGCAACTGGAGCGGGTCCACACCCCGGAGTACATCGATCATGTGCTGGAGATGAGTTACCGAGAGGGCTACTTGGACCCAGACACATACGTGTGTGACGGCACGTGGGATGCAGCCCTTCACGCGGCAGGTGGGACCATCGCGCTGGTGAAGGAGGTCGTTGAAGGTCGGTTGGACAACGGATTCGCGCTGATCCGTCCACCCGGTCACCACGCGGAGGCCGATCATGGCATGGGCTTTTGCATCTTTAACAACGTGGCCTTAGCCGCGCGCGCGGCCCAAGTGGAGGCAGGCATAGGGCGGGTACTCATTCTGGACTGGGATGTCCACCACGGAAATGCAACCCAGCACACTTTCTACGAAGACCCCACCGTTATGTACTTTTCCATCCACCAATACCCCTATTACCCGGGCACCGGAGCCATTGAAGAGCGAGGCGCAGGACCTGGCGAGGGAACCATCGTTAACGTGCCGCTGCCCGGCGGTGTAGGGGATGAGGATTACGTGTACATCCTGGAAGGGCTCCTGGTGCCCCTGGCCCGACGTTTCCGGCCCGACCTCATCTTGGTCTCCGCGGGGTATGACCCGCACTGGCGAGATCCCCTGGCCGCGATGGAGGTCACCCTGACCGGCTTCGCGCGTATGACTCGAGTTGTTCGGAACCTGGCCCAAGAAGTGTGTGGAGGGCGTCTTGTGTTCGTGTTAGAGGGGGGGTACGACCTGGATGTGTTAGCGTATGCTGTAGCAAATACGTTCCACATTTTGCTGGAGGAAGAAGACCGAGTGGTCGATCCCATTGGCCCGGGCCCTATGAGCGTCCGCTCGGTTCGCGACCGGATTGAGCAATTGCGCCGATTGTGGGGGGTAGCAGAATGAGCGAAGAACGCGAGGAAAAACGGCGCCGGGTGTCCTGGTGGCGCCGGATAACGGGGCGGGCTCGTTCTCAACCGGAGGAAGAGGACGAGGAACACGCGTTGGAGGAGTGGGAGGACTTGGTGGAACAGCGCATTCAAGAGGCCATGCGCCGTGGGGATTTCGATAACCTCTCTCTGAAGGGGAAGCCGTTGTGGGTGAAACATAACCCGCTGGTGGACCCCGCGGTGGAACTCGCGCACAACCTACTGGCCGGCCAGGGATTTGCCCCCGGTTGGATTGAGGAGCGTAAGTCCATCCTCGCGGACATCAACATTCTGCGCGAGCGTATCCATCGCGCGTGGCATTGGTACATGCGTCGGCTAGAAGTGCTCCACGCTCGGGATCAGGACGATCCGGCGGTGGTGGAAGAACTGCGTTGGACCGAAGCGCGTTGGCAACAGTACCTTGTAGAGTTTGAAGCCGCGGTGGTGGAGATTAATCGCCGCATTGACACGTACAATCTGACGGTTCCTCTGGTTCGCTTTCAAATGTTTCGTCTACGCGTGGACGACGAACTCCAACGGATTATCAGGGTGGATAAAGAATAGTGGCAAGTTGTAGGCTGATTGACCGACAAAACACCGCGTATGTGCGTTGGCTGAAAAAGGAGAAGGGTGATTTGTGAGACTTCCGCCGCCTTCGGCGGCGGAAGTCTCACAAATCTTTCCTTTCCTTTACGTCAAAATCACAGGCTCCAGGACTTGACGTGCAATCTGAACCCTTTTAACTTCCTTCCCATTCTATCGCGTCGACGGTGGTGATGGTCCCCTTGTAGAGGAAGTCAATTTGGTGGAGCGCGGCTTCCTGGTCGAACTCGCTCAACGCAGCCACCGCGTCCTTGGGCACCACGACTTTGTACCACCGCAGGGCCGCGCTGCCCGCGGTGTGCAACACGCAGATGTTCGTGACCGTGCCCGTGATAACCAGGGTGTCAATTTCGGGATGGGTGCGTAGGAGATCTTCCATGCGGGACGCGTAGAACGCGTCATAACGGGGCTTGGAGACGACTTCATCCCCGGGCTGCGGCGCGAGTTCCTCGATGATTTCCGCCCCCCAAGTCCCTGCCTTTACGTGCTCACCCCAAATGCGGTACTCGGGGTCATCTTCCCCATGCAGGTCCTGGGTGTAAATAATCAACACACCTGCTTGTCGGGCCTTTTCTAACAACCGCGCAATAGGCTCGATGGCATCCTGGGCCGCGGGGACGAACAACTTCCCCTCCGGTTTGACAAAATCATTCTGCATGTCCACCACGACCACCGCGGTCCGTTTCGGATCCAGGACAACGGATGACGCAACAGGATATGTGGGTGCTTCCAACATTCGGCTCATGGTCATCCCCTCCTTTGCGGAAGACCTGCATCTTCATCGTTTAGATTTCTTGTTCCAGTATCTCTTCGGTCACGGGGGGAACTTGGGCCAGCAAATTCTCTACCTTGTTCTTAAAGACAGAATACGGAACCGCTCCAATGATCGCGTCTATGATCTGACCTTTGTACATGAAGAGCACGGTAGGAATGCTTTGAATCCCGTACTGCATGGCTATTTCGGGATTAGAGTCCACGTCCAATTTGAACACCAACAGGCGTCCCGCGTACTCCTCGGCCAAGCGGGCCACGTGAGGGGCAATAATGTGGCAGGGCGCACACCATTCTGCCCAGAAATCCACGACCACGGGGACAGGGGCCTTGACGACTTTTTCGTTCCATTCGGCGGTTGTCACGTGTAGGGGATGTTTGATGTCCTTTAATTTCGCCATGTATCACGTCCTCCTCTCTTAAGATCCACGTGTTATTATTCTACCCTGGTCTGCCGGGAGATGCCAACTCTCTTGGCCTTCTTACTTGTCTGACTTGAGGGCGCGATAAAGCTTCTTGTACGTTAGGCATGCTTTGGAGTGCGGCGACAGGTCGCCGCTTTGATGGCGGCATCAAGATGCTGTATTCCCAAAGGCTGCGGGCAGAGTTCCCAGCGGGGCTTTCACTCTGTTCTGAGAATGGGCGGCGTCCCCTTTTGCCCTAAGGTCCTCAGCACGCGTCGGGCTCACGGCTCCATAAGATGGCAGTAAACATCCGGGGCATCCGGTCCTTAGCCGGATTCCACCGGTCAGGTTATGGAAAATGAGAGAATCTAAGATAGCGCGTTCTCATTGACCGACACATCGCGTTTTATGCACCTTATCGTAAAGAAGGAGTATCCCTACCTCTTTCTAGGTCAAGGTGCATTCGCAGAGTTTTGTCAGTCACTCAGATAGCGCGTTTTTAGATATACCCCAACTTATGTGCTTCGCGGCGTAATTCATCCCGGAAGTCCGGGTGGGCGATGTTAATAAGCGCGTTCACTCGTTGGCGGATGGTCTTGCCGTGGAGGTAGGCGACGCCATATTCGGTGACCACGTAGTGCACATCGTTGCGGGTGGTAGTGACCCCGGCTCCGGGCTTCAGCATAGGCACAATGCGGGAGATGGTCCCATTTTTGGCCGTGGAGGGGAGGGCGATGATGGGTTTGCCGCCTTTGCTCCGGGCCGCGCCGCGGATGAAGTCCACCTGTCCGCCCACGCCGCTGTAAAATTTGGGGCCGATGGAGTCCGCGCACACCTGGCCGGTCAGGTCCACTTCGATGGCCGAATTGATGGCCACCATGTTGTCGTTTTGCGCGATAACAAAGGGGTCGTTTACGTAATCGGTGGGATGGAATTCCACCATCGCGTTGTTGTCGATGAAATCGTACAGACGTTGGCTGCCCAGCACAAACCCGACGATGATCTTGCCTCGGTGGATAGTCTTACGTTCGTTGGTGATAACCCCCCGTTCTACCAGTTCCACCACACCGTCGGAGAACATTTCTGTGTGAATGCCCAAGTCTTTCTTGTCCCGCAGGTAGAGGAGCACCGCGTCGGGGATGCCGCCAATGCCTAACTGTAGGGTCGCTCCGTCCGGAACGAGTTCCGCGATGTGTTCGGCAATGCGCATTTGCACTTCACCGGGGGAGCCTTGGGGAAGTTCCGGGAGATAGTAGGAGACGGGCACAAAGTAGTCGATCTTGGAGACGTGAATGAAGGAATCCCCCAACGCACGGGGCATTTTATCGTTCACTTCGGCAATGACCACTCGGGCGGATTCGGCCGCGGGTTTCGTGATGCCCACTTCCACGCCAAAGGAGCAAAATCCGTGCTCATCCGGTGGGGAGACGTGAATCAGGGCCACGTCTAGGGGAAGTTCTCCTGACCGAAAGAGGCCTGGGATTTCGCTCAGGAAAATAGGGGTAAAATCTGCCCGTCCTTCATGCACGGCCTTTCGGACGTTCGCGCTGATGAACAGGGTGTTCACGCGCAATTTGCCTTCCAGGTCCGGGCTTACGTAGTCCGCATCGCCCACGGTCAACACCTGCACAATTTCTACGTTTTCCACTTCCCCTGCTCGGGCGCGGGCCACGAGGGCGCGCAGAAGCTCCTGGGGCACCGAGCAGTTCCCCGTGAGGAATACTCGCTGGCCGGATTGGATAACGCGGACGGCTTCTTCAGCCGTTGTCATACGTTCGTGGTATATGCGTTCCCAGTGCGCCATAGGTTATCCTCGTTCATCGGGTGTCGCGTAGGTGTGACCGTATAATTCCTTCAGGGCCGGGTGTACAATCTCCCCGTGTCGCACATTAACGCCTCGAGCCAGCCCTGGATGTTGTTCCAACGCGTTTTCTAGGCCTTCGTTCGCAATGGCACAAACAAAGGGGAGCACGGCATTGCTGATGGCATGTGTAGCCGTTCGGCCCACAACGCCTGTGATGTTCGGGACGCAGTAGTGGATAACGCCGTCCACCACGTATGTGGGCATATCGTGACTGGTCGGTCGGCTGGTTTCGGTGGCTCCACCTTGATCGATGGAATAATCCATGATGACCGTACGTGGACGCATCAGCGCGAGCATGTTGCGGGTGATAATTACAGGGGCTCGGTATCCGGGCTTGTACACCGCCAACATGACAACATCCGCAAACTGAATGACTTTGCGGATGTTATGGCGAGTCGCGCTCAGGGTCACCACTCGACGGTCACTGTAGTGTTCCAGGCGCTCCAGCGCGCGCGGGTTGATGTCTAGCGCGTACACGGACGCACCCGCGTACGCGAACGCGAGGGCTGCCTCGGACCCGACGGTTCCCGTGCCGATGATGACCACCTCAGCAGGGGCCACGCCGGGCAAGCCGCCTAAGAGAATGCCCTTCCCTCCCGCATCGTTGCGCAGAAGGCGGCTGGCAATGTGAGGGGCCATGCGCCCGGCCATCATGCTGATAGGGTGCAACACCGGCAAATACCCATCATCATCCTGAATGGTCTCAAAACCGATGACCGTGACTTTGCGCTCTAACAGGGCCTGGATCTTGTTAGGGTGAGCAGATGCCAGGTGCATGAAGGCCATAAGGATTTGCCCTTCAGATAAGAGATCGATTTCTTGTTGAAGGGGACGCGCCACTTTGACGATGAGGTCCCCCCGGCGAAACGCTTCTTCGTGGGAATACACCACCGTTGCTCCGGCGTCCAAGTAATGCTGGTCCAAAAACCCAGACCCTTCGCCGGCCCCACGTTCCACGAATACCCGGTGGCCCCGCTCAACCAGTTGACGCACCGCTGCAGGGGTGAGGGCCACTCGGTATTCAGAAGGACGTCGTTCCTTGGGTATGCAGATATCCATTTACGGCCTCCCTTATGGTCCACCTCGGGTGGACGTTCCCTCCATGTCAATATACTATGGGGTGTATCCTTCCCCCTTGTCCATGATCTGGAACATATATTCCAAATTGTTCTACAAAACCCATGTGCCTTGGTTTAAAAAGGAAGGGAAATTTGTAGAATATTCGCTGCCTTCGGCCAAGGTACGTAAAACGATGTGTCGGTCAATCATGGGCTTAAAAGAGCAATTCTACATCACATAGGTTTCCACAATCTTCCGTTCCACGTCGGTGACCACGCGGGCTATCACTCGCACGTGGGGCGCAATGGTGGAGTTGTGTAACTTGCGCCGCAGGAGATTGTCCACCTGGAAGATGCCCGCCGAATTGGCCATGACAATCTCCACCTCCACAGGGATATCCTTCCCCGCACGAATGTGCACCGCGTCGATGGCCTGCGCGGACACGGAATGGATGTTCACGTCGCCGGATTCAAAGGCAATGCGGGACCGACCGTGAGTCATGTCCAACGCGTCCGCGACCTTGACCACACTGGCTTCGGTGGTGTAACAACGCACATCCCAGTGGTGCGCGATGATGGCGTGGAGGACTTCGGCCATGATGATGGTGCGTTCCCGCACGGGATAGATGTTCATCAGGAGTTCCTTGGCCTTGGATTGGGCCAGGATGAGACTGAACTCCTCGTGATTCTCCCGGTGGATGGCAATGCCCACATCGTGAAGGGCCGCGGCCAACACCGTCACCACTTCCGCATCCTCCGGCTCCAGGCCGTGGTCCTTGACCACGCCCAGGGGCACGTCCGCGTCCGCGAGCAGGCGCAGGAGTTTCAGGGCCAGGTTGGCGACGATTTTAATGTGGACAGGGCCGTGATCGCTCATGCGGTTGCGGTCCACCGCGTTGACGTTGGCGCAACGCCACAATTGGTACAGTTCTTCATCTCCGTTGATGGCTTCTACCAACGCTTGCAGTCGTTCGTTGTGCCGGGCGGGCACGGTGAAGATGACCCGTTCCCCGGCAGCGATCTTCTCCTCGTCCTCGGCAATGGTGAGCGGGGAGAGTTCTTTTTCCGATTCCGAGTTTTGACGCTTGCCCATTCACGGCCTCCCAAGGTTGGAGTGGCCGAGGGGAAACCCTCGGCCACTAGGATGTCTTCTGCTACCCGTGGACGCGTTTCTCGTACCCGCGCCAGTAGGGTTCGCGCAGTTCCCGCTTGAGAATCTTGCCCGTGCCGCCTTTAGGCAGTTCGCTGCGGAATTCGATGCGCTTGGGCACCTTGTAGTGGGCAATGCGGTCGCGCAGGAACTGGATGAGTTCTTCCTCGGTCGCGGACATACCGGGCTTGAGTACGACCAGGGCCAGCGGCACTTCACCCCACTTCTCGTCGGGCACGCCGATGACCGCGCACTCGTACACCGCGGGGTGCGCGTACAGCGCGTTCTCCACCTCCACGGAGGAGATGTTCTCGCCGCCGGAGATGATGATGTCCTTCTTGCGGTCCACGATGAGGACGTACCCTTCCTCGTCCACCACGGCCATGTCCCCGGTGTGGAACCAACCGTCCTTGATGGCCGCCGCGGTCGCGTCCGGATCTTTAAGGTACCCTTCCATGACCACGTTGCTGCGGACGATGATCTCACCAATATCCTGGTTGTTCCAGGCCACATCCTTGCCCTCGTTGTCCACCACCCGCAGGCGCACGCCGACGGTGGGGATGCCGGTGCGGGCCTCGTAGTACCGGCGGGTCTCCACATCCGTGTCTAAGTAATCCTTGACGTAGGCCAGGGTCAGGATGGGGCTGGTTTCGGTCAGACCGTAACCGCTGAACGCTCGTACACCGAACAGATCTTCTAGTTTGGCGAGGAGGGCGGCCGGTGCGGGCGCGCCGCCGATGATGATCTCCTGCAGGTGGCTGAGGTCGTATTTCTGCACATCGGGGTGATTGACCATCGCGTTGAACACAGTGGGCACGCCGAACAAGCGGGTGACCTTCTCATCCTGGGCCAATTGCAGGATCAGCGTGGGGTCCACTTTGCGCAGCATCACGTGCTTGCCCCCCACCGCGGTGAGGAACTGGGGCGTGCCCCAGCCGTTGACGTGGAAGAGGGGCACAATGTGGAGCAGGGTATCTGTGTCCCGCAGGCTCAGCGCGGCGATGGCGTTCAGCGCGTGCAGGTACAGGGTGCGATGGGTCAATGTGACGCCCTTGGGCGGTCCGGTGGTGCCGGAGGTGTAGAAGAGTTCGCAGACCGAGTTCTCATCGATCGCGTCCAGGTCCACGTCGTAGTCGGGGGACGCCTCGCTTAACAACGCCTCGAACTCGTGGGCCCAGTCCGGCCATTCGCCATTGGGCTCAATGATGATGTAGTGTTGGACTCCGGGCACCTGGTCGCGCAATTTCTCCACCAGGGGCAGGAACATGCTGTGGAAGACGAGAACTTTGGTGCCCGCGTGGTTGAGAATGTACGCGATCTCCCCGGGGGCCAGACGGATGTTGATGGGATTGAGAATGGCGCCGATTTGGGGTACCGCGTAATAGGCTTCTAATAGATGGTGGGTGTTCAGGTTCACATAGGAGACCACATCTCCGGGACGGACGCCGAGCAGTTTCAGCGCGTTGGCCTGGCGGTTAATGCGCTCGTCGAACTCCAGGTACGTGAACCGCTTGGGGACATCCACGACCCCGACTTTCTTGCCGTAATACTTTACTGCTCGCTCACGAAACTCCAGTGGCGTTAGGGGTACGAACATGGTTGCACCTCCTTGTGCGTGTGCCGTATGGGGGATGAAAGGTTTGTTGCACTGTGGAAAACACGCTCATGCGTCGTCATTGTAACCCGAGATTCGGCGAAAAGCAACTCCATGTTCCGGAGGGAGGGCTTTTCAATGTTCTAACACGCGAAGGCGCTGTATCGGCGGTTGAGCCATCGTAAGGCCGTCGGGTAGACGACGGTAAGGCCGTTGGGTAGACGACGGCATTGCCGTCGCCTACCCTGCCGTCGCCTACCTCCGTTTGCCCCTGAGTGTAAGATCTCTGAAAAGCCCTATCCGGAGGCGGCGAACATCCCACGCAGTTCGTTTTACGCCAATGTACATAAACCGAAATGTTTGGTTCAATTAGTAGATCTTTCGGCCTGCAATTCCGTAAAGCGCTTGGCCCAATCCACCAGTTCCCGGGCCTTTTCGGGGGTATCCGCTTCCGCGAAGATGCGGAGGACCGGCTCGGTGCCGGAAAAACGCAGGAGGAGCCAGTTGTCGTTGTCCAGCAAGAACTTGACGCCGTCCAGGTGGGAGATGTGGCGCACCGGATACGGACCGATGTGATCCACCGGGTGTTCGCGCAGGCGACGGGGGACATACACCTTCATGGCCGGGGTCGCGGGCACGTTCTCCTCCACCGTGTACAGCCGGCCCGTGATCGCGTAGATGTCCTCCAGCATTTCCGAGATGTGGCGCCCCGTGCGCGCGATCATTTCCACCACCAGCACCGCGGCCAGGATACCGTCCTTCCCCAGGATGTGTCCTCGCACCGTGAGGCCGCCGCTGCTCTCCCCGCCCAGGAGCGCGTTGTGTTCCTTCATGGCCTTGGCAATGTACTTGAAGCCTACGGGCGTCTCGTAACACCTCTCCCCCAAGTGCTTGGCCAACCGATCGAGGAGGTGAGTTGTCGCCAAATTGCGCACCACCGGCCCTCGTTCGCCTCGCACCTCGTGGAGATAATAGTAGAGAAGCAAGAGCAAGTCGTTGATGTGCACATACTCCCCGCGTTCATCGACAATCGCGATGCGATCCGCGTCCCCGTCCGTGGCCATGCCCAGGTCGTAATGTCCTTCCTTGACCGTGTTGATGAGGAGGCCCAGCGCGTGCAAATCCGGCGCGGGGGACCGCCCCCCGAACAGGGGATCGTGGCGGCCGTGGAGGGTTGTCACCCGGCAGCGGGCTTCGGTGAGGATGATCTCCAAGGTCACTTGGCCCGTGCCGTACATGGGATCGATGACCACCCGCAATCCCGCGTCCCGGATGGCCTTCATGTCCACAAAGGACTCCACCGCGTCCACGTACGCGTTGGTGAAGTCCTTGTTCGCCACCATGCCCGCATCCCGGGCCACGTCCAGGTCCACGTGCACCACATCCTCGATGGAGAGCGCGTTCGCTTCTTCTTCAATGCGATTGGTCTCCTCGACCAGTAGGAGGGAGCCGTCTGTGTGAAACACTTTCAGCCCGTTCCACTCGGGCGGGTTATGACTGGCCGTGAAGGCCAGACCATATGCCGCGCCTTCGACCTCCGTCGCGTAGGTGATAAGGGGCGTGGGCGCGTCCTCGGGTAGGAGGACCACGGGGATGTTGTTGCCCGCGAAGACCTCCGCGGCCGCGCGTGCGGCCATGTCCGAGAGGAAGCGGCGATCGTAGCCGATGAGCACGCCCTGGGATTCCTTGCCTTCCCGAATGACCTGGTTGGCCAACGCCTGGCACAGGCGGCGCACGTTGTTCATGGTGAACCCTTCGCCGATAACCGCGCGCCAGCCACCTGTGCCAAAGTGGATGCGTTCCTCCCCCAATGTGCGCGTGGGGCGAAAGTAGCGTTTCTGGAGGATGAATTCGGCCTCCTCCAGGTCCTCCGGTGTGTTGATGCCCAGCACTTCGTCCGGGTCGTAAATCCGGTACGCGTCCACCCGCTTCCCCTCCCGGGCCAGGAGGTGGACCACATCCGTAAGGGGGAGGGGCTCGTTCCGGCGGATGAGCCGAGCGAGCGCGGGGAACAGGACGGTGGCCCGGGCCGCGTACGCGCCCACGTTGACCTCCCGCCGGCCCTGCGCGTCTTTGGGCTCGGCCACCTCGATCACGTCCATAATCCGCCCCTCTGCATCTCGGATCACCCGGCCGTAGGGATAAGGTCGGTCAATGAGCGCGGTGAGAAGGGTTAAATCCGCGTGCTTCAAGCGATGCCGATTGAGCAGCCCCTTCAGGGAGGCCGCTCGCAACAGGGGCGTATCCCCGTAGAGGATGAGGAGATCCCCCTGGAAGTGGTTCAAATGTGCCGCGACCTGCCACACCGCGTGCCCTGTGCCCAACTGTTCCTCTTGGACAATGTAGGTATATGCATCGCCCAGATGCGATTGCAACGTGTCATCCCCCTGGCGGACAACGATGAAGATGTCCTGGGGAGGAACTAACGCGCGCGCGTTGGCGATGACGTAATCGATGACGCGGTATTCACCCAGAGGACGCAACAAGGATGGAGCGTTTACTCGCGCAGTGGGTCCGGCCGCGAGGATGAGCACTTTTAGATCGGCGCCACCATGCCTTTCAGATGAGGACATAACAACCTCCTGGACGATGGGGTTGGCACCACAAGGGCCGTGTAACAAACAAGGGGGAAGCCCTCGTCGACTTCCCCCCAAAGAGCGCTTACGTTCGTTGTTCCATGGGCACGTAGGGCCGTGGGGCCGGGCCCACGTACAGCGCGCGCGGCCGGATCAGGCGGTTGTCCGCGTGCTGCTCAATGACGTGAGCGGTCCAGCCGGTGACACGGCTGAGCGCGAACATGATCGTGTCCAACTCGGGCGGGATGCCCAGGTAATACGCGACCAGCGCGCCGTAGTAGTCCACGTTCGGGTACAGGCGTCGTTCCTGGAAGTAGGGATGGTTCGCGGCCTTCTGGGCCAAACGCTCCGCGATCTCGAACCAGTGAGGTTCGGTGGATTTTTCGGCCAGCGCCCGGGCCCGCTCTTTGAGGATGCGGGCTCGCGGGTCCATGGTCTTGTACACCCGGTGTCCGATGCCCATGATGCGCCGCTTTTCGTCCATGGCCTTCTCGAACCACGCGTCCACATTCTCGGGCCGGCCGATTTCCATGAACTGGCGCATCGCGGCTTCCATCGCGCCGCCGTGTAAGGGACCTTTCAGCGCGCCCAGCGCAGCGGTCACCGCGGAGTACATGTCGCTCAGCGTGGACGCGGTCACCCGCGCGGTGAAGGTGGACGCGTTGAACCCGTGATCCGCGTAGAGAATGAGGAAAGCGTCCATGGCCTCGGCGGCTTCGGGAGTGGGTTCCTCTCCGTTGAACATGTACAGGAAATTCGCCGCGTGATTCAAGTCCAGGCGCGGTTCAACGATCTCCTTCCCCTGACTGACCCGATACACTTTTGCCAGGAGACTGGCTATCCCTGCGGTAAGGCGCATGGCATTTTCTAACTCTGCATCCCGTGAGTTGTCCTCGGCCCAGGGATCCCAGGCGGCCAAAGCGGAAAGGAACGTGCGAATCGCGGTAATGGGTAATGTGCCCTTGGGCAGCAAAGGCAACATCCGCAACAAATTGTCGGGCAGAAATCGGTAGTTGACCAGGTGTTTGCGCAGGGTTTCGTATTCCTTACGGTTGGGGAGATCCCCGTACCAGAGGAGATAAGCGGTTTCCTCGAAGTTGCCGTTGTTCACCAGGTCCGCGATGTCATACCCGCGATAGTAGAGACGACCTCGTTCGCCGTCCACTCGGGAAATTTCTGTCGTGGCCACATAGATGCCTTCTAATCCTCGAACGACTTGAATGTCTTTCTGTTCACTCATGTGTTGCTCCTCTACAGTAAGTTTACCGGGGATGGTAGGATGTCACACAGAAGCGTACTTGCACACATCCACGTGTGCGTGATTATAGCGGGGACGCCTGGGTTTGCCAAGCCTCATCTTCCCTCATAATATTGGCCCTACCGAAGGGGGAAAGCCCGGCAGTAGAAGCCCATGCTCGCGGCTCCGGCACACATATTCATGGACATGAGGAAGGAGCGGATGATGACTACGATTCGGATCATTGGGGTACCGATGGATTTGGGACAAACACGGCGTGGGGTGGATATGGGCCCGTACGCGTTGCGCTACGCGGGGTTGGGTGAGGCTCTAACCGCGTTGGGATACACCGTCGTGGATGGCGGGAACATTCCCGTCCCCGGCCCGGAAGAACACGAAGAGGACAATCCAAAAGCCCGACACCTCCACGCGGTGGCTGCAGCGTGTGAGGAAGTGTACCGTCGGGCACGAGCCGGACGGGAGCGAGGGGAGTTCACTTTGTTCTTAGGGGGCGATCATTCTATAAGCATCGGCACGATCGCCGCGGTTTCGGAGGGACGGGATATTGGTGTGATTTGGATCGACGCACATGGTGACTTCAATACGCCGGAAACGACGCCCAGCGGTAACATTCACGGGATGCCTGTGGCGGTGGTGACCGGGCGCGGCGCGGCGGAGTTGGTCAATGTAGGCTATCCGGGTCCGAAGGTGGCTCCGGCCCACATTGTTATGGTGGGTATGCGAGATTTGGACCCTCCCGAGCGTGAGGCTTTGCTCCACAGCGGCATCACGGTCTTCACCATGCGGGATATCGACGAGTTTGGTATGGCCGCGATTGCCCGGCGCATTGTAGCTCAAATGCACAACCTGGAGTACGTTCACGTCAGCCTGGACATGGATAGCCTCGATCCGGACATTGCCCCCGGCGTGGGAACGCCGGTTCCCGGAGGGTTAACTTATCGGGAAGCACACCTTCTTATGGAGATCCTGGCCGAATGGGGTAAAATAGGGTCACTTGACATCGTGGAAGTGAATCCGATCTTGGACCGACACAATCAGACCGCAGAGATGGCAATGGAGTTGACAGCCTCTCTGCTGGGCAAGCGCATTTTGTAGGTGGAGCGAGGACGATCATGGCGCCCCAAACGGACTACCGTCAGCAACTCATTGATGCCCTCATCCGTCGGTTGTACGATCTGTCGGAGGAGAGTCTGGCTCAACTGAGCACGTACATCTCCTTCCTCAAGTGGCAGGAGGAGCAATGGCGATCTATTGTCGGTGACGCGGATCGCCCCGATTTAGAGGTGGTGTGGCAATATGACTTCATCGAGCATTTCGATGAGGCGTCCAAGGCCGGTACGCTCACCGAGCAGGGAATGGAAATCAAGGTGGGGCCGGCCCAGTGTGGTATGGTCCAGAAGATGGCTCTCTGGCAACATCCGCCGTTAAAGGGGGAGGCGGTGGTGGAATACCAACCGACTATCCCTGCGGATGTGGAAATTTTGCAACTGCGGTTTGCCATTGGCGTCCGTGATGGAGCCATTCTGAGTGAGGATAACCCCGTAGGTTTTCGCATTCGCCTGAACGGGCGCCGCATTTGGAGTCGGGTGAAGCACACCAACGCGTGGGAGTACTTCACCGTGGATCTGCCCACCCTGTCCGGTACCACTCCCACCATCCAATTCATCACCGACGCGTTGGGGGTTCACCATTGGAAGTGGGCGGTATGGGGCGAACCTCAACTGTTGGGATTGGTCGAGCGGGAAGACACCGAATCCTGATGTGAACACAAGGAGCCGATAATGCGACGCTACAGGTGGTTGTACATCCTTTCTCTGATCGTTGTTATCCTCGCGGCCATTGTGCTTTGGGCCCGTCCCCAGGTGAGCCATCCTCCCGGCGTGGCCAAAGATGTGACCCTGTGGATACAACCCACCGCCGGGAAGGAACCTATCCTCCAAGCCTTGGACGGTGCTCACCACGATGTGCGCATGGTGTTCTACTCCATCACCGATCCCGATATTATCCAGAAGATTAAGGATACGGTCGCGCGTGGGGTCACCGTGCGCTTCATGCTGGAGAACAATCCCTATGGGGGGAGTTCCACGAACATTGATGTAGGGTTGGATCTACAGAAGGCCGGGGTGCAATTGAAATGGGCTCCCCGGGCCTTTCGTTACCTGCACGAAAAAGCTATTGTGGTGGATGGTCAGGTCGCTTACATTATGACCCACAACTTGACTACGAGTTCGTTCACGGCCAATCGTGAGTATGGCGTCCGGGTAACCGATCCGATTTTGGTGAGGGAAGTGGCCGCGGTGTTCGACGCGGATTGGAACCGGGAACCCATTGACCTCCGACGCGCGAATTTAATCTGGGCGCCGGATAACAGTCGAGAACGCTTTGCCCGGTTGTTTAACGCCGCGAAGAAGAGCATTTGGCTGGAGGAACAAAATTCCCAAGATCCTCAAATCGTGCGTTTGCTCAGCGATGCCGCCCGTCGCGGGGTGGATGTCCGTCTGATCAGTACGCCCCGTTGGCCCATCGAAAACGATTACGATGAGCCCGGTCGCGAGCAATTGCGTCAAGCCGGTGCTCAGGTCCGCTACATCCTGGATCCTTACATCCACGCCAAAGTGTTCGTGATCGACGGGCGTTTGGGATTTGTTGGATCCCAAAATTTTACCACTAATTCCCTGGACAACAACCGGGAGTTAGGCATCCTCTTTGATGACCCCGAAGCGGTCCGGCAGATGGTGGCTCAATTTTGGGAGGATTGGGAGAAGGGCACGGTGGAACCCTTTCCCAAGACAAAGTTACCCATCCCGCCTGAAGGGTACATTGATCACACAAAGGCCAAGTTCTACCTGTTTCGGGACGATGTGCCCGTGCAGTTGACCGTGACTCACAC
>Ga0256833_1001706_pt1 | contig 15898 bp, 11 predicted proteins | sample 356284metaG_FD_190535 | JGI IMG/M metagenome (GOLD analysis project Ga0256833, IMG submission 190535) | Hydrothermal vent microbial communities from Mid Atlantic Ridge, Atlantic Ocean - 356-284 | ecosystem: Environmental > Aquatic > Marine > Hydrothermal vents | place: Atlantic Ocean: Mid...
CTACGTCAGCATAACCGACATAGGTTATTTTTAATTTCGCATCCGGAGATTTTACTCTAATAGTAAAATTTCCGTCCAAGTCGGAAACAACACCATTATTGGTATTCATTTCCATAATCGTAGCACCTATCAGAGGCTCTCCGGTATCGGCATCTTTGACATTACCGGTAATCTTTTGAGCTGAAAGATTTAAACCTAAAAACAAAATTCCCATTAAAAAAAGGAATTTCATGTTTTTCCAAACAGGAAATTTAGGATTTTCAATAAAATACAAGTTTCATTTCATAAAATAATATTTTAATGATAAAATAATATACTTATATTCGAATGTGATTCGAATCAAATTAAAAACTTAATTATTTGGTGCCTTTTTTGACACTGCAAGTTCACGGGATATAGTAGACTTTAAATATAAAAATTAAAGTATAACTATATTTTCGGGTAAAGTTATAAAAAAAATTTGCACGTGCACAATTATTTTAAAAAAATATTATATTTATAAAAAAAATACCATTACATCATTAAATTTTTATATTTGCAGAAAAATTAGTATTTGCACGAAAAGAGACAACTTTTAAAATTTTATTCATTTTAAATTGTAATGAAAAGGGTTACCATTAAAGATATCGCAAAGCTTGCTAATGTGTCGAGAGGTACTGTTGACAGGGTAATTAATAACAGAGGAAAAGTGTCTAAAGATGTTGAAAAAAGAATATTGCAAATAGCAAAAGATTTAAATTATAAAAAAAATATTCTCGCCAGTCGTCTTGCTTCTACAAAAACACATAGAATTGTCATCGTATGCCCTGATGAATCCAGTGATATTTTTTGGGAATTGCCAAAAAAAGGTATGGATAAAGCTATCGACTCAATCAAAGATTACGGAATAATTTTCGATTCATGGAAATTCAATCTTTTTGATAAAGAAGAATTTAAAACTCAATTTAAAAAAGCTATTGATTCATTGCCTGATATTATAATTTTAGCACCTTTATTTTGGAAAGAATCGTTAAAACTTTTGGAATATGCCAAAAAAAAACAAGTGCCGATTATCACATTCAATTCCGAAGTTGAACATGATAGTATTCTTTCATATATAGGCCAAAACTCGTATAAAAGCGGGTATCTCGTAGGCAAACTGATAAACATGGGTTTAAATCATAGAGATGAGATAGTAATGTTGAATCTTGCTCATAAAGCTACAAACGCACCACATTATTCCGGAAAATATTATGGTCTAATCGACTATTTTAAAGATAATGCTCTGGATGAAAAAAGAATTCACCTTTATGATGTAAAAAATTTTAGAAATGAATTTAAACTAAAATTGTTTTATCAAAATTTAAAAAAGAAACATCCTTATTTAAAAGTTTTGTTTTTCACAAATTCAAGAGCTTATAAACTATTGAATTTATTAGATGAAGATGAAATTAATAAATATATTATCATTGGTTTTGATACAATTGAACCAAATGTAAAATTATTAAAAGAAAATAAAATTGATTTCCTTATAAATCAAAATCCAATCCAACAAGGTTTTAAAAGCGTAATACTCGGCATTGATTATATAATTCACAAAAAATCAACCCAAAGCAAACAATATCTTCCCCTCGATATTGTTGTTAAAGAAAATGTAGAATTTTATATTGATGAAACAATTTTGTAATTTTATTATCAAATTTTTACATATTATAAAAATATTTAATATATTTGCGGCATCAAAAATAATTAATTTGATTATTGTAACTACACGGGAAAAATAATTTAGGTTATAAAGCATTGTATACAAGTAGTTCCCCGTTATTTTTTAAGAATAAAATTTTTGAACAGATGAAAAAATTAGTTGTTTTATCGTTTTTATTGGTTTTTATCAGCAATATCAGTGCTCAAAAGAGTGAAATTGGAATCGGTTTTGGACTTAGTACTTATTACGGTGATTTAAGCGGTGACATACTTCTAAATAATTTAAAACAATCGCATCCTGCTGTCCAGGTAATTTACAATTACTATTTTAACCGGTATTTTAACTCAAGAATTAGCTTAGGCCATGGTACTGTTTCGGGAGATGACTCATTTTCCACAAAAGACTGGCAGAAGGAAAGAAATTTAAGTTTTCAATCTTCCATTACCGAATTGTCGGGAATTGCCGAATTTAACATTCTGGGCATAAATCACAGAATAAATCCTTTTTTATATTCCGGAGTAAATATTTTTCATTATAATCCGAAAACATTTTATAAAGGAGAATGGATATATTTACAACCACTTGGCACTGAAGGACAAGGCTCATACCTACATCCGGACAGACCCAAATACAGCTTAATGGACATCAGTCTGATTTTCGGAGGAGGGATAAAATTCAAAATCAATCCTTCATTAATGCTATCCCTAGAATTGGGATGGCGTAGAACAAACTCCGATTATCTGGATGACATTAGTAAAGATTATGTCGGTTATTCCGAATTGAAGAGAACAAATGGGGAATTGGCGGCAACTCTGGCAGACAGAACTAATGAATATAACGGTTTTTCACCTGAATCCAGAATCGCAGGATCACAAAGAGGAGGAGATAAAATAAAAGATTATTACTCTATGTCTTTTATAAATATTGTTTATACTTTGAACAGTGGCAATCCTATCAAAAGAAGGAATAAAGTAATATGTCCGGGGTTTTAGACACAAGAGTTTATTCGATATTGAATAGATATTGGAAATTTCATTCTTTCAGAAAAAATCAAAAAGAAATAATTGATGCAATTTTATCAAAAAAGGATATTATTGCTTTGATTCCTACAGGAGGTGGAAAATCACTGTGTTTTCAATTGCCGGCTATGGCAATGGAAGGCTGCTGTCTTGTTATAAGCCCTTTGATCGCATTGATGAATGATCAGGTTGAACGCTTAAAAAGTTTATCTATCGCAGCAGAGGCATTGCATTCCGGATTAGATAAGAACACTACAGATCTTATATTAAGTAAATTTATAAATAATGAATTAAAACTTTTATATATTTCACCCGAAAGGCTTCAATCCACCGGTTTCAGCCGGATATTACGTAAAACAAAAATTAGTTTTATCGCCGTTGATGAAGCACATTGCATTTCACAATGGGGATATGATTTTAGACCTCATTATAGAAAAATTGCAATTATAAAAAAACTATTTCCGCATATTTCAATTGCTGCATTTACCGCTACAGCAAATAAAAAAACGCTCAGAGATATAAAAATGTATCTTGAATTGTCAAATGAAATAGTATTTAGAGGTAGTTTTTTTAAGAAAAATATAAAATTCGGAGTTATAAAAACAGAAAAAAAACTAAAAACTCTTGAATTATTGTTAAAAGAATTTCGTGGAAGCGGCATTATTTATATGAGGAGCCGAAAAGGAACTGAAAAATTGAGTTCCATACTGAATAATTCAGGTTTTGATACCGATTATTATCATGCAGGTATGGACAACAAAACCCGAACCGAAATTCAACATAAATGGCTCAAAAATAAAACAGGCATAATTATCAGTACAACAGCATTTGGTATGGGTATAGACAAACCGGATGTACGATATGTAATTCATTATGATTTACCAACAAGCATGGAAGAATACTATCAGGAAGCCGGCAGAGCAGGCAGAGATGGAAAAATGTCTGATGCCGTAATTATTTATAATGATAAAAACCTCTCAAGATTAAAAGAAAACCATATAAACGTATTTCCGGATCATGAATTTATTTCGTCGGTCTATAATAGTCTTAAAAAGTATTATAAATTGAGTACTTTTTCCGGAGAAAACTTAGTATTTAATTTTAATTTTGATAATTTTTTGTCCTTTTCCGGTTATACAACACAAAAAACCTATAAAGCGATAACCGAACTGGAACGATACGGTTATCTGGAATTGAATCATCCGGTCAGAGATTCTTTTGGGATACTCAAAATAACAGTTGATAATAATACATTATCCGGTATTGAAAAAACGGATAAAAAAGGGCATGCAATTATTGTGGCAGCTGTTTATTTATATGAAGACTTATTTTCAATACATTCACCTGTTTCGGAACAAAAAATCGCTGCTAAAACAGGCTTATCCAAGAATGAAATTATCGAAAAATTGACTGAATTACATAAAAAAGGATATGTATATTATCAACAAAATTTTCCTGAAATTAAAATCATATTTAAAAATCCGGAAAATAAGGAAATAAATACTCAAGAACTTGAATTTAGAAAAAATAAATTGAAATATAATATAAGTTCTATTGAAAAATATCTAAACTATTCTAATTGCAGACAAAAATTCATCCTTAATTATTTTGATGAAAAAATTAAAAGTAATTGCAATATTTGCGATATTTGCATGAAAAGCGATCTAAAAAAATTTAGCAATTCCGATTTTAATTCTTTTTGGGAAAAAATAAGTAACTTTGACTTTAATGAAAATACGGATCTAACCGATTTGGCTTTTATGGATACATATTTGAACAGAAATAAAAATCTGCAAATGCTCCGAAAGTTGATAAAAGAAGGAAAATTAAAACTTACCGGAGATAAAATCAAAAAAGTAAATGGATAATATTCATTTGAAAAATAAAAAAATTATATGCTCTGTAACCAATGATTTGTTTAGAGATCGCAGAATGATTAGAATTTGTGATGCATTACAAGAGTTTGGGGCGGAAGTGACATTGATAGGTGTGAAAAAACCGGATTCTTTAGTCCTGAAAAAGCAAGATTTCAAGCAAATCAGATTTAAAATGCTTTTTAACAAAGGGGTTTTGTTTTACATAGAATATAATATCAGGTTATTTATTCATTTGATGTTCCATACTTTTGATATTGCCAATCCTGTGGACACGGATACTGTTTTAGCCGTATTTTTCGCAGCTCGAATAAAAAGAAAAAAAATTGTTTTTGATGCCCATGAATATTTTACCGGAGTACCGGAATTGCAAAACAGGAGACTAAAAAAAAGTATTTGGAATTTTATAGAAAAAATGATATTGACAAAAATAAAAGTTAATTATACGGTTTCCGGAAGTCTTAAAAAACTATATGAAAATAAAACCGGACAAAAATATTATGTAATAAAAAATTATCCTTTAAAATCAAGGTTTAAAAATATTGAAATTCCTGATATAAATCTGAAAAGAGACATTATAATCAGTTATGTAGGAGCTTTAAACGAGGGACGAGGGCTTAAAAGTGCTCTTAAAATGATGACATTTTTGAATAGCAGGTACAAACTGTTATTGATAGGTGGAGGAGATTTGGAAGATGAATTGAAAGCAATGTCAAAAGCATTAAATTTAAACAAAAGAGTAAAATTTACAGGGTGGGTTGATCCGGATATAATACCCGGATTATTAACAAAATCACATGTAGGATTAAATTTGCTGGATATAAATTCCACCAATTACAGAGTTTCACTTGCTAACAAAATTTTTGATTATATGCATCTCGGTATACCTTGCCTAACAATGAATTTTGATGAATACAAAATAATAAATAACAAATATAATTGTTTTATACTTACGGAAACATTAGAACCTGAGATCAATTGCAAGTTGGTAGAAAATTTAGTTTTGAATAAGAATAGATATAATGATTTAAGACAAAATTCGCTGGAAGCTTCCCAATATATGATTTGGGAAAAGGAAAAAGAAAAGTTAATTACCGTTTTTTCCCAATTATAACTACTCAGATAGTACTTATTTATGAATCTATAAATAATACTTGATTAAATTATAAAAAAACAAATATGATAAACAAACAAAAACCTCTTATTTTTATTTCAAATGATGATGGTGTTTGGGCGCCGGGAATTAAAATTCTTGTTGAAGTAGCCAAATCTTTCGGAGAAGTAATAGTAGTGGCGCCGGACAAACCTCAATCGGGACAAGGACATGCAGTAACTATAAAAAATCCTATTAGATTGCACAAGGTAGATGCATTTGATGGAGTGGAAACTTGGGAATGTACGGGGACTCCTGCCGACAGTGTAAAACTCGCAAAAGATACTATTTTAAAGGGAAGAAAAGTAGATTTGGTTTTATCAGGTATTAATCATGGCAGTAATGCTTCTATCAACATTATTTATTCGGGAACAATGTCTGCAGCTATGGAAGGGGCATTGGAAGGAATTAATTCTATAGGTTTTTCTCTCGATGACTTCTCGTTAAATGCCGATTTTTCCGCTGCAGCCTATTATGCGAAAATCATAATCAATAGAATGTTGGAAAATAACAGAGGAGAAGCTGTATTATTGAATGTAAATATTCCAAATTTACCTAAAGATGAGATAAAAGGTATAAAAATATGCAGACAGGCAAGAGGGAAATGGGTCGAAGAATTTTCAGAGTCTATAGATCCGAGGGGTGTACCTTATTATTGGTTGACAGGAAAGTTTGAGAATCTCGAAAAAGATGCTACTGACACCGACCTGTGGGCATTGGAAAACGGATATGTATCCGTGGTACCTTCCTGTTTTGATTTAACGAGACATAATATCATAGAAAAAATGGACTTTTTAACATCATAAAAAATTTATAATAATGAAGGGAATTGTATTAGCAGGAGGATTGGGCACAAGATTGTATCCTCTAACAATCGCAGTAAGCAAACAACTAATGCCGATTTATGATAAACCGATGATTTATTATCCGGTTTCTACCTTGATGTGGGCGGGGATAAAGGAAATACTGATAATTTCAACACCACAAGATCTTCCTAATTTTAAAAAATTATTCGGAGACGGAAGTGAAATAGGATGTAAGTTTTATTATAAAGAACAAAAAAATCCAAATGGTTTAGCTCAGGCGTTTGTATTGGGGGAAGACTTTATCGGCGATGACAAAGTTGCATTGGTTTTAGGAGATAATATCTTTTATGGCACCGGTATGTGGAAGCAATTGGAAAACAGTTGTGATCCGGATGGGGGAATTGTTTTCGCATATAGAGTCAACGATCCGGAAAGATATGGAGTAGTGGAATTTGATGATAATTTCAATGCCATATCAATTGAAGAAAAACCAAAAACTCCAAAGTCAAATTATGCGGTACCTGGATTGTATTTTTATGACAATGAAGTTGTTAAAATTGCTAAAGAACTAAAACCCAGTGCAAGAGGAGAATATGAAATAACGGATGTTAACAGACATTATTTGTCAAGAGGAAAACTCAAGGTAAATGTTTTGGACAGGGGTACAGCCTGGTTGGATACCGGTACATTTGCTTCTCTAAATGCCGCCAGTCAATTCATACAGGTTCTCGAAGAAAGACAAGGGCTAAAAGTCGGTTGTATTGAAGAAATAGCATATTTAAAAGGATATATCGATATAGAACAACTGAAAAAACTTGCTAAAAAATATGAAAAAAGCGGATACGGAAAATATCTTTTTGACATTTTGAATCAATAAATATTTAAGGGGTTACAAAGCAATATATTAATTATGGTATTAAAGGAATATATTATAAATGGTATTGATGAACTTGAGGATATCGCAAATTACATTGTAAATTTGGAATCCAAATATAATCTTTTTTATTTTAAAGGTGATCTCGGTGCGGGTAAAACAACTTTAATTCAAAAAATTTCTTTTATTTTGGGTTCGGAAGACAATATTGTAAGTCCCAGTTTTGCATTGGTAAATATATACAATTCATCACATGGAGAGTTATACCACATCGATCTTTACAGATTGGATAGTGTAGAGGAAGCGATTGACTTAGGTATTGAAGATTATTTATATAGTCACAATTATTGTTTTGTGGAATGGCCTGATCTAATAGAAAACATCAGTCCGGAAGAGTATTTTGAAATAAATATAGAAATTTTAGATGATTTTAAGAGAAAAATTATAATTTTGAAGAAAGAAAATTGATTTTTTATGAGTAATCCTGAAAATTTTTTCTCATCTGTATTTCCTAAAGCCCATTTACTGGTTAAAGAAAGTCCATTAAAAATTCCATCCGGTGGTAAAAAACTTGTAATCGGAATACCAAAAGAAACATTATATCAAGAAAACAGAGTGTCTCTTGTTCCTTCTTCGGTTCATAATCTTACTTTGCATGGCCACAAAGTTATTTTGGAATCAAAAGCCGGAGAAAAATCATTTTATAGTGATAATGAATATAGTGAAGCGGGAGCGGAAATAACAGAGAGTAAAAAGAGGGTTTTTGAATGTGATATTGTATTGAAAGTAGTCCCGCCTACAATAGATGAATTGGATTTGTTTCATTCCGGGCAAGTTTTGGTTTCCCCTCTGCAGTTTCCGGTAACAACCAAAGAATATTTAAAAAAACTTGTTGAAAAAAGAATTATTGCAATCGCAATGGAATACATGCAGGCAGAAGACAAATCTTTTCCGGTTGTGAAAATCATGAGTGAAATAACCGGAACAGTTGCTGTTTTGACAGCTGCTGAATATCTGTCTGACCCTAAATTGGGAAAAAGAGTACTACTCGGAAGTATTTCAGGAGTCCCCCCCGTGAAAGTTGTAATCTTAGGTGCAGGCATGGTTGGAGAACATGCGGTAAAAACAGCACTTTCACTTGGAGCATCCGTAAGGGTATTTGATGACGATATTTATAAAATAATGCAATTGAAATCACGCATAGGAAGACATTTGCATACTTCTATTTTGGATCCGGTATACCTTCAATATCAATTGCTTAGCGCAGATGTTGTAATTACGGCTATTCATTCGGATACGGGTATTGTACCCATGGTGATTACGGAAGATATGGTTATGAAAATGAAAAAAGGAGCAGTAATCATAGATGTCAGTATCGACCAAGGAGGCTGTGTGGAAACTTCAAAAGTAACCACTCATGATAATCCTATTTTCGTTAAGCATGGAGTGATACATTATTGCGTACCCAATATTCCGTCAAAAGTTGCCAGAACGGCATCAATTGCTTTTAGTAATATTCTTACTCCTCTTATTTTAAAAACGGGATTGACTACCTCATTTGAATCATTGATCTACAATAATCCAGGATTGTTGAATGGAGTTTATACCTATAAGGGAAATGTAACAAATGAATTTTTGGCAAAGTATTTTGATATGAAATATACTTCGTTGGATTTGCTATTATCTGCAGGATTGTAGATAAGGAAGCAGCAGTGCAGTTGTTGTTGAATTATAAAAGCTCAAAGGCAGTCCAGCCCCATTTATCTTTTTTCTTGTTGAATGATAAAACAGCTTTTACACGCAAAGTAGTATTGTTTGTAAGTTTATTTTTTCTAATAAATTTCCCCGATAGAAAAACATCTTCAACAAAGCCAAAGCCTCTTTCATTAACTCTTATTTTACCTTCAACTTCTTTAATAGCTGGAGATGATGTCTCTCCTTCAACTTTTTTAATACTTAACAATTTATAAAAACCTTCATTGTTTATTTTTTTTAACCTTACTTTGTATAAATTACCTATTTTTGGATTATTTACTTTGTTATAATATTTAAAAAAGCCGTGTTTGTTTTCATTTATTACGAAAGAAATAATTTTACGATTTTCATTAATAAAATTAACTGCAATTATTTCTTCCGGAACATCTTTAAAAAATATTTCTTCGGCTTTATCGAGATTTTTTAAATAGAGTTCCTTATTATCATTATATGGGGTTGCTTCATTATACCAATCTTGTTTTGTCCATTTAATAATATAATGACTTATATTCCAATTATTTTTTTTTCTTGTATTTATAATTTTTTGTATTTCCGTTTTTGCTTCGTTATACAATTTTTTTTCAATCAATAGTATAGCATATTTTTTTCTTAATTTTACCAAGTATTCTTCCTGGGTATTTAAACTTAAAGCCTTGCTGTAACAAGAAAATTGCATTTCTTTGTCACTTTTGAATATTTCAGCCATCAAGTCCCATATCCAAAATGTATTGTGTTTCTTTCTCGCAAACGGTAAAAATGCAGATAGGATATTATCTTTTTTACCCAATGCTAATAATATTTTTGCTTTATAATATGGTGGATACTGGTATTCCGGATGTTTTTTAATTAATGTTTCAAGTTTTGGCATAAAATCATTTATCCTTTCCCTATTATTTTCCGCATTAATTAAAACCTCCAAATTATTACTACCTGATTTTATGTTTTCTATTTCAATAAGTTTTTTTGAATAAACGATATATGCTTGTTCAACAATTGACATAATCTTTTTTCCTTTGAATTCTTCTTGTAGATAATCCTCAGGTCTGAAATTATCAAAATTCCACCAATCTGCAAAACCCAAATAATTTATATTGTTTTTAAAACCTTTATGAAATGCTTTAAATAAGTAAGAATAAGCTTCGGAAGGCTTGGTAAAATGGAATTCTTTTATACTGTTAAAAAGTTTGTCGATTTTATTAAAATCAAAGTTTTTTTGACGTGTTATTTTTAATACTAGTTTACCTGTTTGCCAGGCACAAGAATCAAACAGCATCTTTTCATTTTCAGGCAGATTAAGTTCTTTTATTTTTTGCAAAGTTTCTTTGAAGTCATCATAAGAATTAAGAGATGCATATTTCTTTAAAAAGCTATAATATACCCAAGAAATGGAACGTTTATTCAAAATATTTTCGGGGTCGGATTCCAAGTCTTGTAAAGCCATTTTTAGTGCTTCATTAAGTTTTCCGGAATGTCTTAACTTTTTGACTTCTTTAAATGACATATTTTCTTAAGTTTTTAATTAGTTCCGTTAATTTTTTATCTTCATTGCCCAATAAAGATTTTGGTAAAGCACGAGTCAACTGTTGTTTATTATTAAAATAAAATTGAATCATTGCAAATTTAGCATCTGTTTTGAGATAGTAATTTACAAAATAATTTTCTGGTTTTTCTTCAACATTTGTGATTATAACCTCTGCATCTTCACTTGCCATTTGCATTATGGAATATAGTTCTTTTAAAAGCGGTATCGAAGGTTGATAATCAATATTATATTTAATTTCATAATCCGAATTAACAATTTCAAGCAATTCATTCAAAGTTGGAAAATCCGTATATTCATTCACAACAACAAAATCATTAAAATGTCCGGAACTCTTGTGGTCTGCTTCAATATCAATTTCATAATCGTCATAAGCAATAGTATAACGTTCTCTATATGACCCCAAACTTACAACATCTTTAATAACAAAAGCAGTATTTTTTAGTTTTTCGTTAATTTCCAAAAACTTTAAACTCTTAGCACGATGCTGTTGTTCTGTATGATAGGGCGAAAGCGAAACATTTTTTAATGATAAAGTATTTGGAGGAATATTTGAAATTGTTGAAATGGAATTAATAATAAAATAAGAAAATTTGGTAAAATTCGGTGCGTTTGCAACTTGACAAACATTTTTTGACCTTGTTGTTGCCGTGTAACTCCAACGCAAAGGATCATCTTTTAAACTTGTACGACCATAATAGTCTATAAAAACAGTATCCCATTCACCACCTTGTGCTTTATGACAAGTAATTGCATATCCGTATTTTACACGTAAAGCATTAAAAAATTGATCTTTTCTTAACTTTATGAAATATTCTTCCTTAAATTTTTTTATTCTATGAAGTCCATTTTTTTCACGTTGTTTCTGTTCTATGTCAAAACGTAAATTAAAATCGATGAACAATGCTTTCATTTCCGATATACTCAAGTCCCTGTTTGGTGAGTTTAATAAAGAATCAATAATCAGACATGATATATCATTTTTACTATTTGGGAGACGTATTTTTATTTTTCTAAATGTTAGAGAAATGTATTTTTTTACTCTTTTTCCGTTTATAGTTTCGTATACAGGAATGTTTTTTCTGCTAATTGTTTCAGTTGCCACATCTACAACTTTAACCATTTCACCGTTCATTAACTCTACTCCATAAGTGTGATAATTATTATGATTGATTATCAAAATATCACCTATCTGAACATTTTTTTGTCCTGGGAAAATTTTTGATCTAATAGATAGATTGTAATTTAAACATTGTTGATTGCTAAAAGCAATTATGACACTTTTGTCAATTTCCGGGTTAGGAAACATTTCTGCAAATTTGTGTGGTATATCATAACTATTTATTTCAATAAATGACGAATCGTATTCAAATTCTAAATTTTCTTTGTTATTATTTTTTACTAACGAGCGTATTTTGAAAGCATTTTTTAAGATTGTATTTTCTTTTTGACGTACAACTTCTTCCAATTGAAATGTATCGACACGCATACCCATTTGGGCAAGATAGTCTTTGTCAAGTGCTTTTGATTTATTATCTCCTACGGGTGGAAGCTGAGCGGGGTCTCCTACAAAAATGATTTTATTGGATGTATCGGGAAGTTTGCTATATGTTATCAAATCGTCTAAAAGCACATTTGTGCCGAAAGAGAAAAGTTCGTTTTTGGACTCTTTACTTGAAATCATTGAAGCCTCATCAACAATAATTATTTGATTTTCTTTATCGTTTATATACAAAGGAAAATAGTATTTAAAAGAATAATCATTTTCTTCTTTACTTTTTTTAATCGGTTCTAATCTATCAAAATTGTAAATTGACCTATGAATGGTTTGTCCGCACCCTGTTTTATCTCTTAATATTTTTGAAGCTCTACCCGTAGGCGCCATAACATCATAAGCTTTTTTGGTTTCTTCCAAATAATTCACTAATCCTTTAATAAGTGTAGTTTTTCCGGTTCCTGCAAATCCTTTCAAAATAAATATATTATCCGAACCATGAATGAAAGATTCTATTTTTTCAACAGCTTTGCGCTGATCATTGGTTAGTGTGATATTTTGAAAATGATTAAAAATACTCATTGTTTAAATTTTGTTTTATGCTGCAAATTTACATTGCATGTGTGCAGTGTTTGTGCATTGGTATTTTTTTTTCAAAAATTTATTTAATATCCCAATTTTTATTTCTTTCAAAGACAAAATTGTCTGTTTTTACCAAATTGATACCCTATAAAGTTATATTATTTCTTTTTCCAGCAACCAATCAATTACATTTAATTTTTGAATACCTGCTATATTTGTATTGTCATAATCAAGAGTTAAGAGATATTTTGGATAATTATCTTTGATTTTTTTTAATGCCGAAACCTCTCTTTTGAATGTTTTTTCGTCACTAACAGAAAAAGCAACTTGATAATATTCTATTTTATTATTTGGTTTTTGAACAACAAAATCTACTTCTTTATCATAATGTTTTCCTACATAAACTTTTCCTCCCCGTCTGAATAATTCAAAATATACTACATTTTCCAATTTATGTCCTAAATCGGTATCGTATTTATTTGTTGCAGTGATATTTCTCAACCCCAAATCAACAACATAGTATTTTTCATTTGTAGTAAGTAATTCTTTCCCTTTTATATCATAACGCGGTGCTACATATAAGATGTATGATTGAATAAGAAAATCCAAATATTTAATAATTGTATTATGCGATATTTGTTTTTTTGAATTCTTATTGAGTTCTTTTGCAATATTTGTAGGCGAAACATAAGAACCTATTGAATTAAACAGAAATCCAACAACACGATGTAAATTATGTATGTTTCTTAGTTTGTGTCGTTGTGCTATATCCTTGATTATAACCGTATCATAAATTGATTGCAGGTAATCATTGACTAAGTCTTTATTCGTTTTAGAAAGTGTTACTGCCTCGGGAAAACTACTTTCATTTAGATATTTACGAAAAAGTTTATCAGTATTTTTATCCCCTTTATTTGCCAATACATATTCTTTAAATGAATACGGTTGAATATTGATAGCAATATATCTTCCGGTTAAAAGAGTTGCCAATTCACTCGATAATAAATAGGCATTAGAGCCGGTTATGTATAAATCAATATTTTTTTTAGCATACAAGCTATTGATAAGTTTTTCAAAATCATTAATCAGTTGAACTTCATCTAAAAATATATAGTATTTTTTGTTTGGATTGACAGTTTTTATAATTTCATCATATAATTCCGTCCAGTTTGTAAAATCTAAATTTTCACGTTCTTCAAAATTAAGAAAGATTATATTATTTACAGAAACACCATTAGAAATTAATTCATCCTTAAAAATTTTCAATAGAGTTGATTTTCCACTTCTCCTAATACCGGTAATGACTTTTATTAAATTTTGATCTTTAAGTTGTCTTAACTTTTTTAAATATATTTCCCGTTGTACCATTATAAATTTTTTACAAAAATACACTTTATTGACGAAATATCAAAATATTTTATTTTTCGTCATTAAGTTTTATATCTCAACAAAGTGGTTTTATATTTTTTCTTTTTCAGATTTATTTTGTTGATTTGTAGTGATTTGTATTTGTAAAAAAACTATTTTTATTCAACGCAATGTCCTGTTAATAAAAAAGAAACTAACGAAAACAATTCATTGATTTTTTCTTCGGTAACTCTCAAATTATTATTCTCTCTTTTTTCTTTCTCCGTTTCGGAATAAAATTTACTAGTAACGTTATCACCATGTGTTAGATACAAATGATTTCTTATATCATTTAATACCTTGAGTTTAATCAACATTTGATCTTTACATTTCTTCTCCTTTAGTTCATTTTTCTGTAAGATTAAAAAAGCCATTTGATTGGCTAATTCTCTCCATATATTTCTATTATCACTGTTATCAACAATTTTATAATAAGGTTCATTACCTGATATCCCTAATTTTGATACAAAAGATTTTGATTCTAATTTATAATAGCCCTTATCATTTTCTCCATTAATTTTAAATTCATGTTTTATCAAATATTCTTCTTGATTACGAATTCTCCAATTATATCCCGATATTGGAGTAATTTTATAACCATTCGGATGCTTGGTTACTTTTTTTCCTTTATATTCCAAGTCTAATTTTTCTTTGGGAAAATATTTTTGGTAATAAGCCTCTTGGATTTCATTCAATACACTCCAAAGCGTTATAAAAGCCAACTCGTGATCGGAATAATAGAAATTTTCTTTATTGAACTCATTCTGTTCAAAACCTCTTTTTAATAAACCGAAAAACATTTTTAATCGTTCTTCTATTCTCGATTTTATTTTCTTTTCATATTTTTCCCCTGTAAAATCACTTATTTCATCAATAAAATTTTCTTGGATAAATTGAATTCCGTCCCAATATGGTTTTAAGATAATGCCTTTTTTAAATACATTTGAGGCAGTTTGTTTAAATGATTCAAAATTATCTTTGGAAAAATATTTAATTGAAGCATTTTCGGGAGATTCTTTCACGAAGTAGCCATCTGCCCCTAATTCATAAAGTTTTTGCAGATTCCAAACTTTGTTTGAGGCAGTAAATGCTATAATAGGTATGGCAGGATTTAACTTCTTCAAACTTTGCACTATTTTTTTAGCACCGTCAATTTTTAAATCACTATTTCTTGATCTTATATCATATGGCATATATAAATCAAGAAAAATTAAATCATATCTGTCTAACGAATTAACATCAATTTCTAAAACTTCTTTTATATCCCTTTTCACATCTACATTTGCCGGTAAAATTTTCTCAATTGCTTCTTTCCATCCTTTATCGGCATTATCGTCAATTAAAAGCACTTTTAATTTTTGGTTTTCAAAAATTGTTTGTTGCTTCGGTTTTTTTTCGGTAATGCCGTATTTTGCTTTTAAATATTTAAAATACAAAGTTTGAGGCATTGAATAAGAAATATCAAATCCGGCTTCGTAAGCTAACTTAAAAGCTCCCCATTCGTTGACAATTTGATGCCGGGTTGTGGTTTCGGGTTTATTAATTTTCAATTGGTCTAGAAAAGATTCGTAGTTGAACTCTTTTTTAAATTTATTTGATAATTCTCTGTATTTAGGATATCCAAAACTGTCTTTTTTCAAAAGAGTTTCGGCTGTCTCCAATATAACAGCATTTAATTTCGGCAAATTAAAATCCTGTTTTTTATGTTC